>Ga0233425_10010355_pt1 | contig 11396 bp, 8 predicted proteins | sample Watercolumn_Towu_2_FD_181712 | JGI IMG/M metagenome (GOLD analysis project Ga0233425, IMG submission 181712) | Freshwater microbial communities from Lake Towuti, South Sulawesi, Indonesia - Watercolumn_Towuti2014_140_MG | ecosystem: Environmental > Aquatic > Freshwater > Lake | place: Indonesia...
CTCCCGATCCGGGTGGCGGACCCGGTGGAGGTGACGGACCGGTTGGCGGAGGATCACCGCTTTCAGGTGGATTAATACCCTTCTTTTTCATGAGTTTGATTTATAGCATTGGAAAAATCAAGCAAAGTCTGAAAAAGTAATTCAATCATTCTATACTGTACAAAACCTGTCGCTGGACTGAGCGACAGGTTTTGTTATTAAAAAACTTATTAACAATTTTAAAAATTGACTTTCTGGATTTCAGGAAATATTCTATTTTAGCTTTCCTTTTAAAATTCGCATTAGCAGAAAATTAACTTTCGGTTAATGAATAAGTTGGTTTGAAAATTTTCTTTTGCACATTGTATAATTTATGTATAATTAAATTTTACCCTTATGAAAAAACTAGTCTTTGTTTTATTTTTAGCCCTAGGAGTGAGTTACTGGGGATGGGGACAGACACCTGTTGGTGCTGGACAAACCTATACTACTCTTAAAAGCGCATTTGATGCTATCAATAGCGGAACACTTACAGGTACTATTGTACTTCAACTTGTCAGCAGTACAACCGAAACGGCTTCTGCTGTGCTCAATGCAACCGGAGGAAGTGCCAGTTATACCTCTGTTACAATTTATCCTACAGGAAGCGGATATTCAATAAGCGGCTCCATCGCAGGAGCTTTGATTCAATTGAATGGCGCAAGTAATGTAACAATTGATGGAAGGGTCAACCAAACCGGTACTTTAAAAGACCTTACATTAATTAACACGAATACTGGTGGTCAAACATTGGTTTATATTAATGACGCCATTACAAACCTCGTAAAATATTGTATAATAAGAGGTGTTAATTCCACCGCTTCATCAGGCGTGGTAGTTTTCTCCACATCCACGGGAACTCTTGGAAACAGCAGCAATACAATTGATAATTGTGATATACGGGATGGCGCTACGACGCCGGCAAATTTGGTTTACTCGAGCGGTACTGCTGGAATACTAAACAGTAATAACATCATTTCGAATTGTAATTTGTTCAATTGGTTTTTGAGCACTACTTCAAGTACTGGTGCTGTTTTTCTTACAACTGCAAGTTCTGCATGGAATATTACTGGAAATAGTTTTTATCAAACTGCATCAAGAACATATTCTAACGCTACATCTAATGTTGTATCCGCAATTTACATAAATAACACGGCAAGTGGTCAGAATTTTTCAATAACTGGCAATTTTATTGGTGGTTCGTCGCCGAACTGTGGAGGTGGTCCCATGACCTTAACAGCAACAACCGGTGTTCCTGTTTATAGGCTTATTTATTTTACTTCATTTGTCGGGATTCCATCTTTGATTCAGGGAAACACGATTGCTAACATTTCACTGACCTCTGCAACAACTTCGACAGCATTATCACTTATTTCCCATATAAATGGGAATATTCAGATTTATAATAACACTTTTGGTTCTCAGTCCTCTACATCGAATATAACTTTAACTTTGAACAATACTTCATCTGCTCCCTTTTTTATGGTTTTAAACAGTGGAACCGGCGGAACAGCCTCAAGTATTGATTTCAGCGGCAATAACATTGGTGGCATTACTGTCTCTAATTCCAGTACAGGGATTATCTCATTCAGAATAGTTTATTCACAAGCTGTAGTGGGAAGCACTATTAAAATCGAGAATAATATAATTGGAGGATCTGTTGCAAACAGCATGCAGCAAAATACAAGTAATCTTTTTTCTGGGATTTTAATTCTGAATCCCACCACAGGCAATATTATTAACAATAATATTATAAGAAATCTTACAAGAAATAGCACCGGGGTTGCTGGTGCGCTTACCGGAATAAATGTTCAATCAAGTGGCAATCATACCATTACCAATAACCAGATTTATAATCTTACTACAAATACCACTAATGTTGTAATTAATAATGCTGCTTCCATTGTCGGAATAGCTATGACAGCCTTTGCAACAGGTGGAACAACGGTTTCAGGCAACACAATCTACAACCTTACGAATACCAATACAACGGTAGCGGGATGGATTAATGGTATGTATTTTGGCACAGCCGCTGCTCCGCAGCCTCAGACGGTTATTTCTAAAAATCTTATTTATGGAATCAACCTGGCTTCTGCAACCGCGGGTATGTGCGGTATATTTGTACCTAATACAGGCAATGCCCTGGTTTATAATAACCAAATCAGGCTCGGCTTGGATGCAGCCGGCAATTCCATTACTACCCCCCTCGCAATTTACGGTATCTGGAAGGCTTCATCAGCCAATGTAGGGGTTTATTATAATTCCTTATACATAGGCGGCTCAGGTGTCACAGGAGCTGTCCCGACCGTCGCGTATTACAGAAGTGTTTCAGGGTCTGCCGATACCGTGATGAATAATATATTGTATAATGGTAGGTCAAATGGATCTGGAACAGGAACTCATTATGGAATTTATTTATTGGCTACCACAGCTCTTGTTAGTAATTACAATGATGTTTATGCAGATGGCATAGGAGGTGCTCTTGGTTCAGATAATGCATTTATTTATACGACTTTACCGTCCTGGCAAACAGGTACCGGTTTGGATCCAAACTCTATAAGTGCAAATCCATTATATGTTTCATCTACAAACCTTATGCTGCAAAATGCCTCTCCTGCAATAGGTATGGCTAATCCCTTACCACAGGTAACACAAGATTATTCAGGTAATCCAAGAGGTAGCGTGACAACAATGGGAGCGTATGAACTGGTTTCACCTACATCACCCGGTTCATTAACCTGGACCGGTGCGATGAACAATAACTGGCATAATCCTTATAACTGGAATGGTTCATCTACTTTACCAAATGCTACAACTGATGTAACTATTCCTGCCGGCTTAACCAATTATCCTACGGTAGCAAATAATGGTGCGTGTAATAACATGTTCTTTGGTTCTTCTGCTTCAGGAACTGCAACTATTCTTGATAAGGGAAATTTAACAATAAATGGTTTAGCCACAATTGAAAGATATTTCTCAGGCAATGATCCCGATTACCATCTGTTCTCGTCACCTGTGGTTACTGCAACCGCAGAACCTTTTCTCGGTATGTATCTCATGAATTTTGATCCGCTTCCTTCAGCGCCATACGGATCGGGTAATGACTGGGGCTATACGGATATTGTTGATCCTTTAACCGCATTGAACGTTATGGAAGGATATGCTTTATATTCCGATCAGGCTACCAATACTGTTAGTTTTACCGGAAGTCTTAATATCGGTAACCAAAGCCATTCGTTTAACCTGAATGGAAATAATCCCTATGGCTGGAACCTTCTCGGAAATCCGTATCCTTCATCCATCGACTGGGATTTGGTGACCATTCCACCGGAAATGAATGCTGAAGTTCATTATATCGATGCATCGACTGGAGCAGATATCGAATACATTGCAGGAGGCGGTGGTGGCGCCGGAAGCGGAAGATACACGCCACCCATGCAAGGCTTTTTTGTGAGCGCAATCAGCGCCGGAACCTTACAATTAACGAATGCCTGCAGAACACATACGGATGCCGGAACCTATTATAAATCGGATAACAATTTACTGGTTCTCGAAGCTTCCGGAAATGGATTTGCAAATAAGACTCAGATATATTTCAATGGTGAATCAACCAATGAACATGATCGTTTGTATGATGCATATAAGATCATCACCTCTTCAAATCCATTGCTGCCGCAGTTGTATTCGGTTACGCCGACCGGAGTCAAACTTGGTATCAACGGATTGCCCGAAACCGATCTCGTACCGGTAGGAATGATCGCTGGAAATCCAGGAGAATTTACCATTAGCGCAGTTGAAACAAGTAATTTCGAAAATGTAGTTCTTGAAGATTTGGTAATGGGAATAAAAACTAATTTATTAACAGATTCTTATACCTTTACCACCGGTTTAAATGAACCGGAGAATCGTTTTATTGTTCACTTTACGCCGATGGCAGTTTTTGAAACCGGAGAAGAGGTATTCAACATTTGGGGTTCAGACAATGAAATCAGGGTAAATGCACCTGCAGGAATTAACGGACTTATTAAGGTTTACAATGTAATGGGTCAGGAAATCTCAACTTCATCCGTCTCAGGAAACACTACGACGATTTCTGTAAAAAACAGCGCATACTATATTGTGAGAGTAATGGCTGACAATTTGGTAATCAATAAAAAAGTATTTGTTAAATAGATCTCACACAAACCCTATCCCCCTCCCTTTTGGAGGGGGCAGGGGGAGGAAAAATTATGTTGAACAAAATAAAAAACACAGATATGAAAAAAGCACTGAAAATTTTAATGATCGCAGGGATTTTCATTGTACTGCCTTTGGCAATGTCGGCTCAGGTTCCGCCTCATCCGAATAATGGCGGGGGACCCGGCGGTGGTAATATACCGGTAGGCGGGGGTGCACCAATTGATGGAGGATTAACTACATTGCTTTTAATGGGTTTGGTCTATGGAGCACGGAGGACTGCCGCATTTAAAAAAGTTCATAAAAAGTAAAATCCTGTTGTAAATTTGTATAAAACCCGAAACTGTTAATACTTCGGGTTTTTTTATTTATGATTTTGACGGTATTTTGTGTATTTCAAAATAAATATTAATAAATTTGCTTTCGTTAGGTAATCTTAAAATGGTATCAACTTGGAAAATAACTTTTGAATTCAATACTAAATTTTTTATTATGAAAAAAACTTTACTGTTATGTTGCGTATTCATGAGCATTTCAGCAATTTTATTTGCTGGCATTTATGAACCTGAGGGATTAAATATGCCTGGTGCCTGGAACGGCTGGGCAAATCCGCCTTCAAATCTTGCTCTGGCAAGCTATACCCAGGTTTCGGGTGGGCGGGTTATAAAAATCTCAACCGGTATTGCAAGGTGGCAAACCATTTTCAGCGTGGCATCTTCTGGCGCTGACTTGGTTGGTGGTAATTATAACTGGCTTTTTACCAGCGGACCTACCACAAATCCCTGGGCAAATAAATGGGCTGGAGTTACAGTTAGCATGAACAGCGTTCAATCCTACACTTATAACTCGGGTTCCGACAACAACATTAGCATTACAAATGGAAAATACTATTGTATGAATTGGAAAGACCTGGGATACACCGGAACTTCCGCTATCTTTATGGAAATGTCAGCATCTCCGATAACCATCAGTTCGGTGAGCCAGGCAGGATTCCTCGATGGTTCCACTTACTATGCTCCCCCATCAGTGCAGGTTATTTCGATTACTTTATCAGCCGCAAAGTGCACGGAGGAACAGGTTTATGTCCGGTATTCCACTGATGGCTGGACCAATGATAATTTTGTGCTGGCAACCGGCTCAGGTACTTCTTATTCGGCAACTATCCCTGCTCAAAGCGTGGGGACTGTTGTAAATTATTATGTGCTGACAACCACTCTAACTTACAGTGGAGGCGGAGTCCTGGATAATAATCCTGATTTATGTACAATCAAGTACAACAATAATGCAGGCAGCAATTATTCCTATACTGTTGCTAATCCCTGGACAGCCCAGGACGGGAACTGGAGCAGCAGTTCAACCTGGTTCTTCCAGTCTGTTCCTGCCTCAACCGAAAATGTAACTATTAATACAACTCATGATGTGGTTGTTGATGGTTCATACACAACCAATAATCTCACGATCAGCAGCGGCGCAACGTTGACCATCAATCCGGATATGGCATTGACGGTAAACGGTACTCTTACCAACAATGCCGGAAACAGCGGACTAAAGATAGAATCTGACGCAACGGGAACCGGCTCGTTGATCGAGTACAACGGCGTTGCCGCTACAGTTGAACGTTACGTGACAGACGACAGGTGGCATTATGTTTCTTATCCTGTTAATAATCCTTATGCCGGTGTCTTCATGGGAATGTGGCTGAAATACTGGAAGGAACCAACCGGCGTTTGGAAATATATTGTCAATCCGGATACCACCCTTTCAACAGATATGGTAGGCTATGCTCTTTGGACATATAATGTCGGAACGGTTACATTTACCGGAAACCTCAATACCGGTTCAAAATCATTAAGCGTCACAAATACGGCTGGACCACCTACTGCAAATGATGGTTATAATCTTGCAGGTAATCCTTATCCTTCGGCAATTAATTGGAACATCAATGATGGCAATGGTTGGACCAGAACCAACATTGATGCCTCAATTTATATCTGGAATGGAAATCCTGGAGTTGGAAACTATGGCACCTATTATAAAGGCTCCTTTTCGGGCACAAATGGCGTCGATAGTATCATTCCCCCTCATCAGGGTTTCTTTATTCACTGCACTTCAGGACAGAGTACAGGATTAATTGCTGTAAATAATGGCGCAAGGATTCATAATACAAAGGAGATTTTAAAGTCAAATCTGTCAGATTCATACTTGCTTAAATTGAGGGTTTCCGGCAATAATTATTCAGATGAAATCATCCTGAATAAACTTGCCGATGCAACGGTTAATTTCGACAATCAGTTCGATGCGCTGAAACTCAGAGGCTACGAATTAGCTCCTCAGCTTTATTCGCTTAGCAAAGACAACGAAGATCTTTCAATCAATTCCTTCCCCGAAACCGAGGACTATAGTGTAATTCCTATCGGACTTGAAGTAGGCGCCGCAGCCACCTACACGCTTTCGGTTAATGAGTTGGCTGAGTTCGGCTCATCAGGAAAATTATATCTCGAAGATAAAAAGGAAGGAGTATTCCTAAAGATTGAGGATGAAAACTTCACCTATTCGTTTACAGCAACCCCGCTCGATGATCCGATGCGGTTCCTTCTTCACTTGAATGGCGAAATGGGTATTGTCTCGAATGATCCGGGATTGAGCGGGCTGAACATTTATAGCTATGATAATGAAGTTTATGTCAGTTGCCTGCCGGGTTTGCATGGAACGGTTTTAGTTCACGATGTTTTAGGACAACTTCTGGTTGCATCTAAGGTTGATGGAGAATCACTATGCAAAATAGACATGGGGAATTGCAGTGGATTTATGTTAGTTACTGTGACCAGCAACCAGGGTGTTTACAGCAAAAAAGTATTTATCAGGTAATCATAAACAGGAGGATATGAAAACAAATATGAGAATTCTATTACTGATTTTTGCCTTCCTGGTTTTTAATACCTTGTCGGTTTTGGCTGATGCACCGCCCGATCCCGGAGGCGGACCAGGCGGAGGAGATGGTCCGGTAGGCGGCGGATCGCCGATAGGCGGAAGTGCAATCGTATTTTTGATAATGAGCCTGATTTACGGAATCCGCAAATCAATCATCCGGGTTAAACAATGCCATTGATTCAAACCTGAGAGTGATTGATCATAAAAATAAAGCCCGGTAATTAAAATGTTTCCGGGCTTTTTTACTGAAGATGCCTCTATCTGAAATTTGTCCCTTAATGGTGGGCAAAAGCGATGGATGCAATACTGACCTTGCTTCCCTGCGCCTGTAAAATGGAATGGATACAGGCTTCCATTGTGGCGCCTGTAGTTACAACATCGTCTACAAGGAGAATGTGTTTCCCTGCAAGGGTTTCCGGATGACGGAGCAGGAAGATTTCACTTACGTTTTCCCATCGTTTGTACCGGCTTTTTTTCGTCTGGGTCGATGTGGCAATGGTCCGGACAACTGATGTTGTATCCAGCTCTTTTTTCATTGCAGCTGACAAACCCCTTGCAAATACTTCTGACTGATTGAATCCCCTCTTTCTCAACTTTTTCTCATGCAGCGGGACCGGTATGATCCGATCGATAGAACCGAATCCGTTGTATCCTGCTATTTCCGCACCCAGCAGTTCTCCTAAAAAAATCCCGATCTCCTGGTGACCCTTGTATTTGAACTGATGGATTAAATGCTGCACCTTGCCTCCCTTCCTGAAGTAAAATAAGGAGGCTGCAGATTCAATATTTACCCTGCCCCAGAAGACACGGCATAAAGGATTCTCTTTATCCCTGTGATAGTACGTCCGCGGCAGCCTTGCCAGGCATGCTGTACAAAGGACGTGCTCATTCGTGAACAAATGATTGCCGCACGCATAGCAGATCTTCGGGAAAAATAGCGATATGAAGTCGTCGAACAGGTTCATATTTCTTCAAAGGTAGAAAAAATATCAACAGATCAACTTCGCCGGGTTTAAATGGTCAGATAATCCGAAGTAAGTCAGCTACCCCTTGCTTGCCGGTTTTATTCCTGCGGCATGATTTTTTCCTTCGACGCCAGAAGATTCCCGGAACCGGTGGTCGCATTGGGATCGAACTCCTTGAAATTTTTAATGACGAACTCAAATGCATTATCGAAGCACAGGCGATCGACAAGCTGCACAGCAGTATATTTTCCGAAAAGGAATTTTTCTTTATCCGTGTCTTTTTCGATAGCCACGATCAGGTCGCTTCGGAACTGCTCCAGGTCCAGGTCTGTGGAATATTTATTCAAGGGATGCTGTGGGCATGACCGCAGAGATAATTACAGAAATGGTGCGAGAAAGTCACAAAAAAAACAGGCTCACTCCAGCTTTTCACTTCCATAACATTTAACCTGATGGTTGCAATATCACGGTCCGAATTAAACACATTGGTTCCCTCTATCGTCAGTACGAAAGCATGCTTTTCTTCACTGATGATTTTCTCTGCCTCTTTTCCGCTCCGGGCAATGACATAAGTGCCGGATGCCTTCAGATCATCTTCGTGATCATGGGTGACTCTGTCGCGATTAACAAACAACCTCTTTTGCAGCGGGATGTATAATTCCGTTTCGGAAAAGATGTTGCTTCTCCGCGCCAGGTAATTCTTTTCGTGCACAAGCTCATTAAAATAATTGTATGAATCGCTTTGGAAAAAATTGATTTTCCTGATCGGCAGTTTCATGTAGATCGACTCGAACAAATCCCTGATAGCAAAGATTTCCTTTTTATCATTGCTGATCAAACCGGCAAGTACTGCCTTCCATTTGTATTTCTGAAAGTCCAGCAGCCACTCGCCGGCGGATTTGCTTTTGCCCTTCACCCAGCCCTTCTCGAGCGGATAAAGCGATGCAAAGGATAGCCTTACATTTCCGTTGATGACCTTTGCAAGATCGTTTTGCGAGTAGGATGCCGCCCTGCCTCCCTGGTCAGCCTTTTTGAAATTTGGCAATATGATCCACCAGGGATTGTATTTGCTCTCGGAACTATTCTTTTCCGGGTCATGCAGCCAGTTGAACGACCGCATGTGCGGGTGACAATGAAGATCGGCGAATTTTGCAGCCATAGTTCAAATGTTATGTCCTACACAAGTATTTGTATAGAACACATTCCTGCAAGTTTTGTTGAAATTTTACCGGCTGAACTACAGTTGTTTTGTTGGCAGCGGGATGCTGTCGAGCCACGAACGGGATCCCTGCATCATCTTGTAGAATCCGGGGAGATAGTTCTTCTTTACAGGTTCAGCCGGAGGTGACTGGACTTTCAGCGGGTCAACGGGATTTCCATTTTGATAAAACCGGAAGTCGAGATGCGGACCGGTTGATCTGCCTGAGCTTCCTACATACCCGATTACCTCACCCTGCCTGATGTGTGCTCCGCGCCTGATTCCCCTTCCGAATCCCGACAAATGAAGGTAGGCTGTCGTGTAGGTTCCGTTGTGGCGAACCTTTACCATATTCCCCGCTCCGCCGCTTTTACCGGCAAATACTACCGTGCCGTCGCCGACTGTCTGAACCGGCGTGCCGTAATCGGCTGCATAGTCCACACCGAGATGCGGTCTCCTGACTTTTAATATCGGATGCATCCGGCTGTGCGAATAGCGGGAGCTGATCCTTTTGAACTGAAGAGGCGCTTTCAGAAATGCCCGCCTCAGGTTTTGCGCCTTTTCGTCGAAGTAATCGCCGGCACTGTCCTGGATATAATAGAAAGCATAAAACGGATGCCCTTCGTTAGTAAATACGGCTGAATGAATCTTGCCTATCCCGATCGGTTTCCCTTCAACGAACCTCTCTTCATAAATAACCTTGTAGGAATCGCCTTTTTGAATCCCGAAAAAATCGATAGTCCAGGCAAATATTTCGGAAAGCTCGCTGGCAAGCCCGGGATCGGAATTGTTGTCCGAGATGGCATTCCAAAGCGAACTGCTGATAACTCCGGAAGTGGATTTAACCTCAACCTCAACCTGTTTTTCACCGGTATGAACATGCACCGAATCCCGGAGGTCGAAAACCACATACGATGACGGTGAGATTTCGTATATAAAATACTCCACCTCGTTCAGCGAATCGTTGGTGCACAGAACCGTGTAATCGTTTCCGGCTTTGATCCTGCGAAGGTCGAAGACGAGGATGGAGCGCCGAACGAGGAGGTCTATCTTGTCATAACTAACCTTGTAGCTGCGCAGGATTTCGGACAGGAACTGGTTTTTGCGAATCTTGTCCTTGACCACGAGCAGCGAGTCGGTGACAATGCCGTAGGCTGTTTTGTTTGAAGGCTCCACCACCCCTTCGGTTATTTTTGGCGGCAGGTAGTAATCCTGGATAAGCATAAATCCAACGACGATGGCGGCAATTGCCGCCACAACCAGAATTATTCCCGCTATTTTTTTTACCATGGATTTAAATGGCAGTTATTATTTCACTGAACAAAGGTGCAAAAATAGAATTTACAGCAAATACATCAGTGTTGATGGAGAAAAGGGCTAAATAATATTTTGATGTGCTGGCAATATTATAGTGCTCAATTAGGCTTAGTAAATATGTACAGGGTAAGTGATGAACCCTTTGCCCGTAGAGCCTGCCCCGCATTAAGCGGGGGCATTAATCTTCATAGAAAAGAGCTAGCCTGAAAAGGATTTCCCGTAGAGCCTGCCCCGCTAAAAGCGGGGGAATCAACAACTATCGTATTTGAAATTATCATGGATCAGACATAACCTGTTCTGCACAGCAAAAACATAATGTAGGAACAATTGGGTATACGTATTTGCCATTGATATTGCGTTTGTTTATGTCCTACGGACAATAAGAATCCTAAACAATCTAATTCTATTGATATATAAGCCCTCCGGGCTATTGAATACTGCTTCTTTGTTATATTGCAAGAATAACGATTCTGGCTAATAAAAAACAAATCAGGTTCAGTTTTACATTCTTTACAGCACATCAAAATGTCTAGTCCTGAAATAGCTTGACAGGTTTTACAACACATTTTGTAAATGGAAGAAGTAAAATCTGAACAAGGAAAGGAAAAATTTCCGAGAGAGAAAAAAGAGTTTTCGATAGCTCACCGCAGATGGCTGGTTAGGGAGATCGAATCAGGGCGAATGACACTGAAAGACGCAATCGACAGGTTTGATTTTAAGAGTAAAGATCCATATTCTTTACTATGGACCTGGTGCAAGCGCTATGCCCCTCAAATCGTCGTATCTTTACC
>Ga0233425_10010356_pt1 | contig 11395 bp, 7 predicted proteins | sample Watercolumn_Towu_2_FD_181712 | JGI IMG/M metagenome (GOLD analysis project Ga0233425, IMG submission 181712) | Freshwater microbial communities from Lake Towuti, South Sulawesi, Indonesia - Watercolumn_Towuti2014_140_MG | ecosystem: Environmental > Aquatic > Freshwater > Lake | place: Indonesia...
CGCCGACTGCATCCTGGCCGTCCGCTGCCTCACCCTCAACCAACAGCACGACCACATCCGCCACCACGCCAAAGCCGCATAGGAGGCCACGAGACGCCGATTCCACCTACAAACTAGAATCGAACCCCGGCGTTCCGGGCCGCATGTGTTGGTTCCGCGATCCTGACCTGCCTATTGGTCTGGGGATAGTGTCGCCATGAGACCCAAGATGACATTGACCATCCAGGATCAGCGGCGACGGTCAGCGCGCTGCTGTCTGATGCCGGGGGCCTTGGCGGTCGCGCAGGCGGCGGGGGGGCTGAAGCAGTGCGTGGAGTTCGCGCGCACTTGCCCCTGAAGCAGGCGTCTGCCTGTCTCCCGGGGAACCCAGTCCCGGGCCGTCGTAGGACGGAGCGCTGCTCCGTCGTGCTGTCCTCGTGTCTGGGAGGCGCTTCGCATGGCTCGTGAGACGAAGGCCGACAAGCTCGCCCGCGCGGCCGAGATCCTGCGGCGGCTGGAGAGCGCCTACCCCGGCGCCGACTGCGCGCTGCACTGGAAGAACCCGTTCCAGCTGCTGGTGGCGACGATCCTCTCGGCACAGACCTCCGACGAGCAGGTGAACAAGGTCACACCCGAGCTCTTCCGACGCTATCCGACGCCGGCGGCCCTCGGCGCGGCGAGCCAGGAGGAGATCGAGGCCGAGATCAGGAGCATCGGTCTCTTCCGCAACAAGTCGAAGAGCCTCCGGCTGATGTCGCAGCAACTTGGCGAGGCCTGCGGGGGCGAGGTGCCGCAGACGATGGAGGCCCTGACTTCTCTCGCCGGCGTCGCGCGGAAGACGGCGAATGTGCTGCTCGGGACGGCCTTCGGCATCCCGTCGGGGATCGTGGTCGATACCCACGTCCACCGGCTGGCGATCCGCCTGGGCCTGTGCAAGCGTACTGAGAGGTACCCGGAGAAGGTCGAGAAGGAGCTCATGCCGCTCTTCCCGCAGGAGCGGTGGGTCTTCCTGGGCCACGCGCTGATCCTGCACGGCCGCCAGGTCTGCACGGCCCGCGCGCCCCAGTGCGACTCGTGTCCGTTGGGGGCCGTCTGCCCGAAACGCCTCTAAGGCTGCGTGACGCCATGCGACCCGAGATCAAGCCCATACTGGCAGAGCTCAAACGCGAGTTCGCCGCGATCTACGGCGACCGCCTCGTGAAGCTGGTCCTCTTCGGCTCCCATGCCCGGGGCGAGGCCACCGCGGAGTCGGACATCGACGTGCTGGTGGTGCTGAAGGGGCCGGTTGACGACTGGGAGGAGCGCCAGCGAACGAGCGAGGCCAACGCGGCCCTCTGCCTCGACCACGACGTGCTCACCCAGCGGGTCTTCGAACCAGCTGGATGGTTGGAGTCGGGTGCGACGAGCCTCGCGCGCAACATCCGGCGGGAGGGGGTGACGGTGTGACCCCCGAGCAGTACACCCTCCTCGTCTGGGCTCGTGAGGATCTCGAATCAGCCAGACTGCTCGCCGCGGGCGGCTACAGCCGCGGAGCGACCTCCCGCGCGTACTACGCCATGTTCAGCACCGCCCGGGCCCTGCTCCTCAGTCGCGGCCTCGACGTCTCATCCCATGCGGCGGTGATCGCGACCTTTGGGAAGGAGTTCGCCAAGTCGGGGCTCGTTCCGCGAGAGGCGCATAGGCGCCTGCTGGATGCCCAGGACGCCCGCCTGTCAGCGGACTATGCCACCGACTCAACGATTGCCGCCGAGCAAGTGCAGGTCCTCCTCACCCACGCCGAGGAGTTCCTTGCGCTGGCGGAGCGGATGTTAGGCCCCATCCCGCCTGCCGACGAGGAGACGCGATGAAGCGGATCTTCGGGTGCAGGGCTGGCTGGCTGGCGCTGCTGCCGGTGGCGGCGGGGGCCCAGCTGCCGCGGTCGCTCATCGAGCAGGGGACGTTCGAGGGCACGTTGCAGGGCTGGGAGGTGGACCACGGGCAGGTGGCGGTCGAGGCCGGGTCGGTGCGGCTGACCGATTCGGCGGCGGTACAGACGCCGTTGATCCCCTATGCGCGGCAGTTCCTGCGGATTGCCTTCCGGATGAAGACGGAGGGGGTTGAGCGCGGGAAGGAGCCGTGGAACCTCGCCGGGCTCCAGGTCGTGTGGTACGACCCCGAGCAGCAGGAAATCGGCCACAACGACGTCGGGCTGACCGCGGGGACGACGGACTGGACGCCGCACGAGGGTCGCAGCTTCCACGAGGCCAAGGAGGGGATGGCCTTCTTCCGCGTGCGGCTGCTGATCTGGGACACGCGCGGGACGGCCTGGTTCGACGACGTGGTGGTCGAGGAGACCGGGGTCCCGGAGGCCTTCCGCAAGGTGCCGCTCCTCAGCGAGGTCGAGGACCAGACGCCCCGCCTGTGGGCGCTACCGGAGCTGCAGCCCCTTGCCGGACCGCTTGACGTGGGCACGCTGCAGGTGAACTTCGCACCGGACCGGGGGGCGTTCATCCGACCAACCGATCCGCGGGCGCCGGAGCTGACGCGGCTGGATGTGACGGTGAACGCGGGCGAGCCGCTCGGGTACAGCGAGTCCGGGCTCGAAGCGGCGGCGGGCTACTACTACCGCTACCGTGCCGTCTCGGAGGGTCGCTCCGGCCGCCCCGTGTTCGAAGCCTACACGGAAGCGTTCCGCGGCTCGCCGATCGTGGCCCAGTTCCTGCGGCTGTACGTGACGGCCGAGTCGCGGGTTGCCCGGTTCCGGATCGGCTTCGAGGTCCCCGCGGGGCTGACGCGACTCGCCTGGTTCCGCGGGAATGCGCTCCAGGACGGCGAGCTCGGCCCGGCGGTGCGCTACCGATTCGGCGAGACCACGAAGCCGTTCATCGTCCTCCATTCGGCCGACGATACGTCCGGGCTGGTGGTTTACCATCCGACTCCCCCGGAGGTGCGCCGGTGGCACCTCGAGGACTACGTGGTCGAGTCACGCCCGGACCTCGTGTGCCTGCCGGAGGCGCAACCCGACGGTCGGTGGCGGATCAGCTGGGACTTCCGTGATGTGACCGCGGGCGCCGGCGGCTACGAGCACAGCTTCGACCTGCCGCTCTACTTCATGCCCTACGTCGGCACCGTGCAGGCAGCCCTGCGGGAGTTCCAGGTCTGGGACGCCGATCTCACCCAGGACACCCCGCCCTTGCCGCCATCGGCCGCGTACGGGTACTGGAGCGAGTGGATGGGCGGCGGGCCGGGCGAGCGCGCCCTGCGCATGGCCCGCTACCACCCCCGCGAGTTCGCGAGCTGGATCCCCGGCGCCCCGGCGTGCTACGGCCACAAGGACGGCCACATGTGGGGCGCGATGACCCAGCAGATGAAGGGCATCCGCGTCGATCCCCTCGCCGAGCGCGCGCTGCTGCGCGATGACGCGATCCGGATGCTCCACTTCTTCGTCGAACGCGCCAACGAGCAGGGCGCGCCCCCAGACATGAGCATGTGGCGCGACCTCGCCATCCTGCTACCCGACCCGCAGGACTACTTCACCCACGTCTTCTGCCAGTACTGGGAGTTCCGGCTCGGGGAGTTCCGCCGCCTGATGGCCTCGCCGCACCTCACTGAGGAGGAGAAGAGCCACGTCTACGACGCCCTGCAGCGCGCCCGTCGCGTTTTCGACCCGGGTTCGCCCCGCTCGTGGACGAAGCTCACCCCCGAAGGCAGCTACTGGTTCGACTACATGGACCTGCCGCTCTGGGCCGAGAACCCGTGGGTCATCAACACCCACGCGACGAGTGTCGGGGTCGCGGGCCAGTTCCACCTCCTGGCTCGCGAGCGACACGAGGACTCCGACGCGCTGTGGTGGGCGGACGTCTTCCGACGGGGCGTGGACGGGCTCCTGTACGCGTTGAGCCAGGACTGGATGTGGTACGCCGATACACACGACGCCAACGAGTTGCGCTATGGCCGCAGCCGCGGCGGCCCGCGCGACTACCACGGGTACATGGTCACCGCCTGGATGCCCGAGGTGATCCGCACCGCCATCGCGCTCGACAACTACCGGCTCGATGACCTCGTCGCCGCCTACCGGCGGATGACCCGCGCCCGGTACCTGGAGAACGACGAGCGCACCCGCGCCTTCGCCAACGACTTCCTGCAGAGCATTGGCCGAGGAGAGTGATCCCATGCGCAGAGCCTTGGGCGCCCTGCTGACCGCGAGCATCCTCGCTGCGCTGGCGGCGCCGCCCGCCTCATCGGCGAAGGTCGTCGAGTGGTGGCGCATCCGGAAGACCGTGCCTCCCGTGGAGGTTCCGTCACCTACGGTAACGACCGTTGAGCCCCAGGCCGAAGCCGAGGAGCCCTCCGCCTCCGAGACCCCGACCCAAGACGCGGCGGCGGCGCGCCTCGCGGAGATCCTCGAGCAGGCTGCGGCGCGTTCCGGACTCGCGCTGACCGGCGAAACGGCGACGCTCTCCGCCGAGGACCTCGCTCCGCCCCCGACCGAGGTCGAGACAACCGAGGAGATCCTTGAGCCGGTCGAGCTCCCCGGGCTGCTCGCGTCTGAGTCGGTGCGCGACTACGAGGTCGTCGCTCTGGCAGCCGTTGACTTGGCTCATCCGAAGGGCCAGACGATCCGCGCCGCCCTGGTGCAGCTCGCGAACGCCGGAGACGCCTGGGGCCTCTTCTCCCGGAATCGCGGCGACCTGCCCCTGTCGGGCCTCGGCCAGGCGGCGAACTTCGGCCGCGGTCTGCGCCTCTGGAAGGGCCGCCACACCGTCATCCTCGCTGGCGATCCGGCGGACGCCGCGCTCGACAAGATCCGCCTCTCGAAGCTGGCCCGCGACATCGCCGGCCTCCTCCCGGGCGGCGGAGCCGCGCCTCAGATGGTCGCCTGGCTCCCCGGCGGCAACCAGCTGGCCCACACGGTCACCTACTTCCACGCCGAAGGGCCCATCGGCTCCGACAGCCTCGGCCTCAGCGCCGCGACCGAGGGCGTCGCGGCCGAGTACCAGGTGGGTGAGAACGTCTTCGGCGGGCTGACCGTGCGGTACCCGGACGAGGAGGCGGCGCTGGCCGGTTGGCGCGCCTTCGTGGAGGCCCGCGTGGGCGGCGACGCCGGTTCCGGCACGCCCGGGAGCCGTCGCACCGCGCCCGAAGCTGAACGCTGGAACGGCACGCGGGCCAAGGGGCGCGTCTGCGCCTTCGTGGTCGGCGCGGCGACCCGCAACCAGGCCGAGACCTTCCTGTCCCAGGCCCTCGGCCAGGCCCACGACTGAGCGCCCTGCGAATGCCCTTCCTCGGCAGCCTCTTGCTCCCCGGCCTTGTCGCTTCCGGCGAACCCGGCCGCTTCGTCGAGGACTTCTCGGCCTCCGCGGCTCTCCGGTGGACCGCTCCCGGCGAGTCCTCGTGGTCGGTCGAGCAAGGCGCGCTGCGCTCGCCGCTCACCGGAGGCTTGGACGGGATGTTGCTGGCCCCCGTGACCGCGCGCGACGTGCGCGCGACGGTCGACCTCCGGCTGCCCACCGAGGGTCGGCGCAATCCCGGGCTGGTCTTCCGCTTCGGGGCGGACGGCTCGGGCTGGGTGGTCCGCTGGTACGATGCTCAGCAGTGGCTCGAGCTGCTGCGCTACGAGCGCGGCGAGGTACTGCGCACCGCGGGCAACCACTGGCAAGCCTGCTCGCCCCGCGGGTCGGCGCCTCAGACGCCCGGCGCGTGGTACACGTTCGAGGTCGCGGCGATCGGCGAACGCGTGCGCGCCCGCGTGTGGCCGCGCGGCACGCCGGAGCCTGAGTGGCTGCTCGACGCCGCCTGCCCCGACTTGGCGGAGGGAGCCGTCGGCGTCTCCGCCGACGAGAGCGCCCTCGCCTTCGACCACTTCGTCGCACTTACGGGCGAGGCCGTCGCCGACCTCGTCCGGGAAGAGGAGCGCGTTGCCGCGATGGATCAGGCCCGCCGCGAGTCCGTCACGCTGCTGCGCCGCGATGTCGGCCCCTACCCTCACTGCGAGGCCCGGTTTCGGCTGCAGCCCTCCGCCGACCCCGCAGAGGTCGTCTTCCTCGCAGCCGATGCCGACAACTACTACTTCGCCCGGGCGACCGAGGGTCGACTCCAGCTGGGCAAGGCCATCGAGGGGCATGAGGTCCTGCTCGGACAGGAGCGCTGCGCGGTCCCTGCCGAGGCGTGCCTGCTGAGCGTTCGGGTCGAGCCCTCCGACCGGGACGGGAGCGGCCCGGCCTGGTTCCTCAACGCAGACCGCGTCCCGCCGATCCTGCGGATCACGGCCGAACTCCGGGGCGCGGCGACCCTCAGCGTGGTAGACGACCCGGTCATCCCCGGTCAGCGCGGCGAGCGCTACTGGGACCCGGACCCCTTCGCGTCCAGCTCCGCCCGTTACCCCTTCGGCCCGCACTGCGGCCGGCGCGAGGCGGGGGGCGTCCGGTGGCTCGGGTTGCAGTGCCGGCCGCAACCACCGGCCCGACCGGCCTGCCCGACGCTTGAGCCCGTCCTGCGCATTCGCACCGGGGAGCGCGGCGGCTGTTGGCTGGCCCTCGGCGACCTGACCGGCGACGGGCGGCTCGACTTCCTCGTGGCGCGGCACGACAACCAGGCGGTCACCGCCCTCACTGCGTACGCCAACGATGGTCGCGAGCTCTGGCGCTGGGGCGAGGGCGGCACGGCCGACATCTTCTGCGACATTCCGGCCACCGTGTACGACCTCGACGGCGATGGGCGGGCCGAGGCGCTCCTCAGCATCCACGGCTTCCTGCTGCTGCTCGATGGAGCCACCGGCAGCGAGAAGGCGCGCTACCCGCTGCCCCCGGGCCTCGACGTCGCGGACTGCCTGCTGATCGCGAACCTGCGCGGCGCCGAGCATCCGCGGGACCTCGTCCTGAAGACCCGCTACGACCACCTGTGGGCGTGCGATGACCGGCTGAACGTGCTGTGGGACTGGCACGGCAACACAGGGCACGCGGCGGCCGCGCGCGACATCGACGGCGACGGCCGTGATGAAGTGCTCTGCGGGTACGCGCTCTTCGACCATGACGGGCGCCTGCTGTGGGAGCTTCCGCTGCCGGACCATGCGGACACGACGCGGCTTACCGAGTTGCGGCCCGGCGGCCCGATCCGCGCGGTCCTGGGCTGTGGCGGGGGAAACGAGATGGTGATCGCGTCGGTGGAGGGCGAGATCCTGCATCGGCCGCAGCCGCCCCTCACGGACTTCCACTTCCAGACGATCAACGTGGGGAATGTGCGCCGCGACCTGGAGGGCTGTGAGCTGATCGTCGACGACGGCTGGGCACGGCCGGGCCGGGCCCAGCTCGCGCTGTACGATTCGCGCCTGCGCCGAATCGGGACGTACTACTCCGCCTACCAGCGGTTCGCGCGGCTCGTGGAGTGGGGCGGCGTCGAGCGCATCGTGATGCCCGCTGATGGGCTGATCGTGGACGGTCGCGGCCACCCGGTTGCGCGCTTCGCCGATCCGCCGCCCTTCGGCGGACCGGGGGCGGAGTCACCCATGGCGCGCACGGCCGATGTCGACGGCGACGGCCAGGACGAGGTCATCCTGTACAACGCCGAGGAGATCGTCGTCTACCGCAATCCGGACTCCCCAGCCACCCCGAGGCACGGGAGACCCGCCGCGCAGCCGCGCCTCTACAACTTCACCTATTACTGAGAGCGCGGGCCCCCCGCGCGGGGGACTGCCCGGAGCGCCTCCTCGCTGCCCCAGATGGTGACTCGAGGGATGAGCAGACCGCTGTTCTGGGTCCAGAGGCCCACGTAGCCCCCTGGAAGCGGATCGGGGTCCTCCCAACGGAAGACGGGGCGGCGCTCGAAGTCGCAGGCGACCACATTGCCGAGGCGGCTCATCCGGACGCGGAACCAGCAGTGATGGACGTTGTAGCCGGCCGGGACGCGCATGTCCGGCGCCTCCGCGACCACCTGTCCGTTGCGAAGGAGCTGGGTCCTCACGCCGCCGTCACCGCCGAGGGTGAAGCTGTAACCGCTGCGCGGATCCTGACGGTCCCCGCAGAGGACGAGGTTCAGGTCGCGGCAGCGCTGGGTCTCATCGCCGCCGGGCGCCTCCATCTTCACCCCCATGTACGTGTCCACGGCCACATCGCCCTCGAAGCGGCGCTTGTTCCAGATGGCGGCGTCCCCCGACCCCCAGCCCGCGAGCCACGACCAGCGGCTATCGCAGGCCCAGCGCGCGGAGACCTGCCACTCCCCCGATGAGGTCCACCAGTCCGTGGGGGCGACCCCGAAGACGTAGTCGTGGGCGGTGGCCGAACGCGCAGCCAGGTCCCTGGCGCGCACCGGCGGGCCGAGCACTTCCAGGCCCAGGCGGCGGTAGGACGCCGCGCGGGCCAGGCGCTGAACCGGCTTCCCGTTCCGGAAGACCGTGAGTGTCCCGGCCTGGCGTGCGAGTCGCAGGGATGCGGCACCGGCGCCCATCGCCAGCTTCTGGGGGCCGGCGCCCGCCTCCAGCCTCGCCCCGTCGGCGGAGAGGGCTACGGTGACCGCGAGACACTCGCTCTCGGCGGCCGTGTAGGACGGAGCCAGGATGAAGCGGCGGACCGCGGGCTCCGCCGTTGGCTCGACGTTCAGGGTGACCTCGAAGTCCCTGGGGTAGAGGCCGTCGTGCCAGAGCAGCGAGGGCCGCTCGGGGTCGGCCTCCCAGTGGGTGGCGGGGCTGCCCCACGTCAGGGTGTCATGCGGCCCGAGGGACGGCGGCAGGAGAGCGTGGGGCGAGCCCTCATCCCCCCACGAGCGCGGAGCCACGTCGCTGGGCCGAACCGCGACGTCGTCGAAGCGGGCGGCGCCGCCGCGCACGAACAGCCCGATGCCGCCCGGACGAGGCTCGGGGTTGGGGCAGGCCAGCACAGGCTGCCCGTCGACGGTGGCCTCGATGGTCCCTCCCGTGAGGCGCAGGCCGAGGCGGTACCACTGCCCTGGGGCCAGCGCGCCGTCAGCCTCGGCCAGTGGGGAATCGGCCCCGGCAACGCGGCGCACGAGGCGGAGCTTCGGCGCGGGAGTCTCCGCGGAGTCCGCCAGGAACAACAGGGCCTCGCCGCCCTCCTGGACCAGGGCGCAGAGGCCGATCTGCGTGCCTGGCTTCCCGACGCGGACGGCGGCGGTGAGGGTGTAGTCCTGCCAGAACCAGTCCCCGGCGGTGGCGACCGCCGGGTCGGCCTCCGCGCGACCGTAGTAGTAGAACCCGTTGATCGAGTAGCTCTCGTTGCCGACCCCCGCGTTGCGCCAGGCGCCGGTTACGGGGGTCCACGGGGTGGGTGCGTCGGTCTCGCGCATGAAGCCGTCATCGAACACCGCCGGCGCCACCGGCTGACAGACGGGCTCCGCCAGCGCTACGCTGCCGTTCCGCACCGCGACTCCCCCGCCGGGGCTCAGCCTCACGGGCACGCGCAGAATCTCGGTGGGGCCGAGCACCACCGCCAGGTCCCGCGCCGAGCGTTTCAGCAGCAGCGACGTGCCCTCGGCGGGCAGGGCCCAATCGGCCGACGCGAGGGGCTTGCCGCGCGATTCCGGGCCCAAGCGGACTTCGAGGCGCTGCGGGGTCAGCGCCAGCCACAGCGCGGCGCGCGCCGGCTTGCCGGCGGCGGTGAAGCGACCGTCGAGGAGCAGGACGGTCGGCCCGCCGCCCGCCGCGGCCTGCGGCGCGACTCGGGCGAGGAGGTGATAGGGCTCTTCGGCGGGCGCGCCGATCAGCTCGAACGCCGCGGGCAGCGTGCCGACGGTGGGCTGAGCGGGAGCCGGGGGTTCCGGCGGAGGCGGCGGCCCGGCCTCGGGCTCCTCCTGCTCGGACTCGGGGAGCTCCAGTCGCGGACCGTTGCCGGGGGGCGCCGTGTTCGCGGGCTCCGTGTATAGCAGCCGCGGCGCCGGGCCGTTAGGCAGCAGGGACTCGATGAGCCCCACGAGCAGGCCCTCCGAGCTTCGGCCGCGATGGAACCGCGCGAAGGCCACCGGCGCGCCGGAGTAGATCAACCGGCCGGCCCCCACGGGGAATTCCACCATCGCCGCCGCCTGCTGGAGGGGCTGCGAGCCCTTATCGGCACAGTACCGGGCCAGGACCGAGCCCGCAACATCCCGGCGCGGTACGAGGCAGGAGCCCTGCAGGTGGTGCATGTCGAAGGGCGTGGCGAGATCGAGGCCGCGGGCCACAGCGCTCGCGGGGTCGGTCAGCATCACGTCCCCCAACTGCGGCGCTGAGCTGCTCACTGCAGCCAGAGAGGGAAGCGGGAACACGCTCTGAGCGGCCCAGGTCTCGACGTACGCCCGCCCACCGGCCTTCACCCAGTCGAGCAGGACCGGCTCGATCCCCGAGACCTTCTCGGGCACGCAGGAGTAGAGGATGACATTGTACCGCCGGAGGACCTCAGGTTGGTTCATCTCCCAAGGGAAGATGCGTTCCCACGGGTAGCCGCGGGCCGAGAGCTGCCCATCGAGGCCGTTGGGGTAGTCGCCGCCGACGCCGATGCGGAGGGGAGCCGGAGGGCTCGGTACCGGCGTTCCGCCCGCCGCCGGGGCGGCAAGCAAGGCCGCCGCCATAATGCCGAGCACGGCGAGGGTTCGGGCGTCCGGGTAGAGGCGTCCAGGGGTCACCCTGTATAGAACAAGCTGGGCCGGCAACGGTTTCACCGGCCGGCGCCCAGGACCGCCACAGCCCAGGCTGTGCGGGCCTGGACTGTGACGAACGAAGGCGCTCCCACATCGGAACAAGCATGAGCTACGGGGCGGCTCAGTTGGGGAAGAAGAACGCCAGGAAGATCGCAAGCACCAGCAGCGCCTGCGGGTGGACGGCAACCAGGATCCCCAGGTTGCGCGCGGCGTGAGCGAGGAGGCCTCCCAACAGCAAGACCACCAGCAACGGCAGCAGGTTGAAGAGCACCGTGCGGTTCGCGAGATTGGCCGGGGCATCGGCGGCGACCGGGCCCACGCCAAACACGGCGTCGTACACGCGGCCCGCGACGTCCGTCGTGTCGTCGGCGCGGAGCTGGTCGGCCGTGTCCAGGATCTCCTGGTCGCTCGCGCCTCCGGCCAGCAGGGCCAGCCCCAGCACGAAGGCCCACAGCGCCCGTTGGTCCGCGGGGAGGCGAGCCGCCAGGAGCGTCTGCGCGCGCGTCCAGGCGTTGCGCAGCTCGGTCTCGGTGTAGGGCTCCCACGGCTCGGAGAAGTCCGGCGGGATGTTCTGCTGGTTCAGCCAGTCGGTGACCGGCTGCATCACCGGGTCATAGTTGGCGCGGAGCTGCTGTGGCGCCGCGGCTCGGGCGGCGTTCTGGCCCTGAGCGCTCTGCTGGTTGAACTGAGCCAGCCATGCGTCCCACTGTGCGCGCGTCGGGAAGTTCGTGATCTCAGCGTCATCGAGGAGGCTCTGGAGTGCGCGACGAATCGCCGCGAGGACACCGGCGAGATCGGTACCCAGTCCGCCCCC
>Ga0233425_10010357_pt1 | contig 11395 bp, 11 predicted proteins | sample Watercolumn_Towu_2_FD_181712 | JGI IMG/M metagenome (GOLD analysis project Ga0233425, IMG submission 181712) | Freshwater microbial communities from Lake Towuti, South Sulawesi, Indonesia - Watercolumn_Towuti2014_140_MG | ecosystem: Environmental > Aquatic > Freshwater > Lake | place...
TCATAAAATTTTGCTTTGTGAATTTTAAAAAAATTGCCATAGATTCGTTTTTGTGATTTTTATTCAGTTGGTCAGGTCTAGGTTCTCCTTGCTGGCAGTATCACAAAACAAAAAATAACCCCTTTCAGGGCTATTTTTGTTTGTGCTCCCGCCAGGAATCGAACCTAGATTTTGGGAACCGCAATCCCACGTTCTATCCATTGAACTACGAAAGCTTTGCTATTAGATTATCAAAAGGTTGTTTTTTAGTCAACTTAAGAAAAATAAAACCCTCTTAAGATTAAGAGGGTTGTATGGATAACTTTTATACGGGCATTATAAAACCGTCAATCAAAATTCTGCTATCGGAAAATTTTCCGCTTTTTATTATTTCATCTTTGAGCTGTTTTAGCTCTTCTTCATCTTTGGCAATAATCGACAAAACAAAAGGATTTTTATCATTGATTAATTCTTCAAAGCCGTGATGACCGGTCGCAATACCAAAAGCAACTTGCGCTTCAGCTAAAGAGTCTTCCATTCTTTGTATGCCGCGACTAATGATGAATCCCGGTGGCAAACCTTCCACCCTCGAATAATCAAATTGGCCGGTATTGTCGTAGTAGGTGATGCGAGCAATGTGAAAATCAGCCGGTCTTTTCATTTTTTCAAAACTGATATGTTCGTAAGGAACACCCAATTTTTGCGCTAGTGTCTGCGCATGCTGCTTGGCATATTCATCGGCATTACTGGGATCAAGTCCGTTTTGTTTGGCAAAAAGCACAGCCGCTCCGCAGCCATCATGACTGGTGATCTTGCTTACCCCGGCCTTTCTAAAAGCGTCCAGTACTTCATCTTTGTCTCGCAGTATTCCACTGCCAGCAGAATGATTTTTTCCTGGAGTTCCTTCATCAATGCAGTAAATGCAATTGTCATGCGACGTAAAAGCCTCTGATAAGTTTGGTATTTTTTTAACAAAATCAGCCATACCCTTGGCATAAATTTGTTCCAAGGATAATTGCTGCGCCTTGAAGAAATCTTCTTTGGTTTTGATTTTTTCAGACTGATTTTCGTGTGTTGTCATAAGCACCTCGTTAAAAGTTAATTTCATTATGGTTGATTTTAATTACAATGCGGAGGGGGAGGGATTCGAACCCTCGGAACCCGTGAAGGTTCAACAGTTTTCAAGACTGTCCCATTAAACCGCTCTAGCACCCCTCCACACTGTAATTAAAATTTTAAAATGAACAGTAATTGTTTGTCGCTTTTGATAGCGTCAAAGCGGAGAAGGGGAGATTCGAACTCCCGGTACGGGAAAATACCCGTACGACGGTTTAGCAAACCGCTGCCTTCAGCCTCTCGGCCACCTCTCCAGATTGTTTATAGATTTTTAAAACAAAATAAATACAAGAACACGAGAACGCAAAAATTATGAATTTTTACATTTTTGTATCCTTGTATCTAGCGCTATTTACCAAGCGTTCAAATTCTGATATAATAAATATATAAAATATTTACAAAAAAGTCAACTTTTATGCCAGAAGAAAAAAATATCAATAATCCGGATGTTTTGTTCAGTTGGATGATTTCGGAATATGAACAACCGCTAAGAACTAGAAATTGGTATATTGGCGCTATTTCCGTAGCAGTTGTTTTTTTAATTTTTGCGATTATTTCCAAAAATTTTTTATTTGCCGTAATTATTATTATTTCAGCCTTGATTTATATTTTACACGATGGATCCCAGCCGATGAAAGTTCTTTTTGCGGTTGAAAAAGAAGGAATTAAAATCGGACGAAAATTTTATGACTTTGACGAAATCGCCACTTTTGCTGTTGTGTACAAACCAAAAATGAACGTCAAAAATCTTTACTTTGAATTTAAAAATGTTTTTCAGCACAGATTGTCCATTCCCTTGCTAGATGTTGACCCGATTCATGTCAGGGAAATACTGCTGAGATTTTTAAAAGAGGATTTGGAAAGAACAGACATGCCGCTTTCTGAAAGTTTGGCGCGCTTGTTTCGATTGTAGCCCATTAGTCATTGCTGGCCACCACCAATCCATAAACTCGATTTGCGCCGTGTTTTTTTAGCACCTTGGCGCATTCATTAAGCGTGGTATTGGTAGTCGCGACATCATCTACTAGGATGATGTTTTTTTGTTGCAAATTTTCTCCTTGGTAAGAAAAACAATTTTGCAAATTGTTTAAGCGTTGGGTTCGATTGAGGTTTGATTGAGGCGTAGAATATTTTGTTCTCTGGAGATTGGTGTTCAGGCTGATGTTGGTTTTTTCTGAAATGACTTTGGCGAGTTCTTCTGATTGATTAAATCCCCGAAAGCGCAATCTTTTGGCGTGCAGGGGTACAGGCACAAGGTAGGCATTTTTGAAATGAAAATTATTTTTTTCTAAAAATAAAAAAAGAAATTCGCCCAGTATCTGGGAAATTTCTTTTGCGAAATTGTATTTGTAAATTTTTACCAGCTTGCTTAGACTTGGATCTTGAAAATTTCCGGCCACTAAAACTCGGTCTAGAATAAAATTATTTTGGCATCCTGGGCAAAATTCTCCTTTTCTGGTTTCTTTTTTGCACTTAGGACAGACATGAAAGGTGTTGATGTTTATTTTTTTTAAACAATCAGAACAAATCCAAACTTTTTCTTTTTTGCAATTTACGCATTCAATGGGAAAAAGAATATCCTTGAGCGTGTTGATGATTTGCAAAAAATACATAAAAAATGATTTTTTTGGTGAGTAGTTGCGTTATTTTAATTTGACTTGGTGAATTTGTTCTGTTTTTGAGTCTGTAAAATAAAGGTAACGTTCGTCTTTGTCAGAAGTGATATTGGTAATATTGAAATTGCCATCAGGAATGGCGATAAGTTTTTTCGATCCGGTGGAGGTATTGATTTGATAGAGAGCGTCTTTGGTATTGACGGCTAATTCCGGGAAAAGTCCCGCTCCCTCGGCTAGATTTTCCGGAACAGCGCAATAGACAATAATGTTGTCCGCAAAAGCGCATTTTTCAGCCCAGGTTTCCAAATTAAGATTTCTTTTGCCGCTGCCGATCGCTTCTCCTTGAGCGTTAACTATCCAAAGGTTTGGCTTCATTTGATTTTCACTGGAATAAACACTGTACAAAAGACGATCTCCGACCGGCGACCATTTGGGTTGAAATCCGCGACCGTCAATTATGGTTGATTTGAAATTTTCTTCGTTGAGGCCGATAAAATAAACCTCTTGTCTGTCAAAATCTTTTCCTTCGGTGTGCATGGCAATGATTTGATTGTTGGGCGACCATTTGTCATAAACCAAATTGTCGTTATTGCCGATTGATTCAATGATTTTTGTTTTTGAGCCATTGACACTGGCAACCGCGAGCCAGCGATTGTCCGGGTCTTTGCCCAGGCTTTTGAAAACCAATTGATCTCCTTGCGGTGAAAAGTCGAAGCTTTCCCAATGAGCCGGAAGCGTGACTTGTTTTTCAGAGTCAAAATCATAAACAATATTGGCGCCATCCGGATATTCTAACACGGCTTTTCCTTCAGTGGGCGACCAGGTGACATTTTGAACATTATGAAAAACTTTTTCAGAAAGCAGAACTTTTTCTCCGTTTTTGCTTAGTTTATAAAATTTTCCGCTATTTTTTTCGTAGTATTTTATTGATGAGCCGTTTTGATCCAGTTTCATGCCAATAGTCGGGCTGTCGGTTAAGGCGGTGGTTTTAGTTGCGCCGCCTTTGGCGATTTCGCTGATCTTTGTTTTTGGAATTATTGATGTTTGAGGAAAATTTTTGGAAGAATTTTCATTTTCTGAAATAATGGGCGCTTGTCCTTCTTGCGCGATTGGCAATTTTCCAGGGGTGCTTGTGGATAAAGATTCATCAGGGGTTGGTTCGGAAGTTATCGATGCTCCTAAAAACATTTTAAATATCAAGTAGCCTAATGAAAAAGTAAGCAAAATAAAACCAAAAATAAGGAAAAGTCTTTTGTATTTTTGAAATATCATTTATTTTGAATATAAATTAAAAATGTGTTATAATTTAATTATATAATTTAATTATTTTTTAGTCAAAGAAAACTTTGACTTTTGTGGTATGGGACTGCTGAAAGCAAATACCAGTTATTTGGGAATTGATATCGGATCCAATGGCGTCAAGATTGTTGAGCTTGCAAAAAAGGAAGGAAAGCCTACTTTGTTGAATTTTGGTTTTTCCGAAGACATGAATCATCAAGAAAATGACTGGATCAATGATCCCAAAAAAGTTGCTAAAATTATTACCAAAATTTGCAGCGATTCTGGCATAAGTTCCAAAAACGTTATTTCCGCTTTGCCGACTTTTTCGGTTTTTTCCTCTATTATTAGCTTGCCCGATGTTTCCAAGAAAGATCTGGAACCTGCTATTCAATGGGAGGCTAAAAAAGTAATTCCTCTTCCTTTGGAAGAGATGATTTTGGATTGGAAAAAAATCGAAGACGCGAATGTTAAAATAAATAAATATCTTTTAACCGGAGCTCCTAAGGTTTTGGTTAAAGGGTATTTGGATACTTTTAGGGAGGCGGAAATGAATCTCTTGAGTCTGGAAACCGAAACTTTTTCTTTGATCCGTTCTCTTTTAGGCAATGATAAGTCATCGATTATGATTGTTGAAATTGGTGCCAGCACAACCGATGTTTCGGTTATTGAAAACAGCATTCCGATATTTAGCCGCAGCATAGATTTGGGTGGAAACACCATCACCAAGTCAATCGGTGATCATTTGGGCATCGGATTGGAGCGCGCCGAGCAATTCAAATACGACCTGGGCGTATCTTCGGATGAGGCGCAAAAAGACGTTGTTCCTCAGGCTATTATCAAAACCATTACTTCTGTGGTAAATGAAATCAAATATGCTAACAGCATGTACGAAAATAAAAGCGGAAAATCAATCGACAAGATTGTTTTGTCCGGCGGTTCTGTTTTGTTGCCCGGACTGGTTAATTATTTAATTAAAATTTTGAATAAAAATGTCATGATTGGCGATCCGTGGGCGCATGTCGTGTGTCCGGATGATTTAAAGCCCTTATTGAATGAAATTGGCGCCAGAATGTCCGTAGCGGTTGGTTTGGCGCTTAGAAATATTTATTAGCATTATGCCAGGAGGAAAAAAAATAAATTTGCATGATGATCAAAATATCAGTTTTCACGAAGAACAAGTAAGAGAGCCGAATTTTTTTGATTGGTTTTTGGGTCTTTTTAAAAAAGATCAAAAAGCTCATTTGGAAAATCAAGAAAAAAAGGCGATTCTAAAAGAAGTTGGAGAAACGCAAGAGGCGGAAAAAGCTCAAAAAACCGACAGTCAGACGGTTTTTGGCGGCGGCAACGACAGATGGGCGGCGCCTAGTATTTTAAGCACCAATCTAATCAAAGGCGAAAGCACCTTGGTTACCAAATGGGGCGAAAAAAACAATTTGCTTTTGATGAATGTTTTGTTATCGTTTATGATAATCGGTTTTTTTTATGCCGGGTTGGTTTATTGGGACATAAAAAGCAGCCAAAAAAACATGGAGCTGGATAATCAGATTTCTGAACTGATTGTGCGCAAGAATCAATTAGAAAATGAGACATTAGAGGCTGATAAATTTTACGCGCGCGTCAAGGATTTTAAGGGATTGATCGATAACCATATTTACTGGGAAGGGTTTTTTGAATTTTTTGAAGCGAATATTTTGCCGGATGTTGTTTTGCCAGGTGAGTTTTCCGGAAACACGTCTGGTGTTTATAGTTTTGCGGCCCAAACCAAAGATTATAACACCATGTTGGATCAATTAAATCATTTGCGCAGCGTTACGGGCGTTGAAAAGGTTGGTATTTCCAATGTTGGCAGTGGCGAAAGCGCGGCGTCCGAAGACCAGTCCGAAGACGGAGTTGAATCGCTTGCTTTGCCGATTACCTTTACGTTGGACATTACTTTGGATAAAAATATTTTTCTTAAAAAATAATGAGTGAGCTAAAAAAAGAAAATTTATTGGATAATTATTACATCAAGATTGCTAATGCCTACTTGTCGAAATATTTTAATTTTGTTTTGTTGTATTTTACCTTGGCTTGCCTGGTGATCGGCGCTTATTATTTTCTTAACCCCTTGTATCAAGAAATTAAAAATAAAGATCAGGTTTTTAATAAACAAAAACAAGAAGCCATTGAAGATTTGCAGGGTTATATTCTTAAATTGTCGCAATATCGAAAATTATACAGTGAAATTTCCGAGAGCGATTTGCGAAAAATGAGAAATGTGTTAGCGGAAAAAAATGATACCGAAGAGCTTTATGTTTATTTGACTGATTTTGCAAAAAAGAAAGGAATCACCTTGGAAAACTTAAGCATCGGAGGCGGTGAAAGCGGTGATAATAAATCAGGATCTCAAGAAAAAAAGATTGTTAAAACAAGCCCCAATCCGGACGCTGCCGCCGAAGACGCCAAGACCAAGAGCAGTATTTTAGAAATTCCTATTCAGTTTTCGATTGTCGGTTTGGATTATGCCAGAATCAAAAAGATCTTGAAAGAAATTGAAAACGACGGTCGTTTTTTTGATGTCAAAAATATTGATTTTTCACTGGATGGTGAAACTTTGGACGTCCAAATGGTGGCGTATTATCTGCCTGTTTAGATTTTTATGAAAAAACAAAAAAACAATAATGAATATTTTATTTTTATCGGAATTTTTTTCTTGCTTTTGTCTTTTTCTTTGGCGCTATTGGTCAATATTTTTTTGAATTTTTTTCCAGTAAATTTTTCTTTGTGGAAAAATGAACTTAAGGCCGTGGAAAAATATTCCAAGAAAAAAACCAACAGCGCTGATTTGGAAATTTTTACCACGGAAAAGTTTAAAGATTTAGGTGAAGTGAAAAAATACGAATTTAATCCGGATGGCGTTAAGCCTGGAAAAAAAATACCCTTTGGCAATTAATCAATAATTCGCATGTTTGGAATCGTAATTTTTGGCTTGCGAAGAAAATAATACCATGTCACACAGAGAGGATTTGATTGATATTTTAATCAAGAAAAATTTAATTTCAAAGGAATTGGTGGCGGAATTTTTAAAGCAGTCAGAAAAAGACGGAGTGTCTTTTGAAGAGGTTTTGATGGAAAACAAAGTGATCAAGGAAGAGGATTTGGCCATGATTAGAGCTGAGATTTATAATTTGCCTTATGTTGATTTGACCAAAAAAGAAATTTCTGACGGGATTTTGAATAAATTACCCAAAACGATTTCAGAAAATTACAGAATAGTTTGTTTTGATTTGGACAAGGATGTAATCAAAGTGGGGCTCACTGATCCGGATAATTTTAAAGCCATTGAAGCGGTTGATTATTTGGTAAAAGGCGGCGGATTGCACGTTGAGTATTATTTTATTTCCGGACAAAGTTTTCGTTCCGGATTTAAGCAGTATGTTTCCTTGGCCAAGGAATTGACTTCCGCGTTAGAAAAGAAAAAGGCCGAAGAGAATGTGGTTGAGGTCAAAGAAAAAGACAAAGCGGAATTAAACGAGATAACCAAGAGCGCTCCGGTGATCAGAATCGTGTCTGTTATTATCCGTCACGCGGTCGAAGGGGGAGCTTCGGATATTCACATCGAGCCCATGCAAAAAGAAACCAGGGTCAGATACCGCATTGATGGCGTTTTGCATACTTCTTTGGTTCTTCCGCGCAGCGTTCATGACGCGATCGTAGCCAGAATCAAAGTAATGGCCAATTTAAAACTAGACGAAACGCGTATTCCGCAAGACGGCAGAATCAGGCTGGTGGTCAATGAAAAAGAATATGATTTTCGCGTTTCTATTTTGCCTTTAGTCAATACTGAGAAAGTGGTAATGAGAGTTTTGGATACTTCCAAGGGCGCGCCCAAATTGGAAGATTTGGGATACGAGGGCGAGCAATATGAGATTATCATGGAAGGCACCAAAAAAACCGAGGGATTGATCGTGATTACCGGTCCGACCGGATCAGGAAAGTCAACTACGCTTTTTTCGGTTTTGAATATTGTCAATAAAGAAGGCATCAATATCGCCACCTTGGAAGATCCGGTGGAGTATCAGATCAAGGGCGTAAACCAATCCCAGATCAAGCCGGAAATCGGCTATACTTTCGCGGCCGGACTCAGATCTTTTTTGCGTCAAGATCCGGACGTGATCATGGTGGGGGAAATTCGCGATCAAGAAACAGGCGAATTAGCAATTCATGCCGCTTTGACCGGACATTTGGTTTTTTCCACTTTGCACACCTTGGATGCGGTTGGTACGATTACTAGATTGGTGGAAATGGATTTAGAGCCGTTTTTGCTGGGTACGACTTTAAAGGTGGTGGTGGCGCAACGTTTGACTCGCAAGATTTGTAAGCACTGCAAGTCCGAGGTTAGTTTGTCCGATAAATACAAAAAAGAAATCACGGACGAACTTAAAATCATCGGCGACGAGTATTTAAAAAAAATTTATCCAGAATTTGATATTAATAATTTAAAATTTTATAAAGGCAAGGGCTGCGCTCGTTGCGGAAACACCGGTTATGCCGGGCGTATTGCCATTTCAGAGGTTATTAATATTGGAGAAGATTTGAAAGAATTGATTGTCGGCGGGAAAAACACGCTTTCACCCAAAGATGTGCGCAAATTTCAGAAGTTTATTTCTATTAAGCAGGATGGATTTATTAAAGTCATAAAGGGTTTGACCACTATTGATGAAATTTTCCGCGTAATGAAGGATTAAATTTTTTTGACAATATTTTTTTGTCATGTCGAAGCTTGTCGAGGCATCGCTTGGATTTTGTCGAAGTGATTCCTCCCACTCAGATTTATTGAGCGGATCGGAATGACAAAATAACATATAAAATTTTAGATTAATAATTCGCATGTCCCGGATTTACAGTTCCGGGTTTGCGAAGCGAATAACGTAAAAATATGAGTAATAAAAAGTTAACGATTTTGTTGATTGAAGATGATCCGTTTTTATTGAGCATGTACTCAACAAAATTCGAATTGGAGGATTTTGTAGTTAAAACCGCAGACAATGGAGCCAAGGGTCTTGAATTATCCAAGGAGGTTGATCCGGATATTATTCTTTTGGATATCATGATGCCCAAGATGAATGGTTTTGAGGTGTTGGAAAATTTAAAAAAGGATGACAAATTAAAAAAGATTCCTGTTATTCTTTTGACTAATTTAAACCAAAAAGACGAAATCGAAAGAGGACTGGCTTTGGGCGCGGATGATTATTTGATCAAGGCGCATTTTATGCCGTCGGAAGTGGTGGATAAAATCAGAAAAATAATTGGAAAATAATTTTTTATCGCAGTGCCTAATTTTAAGTACAAAGGAATAAACAGCGATGGCAAGGTGGTTACCGGCTTAGTCGAGGCTTCCAGTTCGGTTGATGCCGAGTCTGTTTTGTCGGAAAAGGGGATAAGCATTCTTTATTTCAAGGAAAAAACTTCATCTTCCGTTGATTTGTCATTGTTTTTTTCCAAAGTTAAGAATAAAGACTTGGTAGTTTTTGCCCGCCAGTTTTCCATTTTGATTTCCGCCAGCGTAACCCTGGTCGAATCTTTGAAAATTTTAGCCAATCAAACCACCAGTCCCAAATTTCGCCAAGTGGTTTCCGAGCTGGCTTCGGAAGTGGATGGAGGAGCGCGCCTTTCGGACTCGCTGGAGTCGCGCGATGAAATTTTTTCCAAATTTTTCGTCAATGTGGTTCGTTCCGGAGAAACCTCGGGAAAATTAGACGAGGTTTTGAATTATTTAGCCGATGAATTGGAAAAGGATTATGACATGACTTCCAAGATTAAAGGAGCGATGATTTATCCGGCTTTTGTTTTTACCGGTTTGGTGGCGGTCGGTATCATTATGATGGTTTTTGTGGTGCCGAAGTTGACGGAAATGATGAGGCAGACCGGCGGCGAACTTCCGGGGTCCACCCGGGCGCTGATTGCGATTTCTGATTTTTTGGTTGGCTCCTGGTATTTTTTGCTGATTTTTGCGCTTGGCGCGGTTTATTTTTTTCGTAAATTTTACAAAACCGAAAAAGGAAAAAACATTATAGACAGAATTTCCTTGAAGCTTCCGATTTTTGGCAATTTGTTAAACAAAATTTATTTGGTTCGTTTCGCCCGTTCGTTAAATACTCTTTTGGTCGGGGGCGTGACAATTACTTCCGGATTGAAAATCGTGGCAGAAGTAATCGACAACGCGGTTTACAAAGAATTGATCGACAATACCAGGAAGGAAGTCGAAAACGGCAATTCGATTTCTGATGTTTTTTCCGAAGCTGCTTTTATTCCGCACATGGTTCCGCAGATGATTAAAGTAGGAGAAAAAACCGGCCGCTTGGATACGGTTTTATCCCGGATTGTGGATTTTTATTCCCGGGAAATCAGTAATATTGTGGCGAATTTAATGACCTTAATGGAGCCGATTATTATGGTGATCATGGGTATTGGCGTTGGCGTTATGGTGGCGGCGATTGTCCTGCCCATGTATCAAATGTCAGCGAATATGTAGTGGAAGAATATCTAAATTGTAAATTATAATTTCTAAAAATGATATCTTGAATTTTGGTAATTTATTTTATTAGAAATTGTAATTTATAATTTAGGAATTATTAATTTGTAATGCATTTTTTGTTTAGAAAAAAAATATTTTTTATATTTAGCTTGATTGTGATGGCATTATCAATGCCTGTTTTTGCTAATTCTCCAGATGCTTTGGCAATCCGCGTTATTAAAAATCCGAATCATTACAGCGCGCTACGTTGGTATAAGGAACAAAAATTCAAAGGAGCGCCGCAATCCATTATTGTGGATGGTTATGACGCGGTGCGCGATGGTCGAACGGTTTATGTTAATGCCGCCAATATTTCCGGAGGCGCTTTGTATTCCAATATTTATCTTATTTCTTTCAATCAGGACGCGGAACAGGGGACCAGGGATATCTTTGGACAGCTTTTGAAAAAATGGAAATTTAATATCAATGTCGGATCTTCCGGTAATTGCGTCAAAAAAGACGGATATCTGGGCGGCTATTGTTTTTCGGATGATGAGTGCGCGGTTGACGAATACTGCAATAGTGAAAAAGCGGCGATCGTGCGAGATGTCAATCGTTTGGCTTCTTTGGCGGATATAAAAAATTTGATAGAAAGTTACAAAATAAAAAATCCGGAAAACAAATACCCCAAATTAGATTCCGGCACTTATTTAAAAGGCCAAGCTTTGTCGGTTTGGCCCAGTTGGAGTGATACCTTTGGAAAAGAATTGCGCGCTAGTTTGCCGAAAGATCCGATTAATTTATTGGGCGATTGCGGATCGAATAATTTTAACCCGCTTACTTGTTGGGATGAAAAAAATCGTAATTTCGCTTTTGATATTTCCAGCGGTTTTCCGGATTGTTTTCG
>Ga0233425_10010358_pt1 | contig 11394 bp, 9 predicted proteins | sample Watercolumn_Towu_2_FD_181712 | JGI IMG/M metagenome (GOLD analysis project Ga0233425, IMG submission 181712) | Freshwater microbial communities from Lake Towuti, South Sulawesi, Indonesia - Watercolumn_Towuti2014_140_MG | ecosystem: Environmental > Aquatic > Freshwater > Lake | place: Indonesia...
CAAGAAAAATATTGTCGAAGCCCTGGTGGCCCATCGCATCCCCTATGCGGCCACGGCCAGCATCGCCTATCCCGAAGACCTGGTCTATAAAGTGAAAAAGGCCAAATGGATCAAAGGGTCCCGCTTTTTGCACATCTTTTCCAGCTGCCCCACGGGCTGGGGACTTCCTTCCGAACTCTCGGTGAAGATCGCCCGCATGGCCGTGCAGACCAATATCTTTCCGGTCTATGAAGTGGAAGACGGCCTGCGCTACACCATCAACTTTATGTCCAAAGGCTATCTGGTCAAAGAGTATTTTAAACTCCAGGGACGATTCAAGCACCTTACCGAAACGGACCTGGATCAGATCCAACAGATGGTCAATGACGACTGGGAACTGTTGCTTCGCAAGGCCGGTCTGTCCCAGACGTAACTTACCCAGGGAGACCTCTTCCCCCTGTTTTATAGCCAAATTGAGGGTCGATTCTCCCTAACAATCTGACTCCGCTGATATGACCTTCCGATTACAAATCTATTTCAGAGTTTAAGCCTAATCCTGGTCAACCTCCAATCAAAGTTTGATATAAGAATCGCAATCCGACAGAACTTTGGTGTCGAAGGTCTTTTCTTGCCCGTTATCTTTGGGGCGGTAAATGACTTGGGATTGATCGGGAAGATAAGTTCCCTGTTTCTGAGAGAAATTTTACAGTTTCCCTTGACAAGGTATTATTTTTGGAGTATATTAGTAGTATGAAAATCAAGACATCTATAACCCTATCCGACGATTTAATCCAAGCGATTGATGGATATACCCGTGAGTACCATACCCGATCCGAGTTTATTGAGGAGGCTGTCAGGGTATTTATAAAACAATTGATTCGTAAACAACAAGATACCCGGGATTTGAAAATTATTAATAATCGTGCGGATTATCTGAACAAAGAAGCCCTGGATGTCCTTACCTTTCAGGGTGACCCAAATGTTGCATAAAAAACATGGCCTAAAAGAAGATTATTCGATGGACAGGCAGGCAAGACTGATAATTAAACATTTTCCAGGAACTCACTAAAAGTGAACTCCTGAAACTGATAAAAATGGCCATGTTTTTTACCCTTCGGGAAAGTCGTATGATGCCGCATCTCCTTTGTTGGCCAGGGTTCGCAGTACCTGAGTACGGCTTCACCCTTGCCGCCGCGGATCTGCGGAATCCTCGACTTTTGCAACATTAGGGGTGACTTGTGAAACGTGGCGACCTCTTTCGAGTGAATAATCCTTCTTCCAAGGACCCTAAGAAATCCAGAGTTTTTATTATTGTCAGCCGTCAGGTCCTCATCGATTCCCGCTTTTCCACGGTTATCTGTGCTCCGGTGTATTCAGCCCATGATGGTCTTTCCACCCAAGTTCCCATCGGTATAAATGAAGGATTAAAACACGACAGCAGCATTCATTGTGATGAATTGGTCAGTCTGCCCAAGTCGGTATTGACGAACTTTATCGGGTCGCTCCCTCCGCAAAAAATCGACGAGCTTAATCGATCTCTCGGTATAGCCTTGGATATTACAGATCGGTGAAGTCCTTTTTTTAACCAAAACATTATCAACGCTTTATTGTTATTGGTAAAAAACCTAGCCGTAATTTGGTTAAGGAGGTTTTTATGATTAGCAAAGAGATACTTGATCAAGCCTTGAAATTAAAACCGGTGGATAAGATTATCTTAATCGATGGACTCATAAAAAGCCTTGATCAACCGGATAGATCGATCGATGAAATATGGGCAGTAGAGGCCGAAAGAAGGCTTATGGCCTATCGCTCGGGGAAGCTGGAAGGTGTCCCGCTGGAAGAAATTTTTAAAAATGAATAATGATGAAAATCATTTTTTCAAAATTTGCTGTCCAAGAACTCAATTTCAAAACTTTATCCCTTCCAGTTTTGAGCCTTGAGTTTAATTCCTACATCTCCAAGCTGCGAACCCTGAACGCCGAATGTCTTTTTCCTCTTTTTTTCCTTGACTTTCCTAATTTTTCCAATATATACATTATATTATACATTTTAGGGATATTTCTTTTCAAATAATCTATTCCCTTAGAATATTTAAAATTAGCCCTTCATTGGTTTTTGAAGTGGGTTCTCCGACATAAGGACTGCTGAAGTGATAGCTGAGCGGACAATCCAAATATTCATCATTATGATTTTTAAATTTTAGTTGCAACATAGAGTCTCCACCCGTATTAGAAATTATAATAAGGAGGAAGAATATAATGCAGAAAGTAACTTCTTTGTTCAAAAGGTACACATATTTAGTTTTATGTATCTCAATTATATGCTTGGTGTGTCTATCCTGTAGTAAGGAAAAGCCCGTTGGAAAAAGCATATCTGTCGCTTTATTTCAAGCACCGGCTAGTCAAGCATTAATCAAGATGATTCCCGAATTTGAGAAAGAAAGCGGGATCAAGGTTGTCTACGAGATTCTTCCTTATGCTGACTTAAAAGCCAAAGTTGAACAGCAATTTTTTGCCAAGACCGCTAACTACGATGTCATCATGGCGGACTGTATATGGATTCCGTCATTCGCAGAAAGAGGTTTTCTCGGAAAACTTAATGAAAAAGCATGGAAGCCCGACCAGTATGACTTTGCCGACATCCTTCCTGCACTTGATGATTATTTAGGTCGTTATCCAAAAGGTGGGCCGCGTTATGGAATGCCTTTTATGAGTAATACTCACATGATGGCATATAGACCATCAATTGTTAAGCCTGCGGTTGAAGCTCTTGGCATGAAGTTACCCGGTGATTCGCCTGAAACCGCATGGACTTGGGAACAATATTTAAAGGTGGTAAAGGCAATAACCGAAAAGGGCAGGAATAAAAACCCCCAATATTATGGAACTTCATTACAAGCTAGGGCGGGAGCTTGGATAATTTATGAATGGTATAGCGAGCTTTTCGGTTTTGTTAAAGATGAAAAAGCTCGTATATCCGGACTTCCTGTATTTGCCGAGGATGCTTCCAAAGCAATGCAATATTATGCAGCCCTTTATAAATATGCGCCTAAAGAAGCCTTAACCTGGGGTCACGAAGAAGAGACGAGCGCCATGTGTTTAGGAAAGTGTGTTATGGATGCCACTTCAAATGTTGAACTGGCCGCTAATCTATTAAAGACTGACTGTGGGGGAGAAGGTGCGATTGTTTTTTCATATCCTCCTGTTGGAATTTCCGGCAAAAGCTCACCCGACATGGGAGGATATGGTTTACTTTTATCAGCAAACTCGAAAGCCTCTGCGGAAGCAAGTTCATTCATTCTTTGGGCTGCAAGCAAAGATATCCATAAACGTGTAGTTCTGGAGGGCGGGTCACCGATTCGTATAAGTGAGATTAGAGATAAGGAGGTTCTATCCAAGTTTCCATATTTGAAGTTTTATGACAGATTGATCCAGGATTCAGTTTATCGGGCAAGAATTCCCCAATGGCCGGAGTTGCAGGATATTATTTCGAGGGAACTGACCTCGGTTATGAAAGGGGATAAAGATGCGGCATCGGCCTCAAAAGCCATACAGGGTTGGATAGAAAGTAATGTGGTGAAAAAGTAACGTACACGATGAATAAACTGCAAATCCTTTTTGGCCCTTCGGCTCAATGGATCTCTGTTATCTCTTGGATATCTATTTTTTTGGCCTTAATCGGGGCTTTTTCTCCATTATTTTTTATTGGGTATACTGCTTTCTTAACGGACAATTCCGCAACTAACATCAACCAACTACAGGAGATCTTTGGAGATCCTCGATTCTTCCATGCTGTAGTTAATTCTTCTTTTTTGGCCATCATTATAAGCGTAATGTTAACCAGCATAAGCGCTTTTTCAGCTCTCATCTTCAGATGGTGTGATCTTACCGGATCGAGATTGGTTTATGGCTTAAGCATAGTTCCTCTTTTAATACCTGATTATGTGTATGGAGTTGTTGGCCGGGTAATTTGTGACCCTTCCATAGGTCTCTTATCCGGTTGGCTTCCAAAAGATCTTCTAATTAACCGGTTTTCCTCTCTCTCTGTAATTGCCGTGATATCATTTTTAAAGTGGATTCCAGCAATGGTCGCTGTTGCAGATTCAAGCATATTTTTCATGGGACAGGACGAATTGTATCAGGCGCGCATGGACTATAAGTCTTTTTTTAAAGCCGCACGTTTTGTATATATCCCCCAAATGAAAGAGGTGCTGCTTGTCATTGCCAGCCTGGGATTTTTAATTGGCTTTCGGCAACACGAGTTGGCTTATGAGCTTAATAGCGGCGGAGGGGGATTCGTGGCCGAAACATGGTCATATTGGAATTATGAAGTTATGTTTGGTTTTGCCAAGCTATCACATGCTGCTTTAGAATCGATATTAATACTAATTATACTGACTATCCCAATTCAAATAGCACGGAAGCAGGCTCAAAGACTTTCTATATGATCATGGGAAAAAAGAAAGCAATAAGACTGACAATTATTTTATCTCTCTTGTTTACAGTTGGGTTTGTTCCCATTTTTCTCCTTTATGTAGGCACCAAGAAATCGGGCATTGATTTACAAAGCGCTCTTCATGGCGAATGGACACTTGAACCATTTATTCGGCTTTTCTCTGGCCTATCTGACTCAGAGATTAGTTTCAGGGAAAGTCTTCCGCGGAGTGTAGCTTACGCGACAATTGTTGCTTTGTTTTCTTCTTTTCTGGCCTTTTTTTATGTAAATTGGGCAACCGGATGGACAAGGAAGGCGGCTATAAGTATGTCATTTACCCTTCTTTGCTTGACATTGATGCCCCAAACATATTTTGTAATGCCTGCGTTAGTTTTTATTCAGAAGCTACCATTCTCTCTTCCAAAATCTTTTACCATTGTCCTATCAATACTTTTTGGTGTCTTACCTTTGGCTTCTTGGATTCTATATATGATGAGTAGTCGAAAAATTGCGGAGTTACAGGAGATGTGTGCCTTGGATAGATTAGGTTCTGTTCATTCCTGGGTAAGGATTTTCAATGAAATCAGAGTAGATATGATATTAGTCTTCCTACTCTCATGGTCCATTGCCTGGGGTAATTACCTGGTGCCCTATTCTCTTGGATCAAGAGATTCATTCACTTCGGTAGTTCAAATAACTACCTTTACATCAAATCTTGGTAGAGACTGGGCGATGATTTGTGCGGCCGGTTTTATTGTTTGTATTCCCGGAGTTATTATAGGTAGCGTTTTGGTAGGAGTTTTTTTTAGAAAAGACCAATAGTAATGGGAAGAGAAATGCTATGACCGAAGATAGAGAACGTCTTAATATATACTTAAATAAGGTAGGTAACGAGCTTAAAAAATATTTGGAAGCTATAGAAGACAAAAAAACTATTTCGGAAATCAGCATAGTACTCCGTAAATCATTTGATGAGATAGGGGATATAGACAGCAAAAAAGAGGCCTATTCTAGAATGGCCATTACAATTATTTTATCTCTGTCAGTTTTAAGTAAGTTGGGATACCTGAAGGAATTTCACAAAAATGCGAAGGAGTTTATCGAAAGATTTCTCTGTGATTTTTTTCCTCTTTTAGATAAGGAGTCAATTAAAAAAGTAGTATCTTTGGACCTTGCTACCAAAGATATGCCCTCTGATTATCTTATCAAGCAATTAAAACGTATTAGTGAGAATACTTGGAATAAAATTGGTCAATCATTTGCACCAGAGTTAAGGATTTATTTTTGGGAAAAATTAGATAAGGCGTTTCATAGTTTTAATATCTTAATTGAATATTTTCGTGTGAATTCCAAATTTAAAAATATTTATCCAGAGTTAGTTCCGGGAGACTACCAAACATATTTAAATACTCTGCACAATAAATTACAGTCTAGAGTTTTTTTCCCCGATCTGGTGTTGATTGATATGGTACTGTTGCCAGAGTATATGGAAAAAGGGGTTTTTGTTCCAATTGAACACCATTTAAGCGGCAAGGATGATCTCCTTGCTAAAATTAAAGCAAGTAAAGGTCACATTAATCACCTTGACTGTATCTTCGATGGAAATTTAGCGGCCATTCCATTAACTCGCAATTTTCATTTGCCAGCATGGGACAAAGATTTCGATAGGAAATTTAAGGAAAAACTGTTCGAAGGTGGGCAAAATAATGATGCAAAACTCTTGGAAAAAATATCTGAAATTATCGACAAGAAATATTTAAACTCTAAATTATTCACGACTGCTGAAAGAAAAGACCATGGCTTGTTTTTTTCCGATATAAAGTCTGACCATAACCTTGACGTACCCCTAGTCACTTCCATGGGCGTCAATCAACCTTTTATACCTATGCAAGCCGCCATAGGAGCACATATAGTCTATTCTACCTTTGCCTATATTGCTGGTGGGAGAAAAAGTATAGACGACCCATCTTTTGTTTCTATAAAACAAGAAAATGGCAAGATTAATTTAGATATTTGGGATCAGGATAAACTCGAAATATCTGTCAATTTGATGCTACGCTGTATGTACTATTATGTACCTTTCCTTTCGCTTTGTGCAGATCATAATGTTGCTCATTGGATGAGGCGAAGAAACTCAACCCATTGGTTCGACCCTTGCCTCCCTATTGAAGCCGGAATCTTTGAACCTATCGACACAAAGTTAGAATTCTCCAGCATACCCACTAAAGGGAATTATGGGCAGCCTTTGAGTTGCCTCGGCGGATATTGCTTAGCTTTATCTAATGAAAGCGGTGCGAAAGGTGATGCAGCGGATTTAGCCTCCAGTTTAACAACGAATTATTTTGATTTAATTAAAAATAATACATCAGGTATTACAATCCAAAAGCATGAAATTAATTGTCTCAGTGCTCCCTTGTTCAGTAACCCTGATTACCCTAAAGAATATATTCAATTGGAATCGATTAATGTTTCAAAGCGTCCTGTTTTTTTTGGCTGGAATATACTTGAGGATAATATTTCGGAAATTGTTCGACTATATATTGCAACTGTATTGATTTATAGGTCTATAAAGGAAGAAATGGAAACACTATATATTGATGAAAATTGTCGAAAAAATGCAATAAAAAAATATGCCACAATGTCTTCCAAAGGAGAAGAAGAAATACTAATGGATATTAATTCAAATATCAGCAATGAACATTTTTTGGAAAAATATTTTATCGAAAAAATACTTAATGAAGGTGTATTGAAAGATTATTTATTAAAACAGCTTAAGGATCATATGGTTAAATGGATTAATGAACAACAAAGAATTATTGGGGTGACTGTTTTTCCTCAACCGGGAAATTGGGTAGATGCTAACTTTGATACGATTTTTGCTGATCGCTTAGTTATTTTGAGTCTACTCGGATGGGCGGTAAGACAAGTTAATTTAACAGATCCAACAAAAGGAAATCAAGAGGAACAGGTTTTAAAATTTATCTCAAAAAGTATGAGCCAACACTTAATCGACAAATTAAATGCGATTAGTTCTACTTATAATTGGAAATAAAACATGATTTACGAGGTTCTACAAGTTGTAAACTCTCCATTAGGGTCATTAATGGTACTTTTTCTGGCCACTTATTTCGCCATTTTCCAATCAATAAAGAAGATAACACAAGAGCGTAATGAATGCTTGCACAATTTAAAAGATTTATTGGAGCCATTTATTTATGAAAGAGATTTGCTGTGGCACCCATTACCAGACACGGTTAAGGATGAGCTTAAACCAGAAAAGAAAAAAATTAATGATGATACTACAATTGAAATTCCTGAATTATGGTTAGATAATGATGGATATAAATACTTTTTCAATTCCTTTTGGGAATTGTTAAAATCTGCTTGGCGAATTGCTGCAATAGAGTCACCATTTCTTTACCATGAAAATCCTTATCCATCGAATCCAACTAGCCATATCAATAGTATACTTATTGAAGTTAATAGAAATAAAGTAGACAATACAGATGCTGAAAAACAAGCTATGCGTTTCCTTCTGAATTTTACAGAACCAAGTTATCACGATAGCTTGCGTAATAATTTTAACGGGTATATTAGACATGGAACAATTATTAAGCAACTTCGTAGAATAAATTATTTTTTATTGGTGGGTTTTGTTCTTTCTTTCCTTGGTTTTGGTTTGTTGTTTGGTTGCTTCATAATTGAAAGAAAATCTTTGTTCCCACAATCTGGACAAACAACAGTTCTGAATTCTTCGGTGAAAATGAATCAACTAATGGATGCGATATCAGACACAAATAAATCACTTCAAGTTGCCATCGATTCTACAGAAAAGTTGAAACATGAAATACTGAATTCAAATCACCAACTAGGCCAGATTTCAAGTAAAGTAAGTGTTCTAAATTCTAAGTTAGAAACATTATTAAAGAATAAGAAAGGAACCATTGTTAGTCCAGAGAAAGGGCATACAGAAAATGGATTAAAAAGAGATTAAAAAATCTTTTTCACTGAAACAGTATTACTTATTTTGAAATCCCCTTTGTTGGCTTATATATGAAGATAATGAAACAAAATATACTGAGACTCGATAATATTGGCTTTGCATTACCACAGGGCAAAACTATTATTGAAAATATTTCTTTTACTGCAAGTTCCGGAAAGATAATTGGTATACTTGGACCATCTGGTGCTGGTAAAACAACTTTATTTCGGGCTATCTCCGGTTTAATAACTCCCGATATGGGACAAATTCTTCTCAATGAGAATAATTTATTGAAGGAGGCTGTCTCTAAGCGCCCGATTTCTTACTTGCAACAGTCTTTTCCATTGTATAAAAACCTCTCAGTACTTGAAAATGTAGTTGTGGCTTTTGAGTATCTTTCCGCCAAGGAACATGATTTGTCAATTCAGAAAGCAAAAGATATGCTTTTGAGTTTAGGCATATTAGAGAATTTATGGAATAGACTGCCTACGGACCTCTCTGGAGGTGAGACACAAAGAGTAGCCTTGGCAAAATCGCTTCTGAAACCTAGTCTCATCATGCTCCTTGACGAACCTTTTAGTAATATGGACAAGGGTATAAAAAATGACCTTATTCAAAGTATTCCCCTTACGGTTAAAAATAGAAATATTGTAACTCTATACATTTCTCATGACGAAAATGATATGCTTCTCATGGCCGACGAATTGATTGTCATGTTTGATGGAAAAATCGTTCAGTCAGGAAATTCAAAAGAACTTCAAGATTTCCCATCCTCTGCTAAAGTAGCTTCTATTGGCTCTCCTCTAGGCCTTCAGACGCTAACTCTTGACCAATTTTCTGAATTAAACACCGGCATGAATCTCACAGAACTGCCTTCGACCACTTTTAAGATTGGTTGGCGGCCGTATAACAGTGTCGTAGTCTCTTCAGAAGGACTGGATGAAGTAGAAGATAGTGAGAAACCCATTGTAATAGGAGGAAAAATAGAAAAAATAATCGAGATGGGGTTTCAAGTGTATTATGGCATACAGGTTAATCATCGGGCTAACCAACTGTACTTGTGGCATGTTGAGAATATCAGAACTGATAGAATATTATCCTTATCCGTGGGGATGGCATGTGTCCTAAAGATAAGTATTAAAAAAATCTTCTTTCTTGACAAAAATGATAACATTCTTTTGAAGGAGTAATTGTGTGAATTACTATGAGCAGCTTTACGATATAAATTTTTTTTCTAACGAATCCTATGTGGCAAGTGTAAATTACGCTTCTGTTGAAATTAAAAACCCTGGAATCCCGGACTGGGACACATGGCAATCAAAAGCGCTAATAGGTAAAAAGGCTAAACGTTTATGGGATGATTTTAGTGAAAATAAGGAAGATTATTTTAGATCTCAATTATTTCGAGATCTTCACTTCGAAGAAGAACGACTTTTATTAGTTCTTATTCTATGTGAGAAAGCATATAGGGATAAGGATTTAAATTCATTTTTTCTTTTAAATAGAATTTTAATCTCATCCGGAATAGAAGAACTTATTTTGAAAGCAATAAAACTCCAATATGCGTGGTTTGTCTTATCATACTTATCCCATGGGGCAACGCCTGCGATTGAAATGATCCTCGACCACGGCATCAACTTTTTTCAGAATAAACTCAAGATGAGGGATATAACAAAAGATGTTTTCAAGGTCGAAGTTCCCGTTAAGCTTGACTGGGAAGCCCAGCATGTCTCACCTTATATTCGAGAGGCTGTCGAAAATTTTTATATCTCAACTCATTCTTATATTCCCGAATTAATAGCTGCCAATCATCAAGTAGAAACCCTTTTTAATTATGGATTGATATGTGACTTATTAAAGAGACTTGGTGTTGAAACCATAATTGATTATGGTGCTGGGATCGGAACTTTTCTTATGACAGCCCATAATTATGGGATAAGGGGAATTTATGCCGACCTTCGTTCAACAACCATGCAATATGCGCAACATAGGTTTAAATCATATAAAGTTAAAATACCTGTTTTGGAATTAGATCCAAAAGAATTTAAACTACCCAATAATTTAGATTGTATCGTCTGTACCGAAGTACTTGAACATATATTCGAACCAGAAGAATTAATTCGGACATTTTACGATGCTCTACGTCCCCAAGGTATTCTTGTTGTTTCTGAATCTTTTGACTATGTCGAGAATTTTTGTTCACACCTCCCCCAGCATAAAGGAAAAGGGGGCGATGTCTTCTTAAATTTATTAAGCTCCTCAGGGTTCAAGCAAATCCTTGTTGGTTTTACCATTCACCCTACAGTTCATATAAAGACATAATTTCTTTCGATTCTTTATACATTTTAGGGGATTATTTTAAAATCTGATTTTATCGTAAAATTTTGGTAACGTTCAAAAGTTTTTACATGGATTCAAATAGACCGAGGCGATCTCGATCTGGAAACAGCCAAGGATTTCGAGTTTAGTCATCCAGTATTTTTCCCAATCCTTACGGGAATACTGTTTAAGGAGAATCATTTGGGAGAGTTTGGTGGCCACCTTATCAGACCAACCCCAGGCTATTTTTTTAAGGCGACGTCCAATCTCTCTAAACACTCGCTCCAATAGGGAAGTGGTTTTAGGGGCAATCACTCCCGACTGGAGCCAGATCTCAATATGGGTAAAGAGACGTTCCGAGATCTTCTCCAGATAAGCCGCCCCATGGGTGTATCCTTTTTGCCGAAACGTTTCGATCAACTCTTGGACTTTGGTTTTGCTGGCCAGATATTGGCTTTTAACCGGCTCTTTATCCTCTTCCTTGAGGATCTCATAGTCACCTTCCGGCAATTCAATGCCAATGAGGTGCTTCAGTCGATCAATCGCCGGTTGGCTGTCTTTCTTTTTTAAACCATCTTCCCAGAGGGCATGATAAAGTCCCCGGGGGCCATGCCAGGTACAACGTTGGGACTGAGCCACATTCGCCAGGAAACTGTCTAACCCGGGTTCGCCGTCATAAA
>Ga0233425_10010359_pt1 | contig 11394 bp, 9 predicted proteins | sample Watercolumn_Towu_2_FD_181712 | JGI IMG/M metagenome (GOLD analysis project Ga0233425, IMG submission 181712) | Freshwater microbial communities from Lake Towuti, South Sulawesi, Indonesia - Watercolumn_Towuti2014_140_MG | ecosystem: Environmental > Aquatic > Freshwater > Lake | place: Indonesia...
GACCGCTGCTGGGCGAAGGTTTCTGGATGCGCACGAATTACCGGTGGATAGAGCAACCCGCCCGACCGAACGATGAATTAGCTCCTGACGGTCGTTCGGGCGGGCAGCCTTCTAAGCTGTAGGTCGCCAGTTCGAATCTGGCCGGGGTCGCGAAGGAATGAAGATTGTAGAATGTAGAAGTTAGATTGGGGTGCGCGCAATCCCGCCTTTTGCACCCCCTGAGCTCATCTCTTATAGATCGCCCGCAAGTCCCTCACCTTGGAGTTCGGAAAGCTCCGCACATCTACACTTGACGTGGAAAAGGATATCGCCCAAAACGTCGTTTGGGTCGGACTCAACGGAACTGAAATCGACGTGAAGTTGCCCCCGAGTTTTGTGCTGAAACTGGCATCGGTGTAGAGCTGGGCCTCCACATACCAGGGCGGACTGACTGTCGTCGTGCCGCCGTTCGTTACCCGGCCTTTGGCAAGGATCGCGGGCTTGACTTCGGCATCATCGTTCGAAAGATGACCAATCCCTACTTCCAACGAGTAATGCGCGATCCGTCTGATCCTTCCACGTTCTATTCCAGCACCGGCACGCGACCTTTCGTCAGTGTGCCGCTTGCAGTGTACAAGGTGTATCTTGACGGGCGCGAAGAGCATGTGCGTGGAATGGAGATCGCAGGGATGACACAACAAGCGTTCAAGGAAATTGCGGCCGCATCGGAAGGAGTCTATGTCTATAACCACATAACGAGCCAGCGACGGCCCTCCTATTCGGGGATTTTGAACCCCCAGGATACGGGTGTTTCCGTCATCACTCTGTCCCTGCTTTTTGAGAGTATCGATTTGAAGAAATCTACGACGCCGCATCGTACGCCGCCAATCGTTCCGCATCAGATTTTCGGTCAATAGGAATGGGAGAACAGCGCGCCAGGCTTTACTGAAAGAAATCCCTGTCCGCCGTCCCAGACAGGGATTTCTTTGCCGAGGGAGGGGAAGGGTGCTGTAGCCCATGAGGACCGCGGCGCAATAAATCTGAAAAAAAGACTTGACAATATCCCTTGGTTGGGCTAATTTAAGACAAGTTAGTCCGAATATAACCTATGGGCATTATCTTCAGCCGGCAATGCGAATATGGAGTTCAGGCGATTCTTCATCTGGCGGGCAAACCCCCCGATTCGATGACATCGATAAAAGAACTCGCTGTCGAGCTCGGGATTCCATATCACTACCTTGCAAAGATTCTGCAGATCCTCGCGAGCAAAGGCATACTCCGCTCCCGGAAAGGTCCGGCAGGTGGATTTGCCCTGTCGTCGTCGCCGAATGACATCAATCTCTTCACCGTAGTCGAAGCCCTCGATGGTCAAGACCTGACAAGGAAATGTGTCCTCGGATTTCCCGAATGCGAGGGCGAGAATCCATGTGCAGTTCATCACGAGTGGGGAGAGATTCGTGAGCGGATCTACAAAATGCTGTTGGCAAAGAGTGTGGGAAAGCTCTCGCTGAAGGCGAAATTGACTGATTAGCAGTATCGTTTTTTTTGAAGAGAAATCAGATAGAATTGTCTGAATCCATTCCTGGATCAGCAGGTGCTCAAGAAGGAGAAACTCGTGGCGATCAACCAGGCGGTTTTCAAGAGCAGCAAGGATCGCGTAGCACGAAGGAAAAGGCGATGACAACGTCCTATAAAGTCCGGATACCTGACATAGCATTCTGGAAAGAGCTCGTCCCGTGTCAGATCGGTTGCCCCATTCATACCGATGCGGGTCGTTACGTGCAGCAGATTGCCGAAGGGAATTTCCGCGGTGCCTATCTCACTGCGCGCTCACCTAATCCGTTTGCCAGTGTCTGCGGCCGGGTGTGCGCGGCGCCTTGCGAAGATTTCTGCCGGCGCGGCAGGATCGATGCCCCCGTCTCCATCCGTGCACTCAAGAGGTTCGTCACTGAGAAGTTCGGGGTTGAATCGCTCGAGCCGAACACGGACAATCAGCTACACGAGGGGGTGTCGGACTGCGGCAACAAATGGTCCTGGCATCTACCGATGCAAATGCAGACCCGCGCAAAAATCGCCAGAGGTCAGAAGGTTGCCGTTGTCGGCTCTGGTCCGGCCGGACTTTCGTGTGCCCACGACCTTGCGCTCATGGGATACAGTGTGACGGTTTTCGAAGCAACCGCTGTGGCCGGGGGCATGTTGAGACATGGCATCCCGGAGTACAGGCTCTCTCGCTCGCTGATTGACAAAGAAATCGAGAAGATCCGATCTCTCGGCGTTGAGGTGCGGCTCAATGCACCGCTGAATGAGAAGCGCGGGTTGAGCGAACTTGGCAGGGAAGGCTTCGAATCAGTCTTCATTTCGGTTGGGACACAGAAAGGTCGGGAGCTCGGGATTGAGGGATCAAATCTCGACGGAGTTGTGAAGGCGATCGACTATCTCCTCAACATCAACAATGGATATCGGGCAGATCTCGGAAAGCGAGTGCTTGTGATCGGCGGTGGATTCGTCGCATTCGACGCGGCCCGGACAGCATTGCGCGGCGGAGTCGACGAACGTTCAGGCGATTTGCATGAAGCCGTCGATGCCGCGCGGCTTGCGGTTCGTGCCGGCGCGCAGGAAGTTCACATCGCAAGCCTCGAGTCGTTTGCCGAAATGCCGGTGCTCCGTTCATCTCAGGGCGTCGAAGAATTCGAAGAGGCAACGAAGGAGGGTGTCAGGTTCCATCCCCAGCGCGGTCCGAAGCGATTCATTGGAGAAGGCGGCAGGATCACGGCAGTCGAGTTCATCGGAGTTCAACGGACGTACGACGAGCGGGGCCGGTTTGCCCCTGTCTACGACGAAAGCCTTTCTGAGATCCTGGCGGTGGATTCAGTTGTCATCGCAATCGGTCAACAGTCCGACCTGGTCTTTCTTCGCGCGTCCGACCGGATTGAGCAAACGCCATCCGGACTGATCAAGATCGATCAGAAGACTCTTGCGACAACGGCAAAAGGGATCTTCGCGGGTGGTGATGTCGCGTTTGGTCCCAGAAATATTGTGGAGAGCGTCGCGAATGGTAAACAGGCGGCGCTCTCAATCGATTCGTACCTGCGCGGCGGCGTCATGCCGTCGGCCATCGAGCTTCAGATCGAAAAGGTCCCGACGAGCCGCTTCACGCGTCCCGAGGATTTCGAGCAAACCCCCCGCGAATCACCGCCGACGATTGATCTGAAACGGCGGACAGGCATCTCAGAAGTGGAGACTGGCTACTCTGAAGAGCAAGCGCGGAAGCAGGCCGAGCGGTGCCTTGCATGCCACATTCAGACCATCTACGATGCCGAGAAGTGCGTCATGTGCAACCGGTGTGTCGATGTTTGTCCAGAGTACTGCCTCAAACTCGTCCCGGTCGACCAGTTGGATCTCGATCCGGCCGCGTTGCAGCAACTGAAAGAACATTATGCTCTTGAGCCGTTGCAGCCGGCAATTGCAATGATCAAGGACGATGAAACATGCATCAGGTGCGGTCTCTGCGCGGCGCGATGTCCGACCGATGCCATGACGATGGAACTCTTCTATTATGAAGAGCGTGAGATCAGGCAGCGACTGTGATTCGCCGTCGTATCCGCTGTCGACACTGCAAAAGAATTGACTCGAGGGAACCGTATGAAACTCTTCAGCAAATCAGAAAGCAACAGTCCCGTCACTGACACGGGGCGACGCGAATTCCTCAGCAAGATCGGATTCGGGAGCCTGGTCGTGAGCGTCTTCGGCTTCACGTTCCAGTCGATCCGTTCGCTGATCCCGAATGTGCTGTTCGAACCCTCGCGAAGGTTCAAGATTGGTTTTCCATCGCAGCTTTCAGAGGGAATGACGTACATCGAGGAGATGCGTCTGTACGTGTTCAAAGAAGGGCAAACCTACCATGCGATTTCCGGTGCATGTACGCACCTTGGCTGCACGGTCCGCTATACAAAGCTCAATCAGCCGAAAACCGTGGAAATCAAAGGTGAGAAGCAGTCAATCAGCCATGAATTTCATTGCCCGTGTCATGGCTCGAAATTCTATGCTGACGGCACGAACTATGCAGGTCCCGCACCTCGTCCGTTGCAGTGGCACAAGCTCGAAGTCTCCCCCGATGACGGACAATTGATTGCCGACATGACGGAAGAAGTTGATCAGAACTACCGTCTCACGGTCTGATCATCGTAGTCAAAGAAACCAGGAAGCGAAGAAGAACAGAGGAACCGAGAATGAACCTGATGGACTCTATCAAACGTGGATGGCAGAAGCTGGCTTGGACGTGGAATCCATCCAGTGACAAAGAGTCGGGCGACGCTATTGTAAAGAACGTTCTCCTCCACTGGTTCCCGAACAAGGTTTCGGCCGGAAGCCTGTCGTGGAGCTATTCGATGTGGCTGGGCACGATTTCATTCGTCCTCTTTATGATTCTGGTTGTGACAGGTATGATTCTGATGTTTCTGTATGTCCCGTCCGTGGAGCGTGCCTATTCATCGGTCAAGGACCTGGAGTACGTGGTCTCGTTCGGCTGGCTGTTGCGCTCTGTCCATCGTATTGCTGCGCACCTTATGGTTGCGACGGTATTCCTGCACATGGCGCGGGTGTTTCTGACCGGAGCATACAAGAACGGCGCTTCGGTGGGGGCGAATCGTCCGCTGAACTGGATTATCGGCATTGTTCTTTTCCTTTGCACGCTTCTCCTGTCGTTTACCGGATATCTTCTCCCATGGGATCAACTGGCATACTGGGCAATTACGGTCGGTACCAACATCGCGAGTTCCGCACCGTTCATCGGCGAACAAACGCGCGCCTTTCTTCTCGGTGGCAACAGCATCGATCAGAATGCACTGATCCGGTTCTACGTACTGCATGTGTTCTTTCTGCCTGTGGTTGTCCTTCTTGGTTTCTGTTGGCACATGTGGCGTGTCCGCAAGGATGGAGGGTTGGCCGCTGTGGATAGGGATGCACGTGAGCAGAGGGCGCGTGAGACTGAGCCGGTCAAATCAAAGACCTACTCGCTCCTTGGTATCGTCGGCGGGGCGTCAGTCCATGTCCGCGCGAAAGCCGTCGATGAAGAAGGTAACTCGGTTCCATCGGCCCCGCATCTCGTCCGGCGCATCCTGCTCGTGACGATCGCTACACTCGTCGTTGTCCTGGTCCTCGCAATCCTGTTCCCCGCGCCGCTTGAAGAGTCGGCGAATCCGGCCGTTACACCGAATCCTGCCAAGGCGCCCTGGTATTTCCTGTGGCTGCAGGAGATTGTCACGGACACGACCTTGAACGTCGGTGTATTCACGATCAACGGTGCTCTGATCGGCGGTGTGTTGTTGCCGGCGTTTCTGATCGGTCTGGCAGTCTGGTGGCCCTACCGGGACAAATCGGGCCACGGATCTGTTGGCGTGTGGTTCGCGCCGGAGCGCAGACGTCAGAATATGGTGTTTCTCGCGATTTGTCTTCTCATCATCATCTTTACGATTATCGGAACGTTCTTGCGCGGCCCGTACTGGAATTTCTACTGGCCGTGGGAGTCGTGGCCTTCAATGCCTGTGAGATTCTAGTCGGACTCTACTGTTCACTGACCTGGAAAGATTATCGTTATGGATCATAGGACTCCAACCACGAAATTTGCTTTTGCAAAGAACGACAAGATGCTCGTCGCTCTAGGAAGTATTGCGCTACTCCTTGTGACGGCGTGGGCTTTCTATGATTTCTTCCAGCCTGAGTGGCAAAGCTACCAGTCGGAGTTTCGTGACGTTGTGGCTGAGAAACTAGGTGACGCAAGAGCCGCCTCGGCTCCGAGCGGACTTCGCCAGGTCTATGTGAAGGAATTGAACAGCGCCGACCGGTGCATCACATGTCATCTCGGTGTGGAGTGGATGGGATTGGAAAACGCTCCCGAACCATTCCGTACGCACCCGAAGGAGATTTTAGCGAAGCACCCCATCAACAAATTCGGCTGCACAAGCTGTCATGGCGGTCAGGGATACGCAACTGATGAGCGAAGCGCACACGGATTTGTCAGTTTCTGGGAAGAGCCGCTCCTTGGCAAGGAGCTCGGCGAGTTCTACGTTATCAGCAACAAACGCGCGATGCTTCAGATGCGGTGCAATACCTGCCATCGGTATGAAAAGGAAACGAAGGGAGCCGACTTCATCAACCGGGCGAAGCAACTGGTGAATGAGAAAGGATGCCGCGCATGTCACGTCATTAACGGCCGGGGTGGTACGGTGGGTCCGGATCTGACCCTGGAAGGGGAGAAGTCGGCGGAGCAGTTCAACTACGAACGAATCAAGGGAATGCACACTGCATTCACGTGGCACGTTGCGCACTTCAAGAATCCCAAAGATCTTGTTCCCGAAACAGTCATGCCGAGTTTCGGGCTCAACAGCAGCGACGCGCAAGCGCTCACGATGCTGGTCATGAGCTGGAAAAAGGCCCGCGTCCCGGTGGAATACATCCCGAACACAAATTTCAAAGACGTCCCCTCGCAGGAGGAGAAAGAGAAAGAGGAGAGAATGCTGAAAGGGCCGGGCTCATTCTTTGTCAAGAACAACTGCTTTGTGTGTCATTCCGTTTCGACATTTGGCATCGAGGCGGCTGCGCAGATCGGTCCTGACCTCGCCCTTGCCGTGGAGGATGTGCCGGCGCGATTCGGCCGCCAGCTGGAGGAATTCCTTATGAAACCTACGGGCACGATGGAGGTCGTCCTGTCGACGATGATACAATTGTCGCCCGAGCGGCGTAAGGAAGCCGTCGAGAAGATGACTGCTGCCTATGAGTTGAAGAAAAAGGAACGCAAATCCATCAAGAAGTAAGATCACCATTTCCAACAATTCAAGGAGGAAACAATGAAACAGATTTGCACACTGATTCTGGGGCTACTCGCCGTCGGATTGCTCGCCGGATGCGGCGGTGAAAAGAAGGGGCGAGGAGAGGCCCGATCCGACGTCCAGGCGGCAGCCCAAAAGAGCTATGTGGCGCCCGGGGACCTCGACGAATTCTATGTCTTCAAATCGGGAGGGCACTCGGGACAGGTCTACGTCTATGGGGTTCCTTCGATGCGGCATATCTCCACGATTCCGGTATTCTCTCCGTATCCAGCGACCGGATACGGTTTCGACAAGGAATCGAAAGAAATGCTGGGTGGTTATTCCTGGGGCGACGTGCATCACCCCGCCATCAGTGAATCGGATGGCGACTACGATGGGCGTTGGATGTTTGTGAACGACAATGCGAACAACAGGATGGCGAGGATTGATCTTCGCGACTTCAAGACGAAGCAAATTCTGGGTCCGATAGCGAACGTCTCAGGTCTTCACGGCGGGACATTTGTCACAGAGAACACAGAGTACATTCTCGGAGCTTCTCGATTCTCAATTCCCTTGCCAAAAGGGACGTATGAGAAGTTGGAGGATTACGCGACAAAGTACAAGGGCGTCGTCACTGGCATTAAAGTGGATCCGAAATCGGGAGCGATGTCGGTTGGCTGGCAGATCCTGATGCCGCCGTTTGATTTTGATCTTGGTGACGCGGGCAAGGGCCCGAGCCACGGCTGGGCGTTCTGGACATGCTACAACAGCGAGCGGGCGACCGGGAAGCTGGAGGTGACTTCCACACAAAAAGACCGCGACTATATCGCCGCAGTGAACTGGAAAAACGTGGAGAAGGCTCTTGCCGAGGGCAAAGGCAAGTCGATGGGTGGTGTGAAAGTGCTCGATCCGAAGGAAACCCAGGATATCGTCTGGCTGATCCCGATCGCAAAGTCGCCGCACGGCGTTGATGTCGCACCCGATGGAAAGTACATCATCGGAAGCGGAAAGCTTCAGAGCATCACAACTGTTTTCACGATCGACAGGATCACCGCGGCCATCCAGAAGAAAGACTACGCGGGGAACGAAGACGGTGTGCCAGTGTTGAACTACGATGCAGTGAAAGAGACTGAAGTCAGTGTGGGACTAGGACCTCTTCACACGCAATTCGACGACCAGGGCTTCGCGTACACCTCGCTCTTCGTCGAGAGCGCAGTGTGCAAATGGAAGCTTGGGACGTGGGAGATCGTGGACAAGGTTCCGGTGTCGTATAACATCGGACACTTGTGTGCGGCCGAAGGCGACACGAAACATCCGGCGGGAAAATATCTTATCGCATTGAACAAACTTTCCCATGGGAGGCATCTGAGTGTAGGTCCCTCACAACCCGAATCCTCGCAGCTGATCGATTTGGGCGGTGAGAAGATGTCCGTGCTCTACGATGCTTTCACGGAACCGGAGCCGCATAACGCCCAGATGATCAAGGCGGACAAACTTCACCCCATCGAAGTCTATCCGAAGGAAGAGAACAGGAATCCAAAGGCGATCTGGGACATCAAGGATTCCAAGGTGGTCCGGAATGGCAGGAACGTGGAGGTCTACATGGTGCTCGTCCGGTCGAGCTTCGAACCGTTCAAGATCGAGGTCAACAGGGGGGATAAGGTCACCATCTATATGACCAATATCGAGCAGACGACCGACGAACTCCACGGCTTTGGCCTGGCAGACTACAACATCAATGTCGTTGCCGATCCGGGTGAGACAAAAACCGTGGAATTTACAGCCGACAAAGCAGGTGTCTTCCCGTACTATTGCACTAATTTCTGCTCCGCGCTCCATCAGGAGATGCAGGGCTATCTTCTCGTGAAGTGATGCGTTAACACAGGTCAGGCTTCTTCCTTTGTGGAAGAAGCCTGACTCCTCTATTGAAAGTCAAACTATGCAACGCTTCATCGATTCTACAAGAGCATTCTTTGAAATCCCGCTTGATCTCAGAAGCCGTGTCTTGACCATTGTGGCGGCGCTGATGCTTGTTCCGACGTATTTCTTACCGTTGTGGCAGATGACGCTCATCTCGAACCAATTTCCCGAGGGATTGGTACTCAACATTTACTCCACAAAACTGGAGGGAGGCAAAACTGCGAACCGCGATGATCTGAAGGAGATCAACGCCCTCAATCATTATATCGGCATGAGGCCGCTGGTTGACGACGATTTCACAGAATTCAAATGGATACCGTTTGCGCTGGGTGCATTGATTCTTCTCGCGCTCCGGGCTGCCGTGCTTGGAAAGATGGACAAGCTGGTTGATCTGGTCGCCCTTCTCGTCTACTTCGGACTGTTTTCGCTTTGGAGTTTCAGCCACAAACTCTACATGTACGGTCATAATCTGGACCCGACGGCCGCCGTGAGGGTTCCGCCGTTCACACCCCCGATGTTCGGCCACACGACAATGGCGAACTTCGAGGTCTATAACTACCCCGATCTTGGATCATACTTCATGGCCGCCGTACCGATCCTTCTCCTGGCGGCGATGTGGCTGTCCAAACGATCAGTAAAAGCTCAGATGCCGGGCGAAAGAACAGCGTAGGCAGATACCGATGGCGACCCGAATTCCGAAACCAATGCTCACGAAAGAGCATGGCTCCTGGGCTGTGCTCCTGATCCCGATCGCTGTTGCCGCCGGCGAGGTGGGGGCTTGGAGCACAGACATTCTCTTCCTGCTCGTCGCGGCCCTCTCAGCGTTCGTCAGCTATCTTCCTGCTCAAACAGTGCTGCGTCACGTGACCGGGAATCCTCAGGAGGCCTCAAAGATGACCGCCTCGGTGCTTTGGGGATCGCTCTCCCTTGCAGTTGCTGGAGTGTCCACGCTTTACCTTGTTCTGAACGGTGATACTCTGCTCGTGGCATTCGCAGCCATTGCGCTGTTGTTTTTTCTCGTCAACTTCTTCCTCGTCACTCGCTTTCAGAAGACCATTGCAAGTGACCTCATCGGCATGGCGGGATTGACCCTCGGTGCTCCAGCTCTCTTGTACGTGAGCCGCGGCGTGCTCGATGTGGAAGCCTTTTCGCTCTATCTGTTGTGCTTGCTCTTTTTTGGGTGCAGTGTGGTCTATGTACATATGAAAATGAAGGTTGTTGAAACGAAAAGAGATCCTCTCTCGTTGCGTGAGAGACTCGCACTGGCAAGAATGAATATCGTATACCATGTGGCGGTCATCGCAATCGTTGGCGTCCTCGCTCTTCGGCATTGGACGCCCGCCCTAAGCCTGGTTGCATTCATCCCGATGACAATCCACGCGCTCTATGGCACCTTCACGCTATCTCACAAGGTCCGATTCAAACGACTGGGTTGGTTGCTCCTTGCTCAGTCGGTCTTGTTTGCTCTCTTGATGATCGTTCTGCCCGGAGTATAGATGGTGCTTTTCCGAAATATCATTCAGGTGCTTACAGCGGTGATGACCACTGCGGTGATGTGCCTCGGTCAGAGGGCTTCTCCGACGGGATCATTGCAGGAGCGCATCGACAACGCCAGAGTGGGCGATACTATCGTCGTGTCGCAAGGGATGTATGAGGGAAATCTTCTCCTCTCCAAGAGGATCACTCTTCTTGGCGAGGGATATCCCGTCGTGCGGGGATCGGGAAAGGGAAGTGTGATCGCTATTGCTGCCGACTCCTGTGTGTTGGCAGGTTTCGTCGTGGAGCACTGTGGTGCCATGCTTGTGGATGAGGATGCGGGAATCCTGCTGAAGTCCAATGGGAATGTAATTGAGAACAATCAGTTGCGGGACATCCTCTTCGGAATCTATCTCTATCGGTCTCATGGGAACGTATTGCGGAACAATCGCATCGTTGGGCGTGAGGAACTGGCAACAGGTGAGCGTGGAGGCGGCATTCACCTCTGGGACTCCCACTACAACCGGATCATCGGCAACACCGTGTCGCACGAAAGGGACGGACTCTACATTCAGAACGCGAGTCACACCTGGATCGAATCGAACGAGGTGTTTGCTCTTCGCTATGGACTTCACTACATGTACGCGGACTCCAACACGTTTCTCCGGAATGTTTTTCACGACAATACCGCGGGTGCCGCGATCATGTACTCCCGCGGAATCGTCATGAAACATAACGTCTTCACACATAATCGCGGGTTCGCATCGTACGGGATTCTCTTCCAGGATTGTCATGGAATGGTGGCCGATTCCAATATCGTGGCAGACAATGTCATCGGTATGTTCTTCGAGTCGTCGACAAACAACCGGCTGAGCCATAATATCATCGCGCAGAATGACATCGCTCTGGAGATGTTTGCGAACTCCACGAACAACCTCTTTACCGAGAACAACTTTGTGGATAATCTGAGTCCTCTGACGCTGATCGGCAAGAAGACGGAAACCCGTTGGGGTGATCAGGGCCGGGGGAATTACTGGAGCTCCTACAGCGGCTATGACCTCGACAACGACGGGATCGGTGATGTGCCGATGAAAATCCAGAATGTGTTCACATACCTTGAAGGCCGTCAACCCAATCTTCGCCTTTATCTCTACAGCCCCGCCTCGCAGGCGCTCGCGATGGCGGCGGAAGCGTTCCCGATCGTTGCCATCAA
>Ga0233425_10010360_pt1 | contig 11394 bp, 12 predicted proteins | sample Watercolumn_Towu_2_FD_181712 | JGI IMG/M metagenome (GOLD analysis project Ga0233425, IMG submission 181712) | Freshwater microbial communities from Lake Towuti, South Sulawesi, Indonesia - Watercolumn_Towuti2014_140_MG | ecosystem: Environmental > Aquatic > Freshwater > Lake | place...
GTTTCTTGGTTTATGGACGGATACCACAACATCGCCGAAACGACGTCCTTCTGTCTCAGCCATTTGACTGCATTTTGCCATATCTATAAGAACAACTATCACTAATGGTGCAGCTCCTACAAATCGCTGTCCGAATGCTGCGGACATAAGCGATTGTTTAGCTTCCGGGCTAACTACAACCACAATATCGTAAGACTGTGCATTACCGGCAGATGGCGCCCTCCTTCCGGCTTCTAATATCGCCCTTATTTTTTCCGGTTCAACTTCTCTAGGCTGAAACTGGCGTACCGAATGCCTTGTTGTTATAAGCCGCTCAAATGGCGATACAATATGGCCCCCAATTGGTATTTTATCTGGAGCAAAAATCTTATTTTGAAATGGCCTCGCATTTCGCAGCTCATTGATGGGCTTAGCTCGACCCATTTCATTCGTTCTCATGTTCTATGATGTGTTCCTAAGTGTTTATAAGTGCTATGTCATTCCAGGAAACTTTCCGCCAGACATGCCCCCCATCATTTTTTCCATTTTCTTGCGGAAGCCTCTGTTCTTCTTGAACATATTCATCATTTTTTCCATTTTTTCGAACTGTGATAAAAATTCTCGTACTTCCTTTTCGCTGCATCCGCTTCCATTTGCAATTCTTACTATCCTATTCGGACTGCTCTTCAAAAGCGAAGCATCTTTTTTCTCCTGCTTCGTCATCGAATTAATCATTGATTCGAATTTTTTCAATTTGTCCTCGCTTTGCTGGACCATTTCTTTTGGCACATCCACTGCTCCAATCATGGAAAAAACACTGCTCAACGGACCAAGCTTTTTAGCAGCCTTCAATTGTTCATAGAAAGATTCTATTGTAAGTTCATCCGTTTCAAGCTTTTTCAAATCTGTCTCTGCAGATATCTCCTTTATCTTTTCCATCAATGCTCCAATGTCTGGTACACCCAAAAGTCTGCCGACAAATTTTTCAGAATTATAAACTTCAATATCATTTGGCTTTTCGCCGACTCCGACAAAGGAAATTTTGGCATTGGATGCAGCCACTGAACTGAGCGCACCGCCGCCTTTTCCAGAGCCATCCATTTTTGTGACAAAAACACCTGAAAGCGGAACAGCAGAATTGAATTCTGTTGCCTGCTTTCCTGCAACCTGGCCTATATCTGCACTTATGACAAGATAACATTCCTCTGGCTTAAGCACATTAGCAACATCGCGGAGCTCTTCTACCAAAGCACCATCAAGGGCACTTCGTCCGGCTGAGTCCACAATAAGAACATCTTCCTTTGCCTTTTTCAGCGCCTCTGAGACGATTTTTGCTGGAATTTTCTCTCCTTTGGTAGTATAATAGGAAGCACCAACTGTTTTTGCAAGCTGTTCTAATTGCTCTTGAGCAGCTGGTCTGTCTGTATCTGCTGCAATTAAACCAACACTAAGGCCCTTTGTCTTGTAGAAATGGGCGAGTTTAGCACAGGAAGTTGTTTTGCCCGAACCATAAAGTCCGCACATCAAAATTTTGTGCTTATCTAGTCTTGGCGTATGGCTTCTTCCCATGAGATTTACAAGTTCTTCATAGACGATTTTGGTAACATGTTCCTTGAGGGTGAGGGCTTCCATCTTCTCGGATTTAAGCGCCCGTTCCTCTATTCTTTTTGACAGGGCAAAGACTAGCTTTACGCTGACATCTGAAGATATCAATACCCTTTGGAGGTCTTTTATCAAAGCCTTCACATCGTCCGCATCAACGTAGGGACGGTTGGTGAGCTTTGACAGTGCCTCTCTGAGTTTTTTACCTAAATCCATTTTTGTTCACTTGTGGATGGCGAGAAAGTCCGCTTTCTCGACTATCTTGAACATTTCATGTTCAAGGACAATCCAGGTTCCACACCTCATTATCTTTTGAATAAACTAACATTATCTTGTCTCAAAACATTTTAGAGGATGAGGTTTTGGTTGACTTTTGTAATTCATATTATTCTAGGTTCAAGCAAATTTACTAATTCTCGTAGTGGTTCAAAGAAATGATCAGCCGGATAATTAAGCCACTCTAGTGGCCTGTCTATCGGACGCCCGAGCCTTCCCATATTCGCCCGAACTGCTGCAAGCAAAATTTGCAAATCAATAGAATCCAATCGGAATAGTTCAGTTCCTTTTCTCAGTTCTAAAATCTGGAACAATAAACCAAAATCACGTAGTTCACGATTTACTCGTTCAATTGACCAACTACTTGGCAGTGCGTTTGCCAACGGAGTAAGGCTCACTCTTGCGGCTCGAACTACCGCATCCAAATATGCAGAATTACAGTTGACAAAAAGTGTTTCTACTTCGATTTCCCTTTCCACTCTTGCTGCTGCCATATTAGTTGTCTCTGGTGGCATTACTCTCAGCGAGTAGGCATCATGCAACACAAACCTTGAATGTAAATCATCCACGCAACCAAGGCGTCGAACCGGGAAACACCTTGCAATTGGCCGTACGATATTCTTACCAAACGGCCACGGGATAGTTGACCTTTGTTCTGGTCGCAAGCTAGAGAATCCTTCTTTTGAAATCGTTTGTGGTAAGCCGGTTTCTTGATCTACTTCTCCCTCTAGTCTGCTATAACAATTTGGCCGGGGTAAATATCGTACTTTGACCTTTTGCGGATTTGCAAAAATTCTAATTCCGCTTTTCCACCTATCTATTCTATCAATAGCGTCCACACCAACATATAACACTACTTCGCTTCTACCAATTGCTTTAGGTGGAATCCCATTTTTATCAAAAACAAAATTTCCTCTGTGATCTTCTATGTCCTTTCCTTCAAATGGTTTATTCCTATCCTGGCAAACCAACAATCCACCAGTCCAATAAAGTCCTGTTGCGATTTCCTCCAGTGGTTTGTCCCTCTGCGGGCCAATAGCGTATGGGTCTTGATTTGTCGGAACCATGTTGTATCCTGATTCTTCAACTGCCCTCTTCGCAGCTCTCCAACTAAGTGCGTGTCCAACTACCTCGATTCGTTCGCATAATTTTCTTTCTCTATATACAATTACTACCAAGTCTATCCCACCTGTGTATATACACTTACATCCAGTTTTTAAAACTATTTTTCATAAAATCGCAGATTATGCGAGCAAACCAACCAAAACAAACCAACTCGGATTCATTAATGGTCCGCGATTCCGATCGAACTAGGTTGTTTGGATTGATCCAGGATAGAAAAATTCAATTTGGAAGCAGAGTAGATATTGGTTTTTGGCAGCTTGTTTTTGTTTTTTGCCCTCTTCGTTAGTTTTTAAAACATTTTCTCTACATAATCGATTTACTTATTTTAGTTAATCGAAGAACTGGAATAATTAAAATTGAAAACAAATTGAAACAAAACATTTGAGGTGTAAACATGACCAAACAAGTAAGTGGCGAACAAACCTATGTGCTCCCAGAAGGAGCCCAGAGAGTTTTGGGAAGGGACGCAATGAGAATAAACATTGCGATTGGGTATGCGGTAGCTAATATAATCAAGACTACTCTTGGTCCAAAAGGAATGGACAAGATGCTTGTCTCTGATTTGGGCGACATAGTAATAACCAACGACGGCAGAACCGTTCTTGAAGAAATGAATGTTGACCATCCGGCAGCCAAATTAATGGTTGAAGTGGCAAAAACACAAGACAAGGAAGTTGGCGATGGTACAACAACAAGCGTTGTTTTGGCAGGAAACTTGCTCAAAAAAGCAGGTGAACTTTTAGACCAAAATATCCACCCAACAGTGATAATCAAAGGTTACGAACTTGCAGCCAAGAAGGCCGAGGAGGCACTTGCAAAAGTTTCCGAGCCAGTTTCCCCAGAGGACAAGGAAACACTTACTAAAATTGCATGTGTTTCCATGGGATCAAAGGGAATCGGGAGCGAGGATGAAAAAAGAAAGATCGCCGCCATCATGGCAGAAGCAGTCATGCAGATTGCAGAAACCAAAAGCGGCAAAACAAAAGTCGACCTTGACCTCATAAAAATAGAGAAAAAAGCAGGCGGCGAAGTGATGAACACAGAGCTTATCAAAGGTGTTCTTGTTGACAAGGAAGTTGTCCACGCAGGCATGCCAAAAAGCGTAAAGGACGCAAAAATTCTTCTTCTTGATGCGGCACTGGAAATCGAAAAAACCGAAACCGATGCCAAGATCGAAATAACCTCTCCAGATAAAATGGAAGCATTCCTTCAGCAGGAAGAGAAAATGATGAGGGAAATGGCCGAGAAGATCGCCGCAGTGAAGGCAAATGTTGTCTTCTGCCAAAAAGGCATCGATGACCTAGTCCAACACTTCCTTTCAAAGAAGGGTATTGTTGCAGTCAGGAGAGTCAAAAAAAGCGACATGGAAAAACTTGCTCGAGCCTCTGGTGCAGTTATCGCATCTACACTTGAGGATTTGAAAGATGCTGATTTGGGCCATGCAGGACTTGTCGAAGAAAGAAAAATCGGCGGCGAGGCAATGGTCTTTGTTGAAAAATGCAAGGATCCAAAATCAGTTACATTGTTTGTCCGAGGCGGAACCGATCATGTTGTCAGTGAAGTTGAAAGGGCAGTTGTTGATGCACGCGGTGCAGTTGCAAGCGCTCTTGAAGATGGCAGATATGTCATTGGTGGCGGCAGCGTAGAAATGGAAATCAGCAAGGAACTCCAAAACTATGCAATGCACATCGGCGGAAGGGAACAGTTGGCAATCCAGGCATTTGCAGATTCTCTTGAATCAATTCCAAGAGCTTTGGCTGAGAATGCAGGTATGGATGTCATTGATACAATCGTTTCTTTGAGAAACAAACACAAGGAAGCTTCCGGCAAAACAGTTGGCGTTGATGTTCTCAATGGCAAGGTTGCTGATTTGAAGGCAATTGGTATTTATGAACCTGCGAAAGTAAAAAAACAGGCAATTGCATCTGCAACTGAAACCGCAAGATTGATCCTTAGGATTGATGATATAATTAGTTCAAGAGGAGGATCAAAGGGCGGAATGCCACCTGGTGGAATGGGTGACATGGGCGGAATGGACTAATTTTTTTTTATTAATTTTTTTATTAATTTCGAATCGAGTCCGGTTGGAATGAATCATATCGATTCGGATTCGAAACGAGCTTTTGTTGATGGTTTGTTACATTTGAGTAGAATGAGTTCGTCCTTATTGTACTGATTCTACTGCTCCTCTATATTCGCTCACTATGTCTATTAGTTTCCAATGTGTATTGCTCCCCTCAATTGTTCTGGCAAGTTCCTCTGCATGGGTGACTATTTCTCTCATCGAACTGCGAAGTTTGCCTACTCCGCTTCCTCTCCACATTGCTTTCCGATAATAGTCTCCCAATTCATTAACAAGCTCCATATCTACTCTACCTTCCCTCTCTAATCTATCAGCCAATCTGGCAATACTTGCAATCGCTTCTAATGCTATTTTTCTAGAAGCCCCTCTCTTTATCAATTCCATTCCAGCCCATGCTCTTCTTCGCATGCTTTCCATGTCCTCTCCGGTCGAGGTCTCGAATACCCGACTCAAATATTCAAAGAAATAAGTGTTTTTGCCTGGTGCAGATCCCATCTGAGCAATTCCAAACCAAACTTGCATTATCCATGGGTTATCTTCAGTTATTCTAGCAACCTGTTCTACTGCCCTTTGCCAAGTCAATCTGGCAATACCAGTTCCAAATCCCTGTCGGATAGCCCATTCATTTATACTATCAACGTTATCCAGTTCATAACTTACTAATGCCCTTCTTGCTGCAATTAGATGATCAACTATAACACTATCAAACAATTCTGTGTTGGCTGTTCTTACGTCACCATCCTGGTGCCTTGTATCAGCCGCATAATAGTTTCTTGCCTGAAGAACCAATCGTGCTGCTTCCATCATTGCATGATAAGATTGCAGACGTGATACGGTATATGGTTTTTCTGTATATCTTTCTACCTCTACTGCATCGTTCATCAATCTTCCTGCTTCCTCTTGAAGCGTTCTTGCTTCATTAAGCGGTCTTACAAAGCGAAAATAATCCCACGGATGTCTAACGTGCTCTCCCATCTCTTTTCTAGTGGCCGGTGCATACTGTCGTATCCCTTCTAATTTTTGAATGCCCCATATTCGTCTATTATCCATAATAATCACGATAGTACTCAACATTCACTATGTAGGTGAATGTTTATAAATCAACACTAAAGACCACATATTTCGGTTTCTTATGTATTTTATTTTTTTATCCGGGATATTACTCTATGGAATCTCTACACATCCTTGTTTTTGGCACTGTTCAGGGTGTTTTTTTCCGCTCAGAAACTAAAAACCTGGCAGACCAGCTTGGTCTAGTTGGCTGGGTCAAAAATAACAAAGACAGTTCAGTTGAAATTATCGCAAGCGGCGAACGGAAAACACTAGAGAAACTTTTGGAATGGTGCTATCGCGGGCCGGTTGGTGCAAAAGTAACAGAAATCGAATTTAGCTGGGTAGAAACAAAGGAAAAATTTGAAGGATTCAAAATAATAATATGAATCTAACACCCTAAGGTAACCTTTATATACTTTGGTATCCTAAAGTATTCTTATGTATACTACAATTAAAATATCCGAAGAACTCAAGAAAAAACTTGACGATATGAAGATCCAGGACAGCGAAACTTACGCGGATATTATTGAAGATCTAATCGAGGATAGGCTATCCCTCAATCCAACATTCGTAAAAGATATCGAAGAAAGAAGAGGTGAATACAAAAAAGGCAAAACCGTCTCACTGGAAGAATTGAAAAAAGAGCGATAGCATGTACTCTGTTGAACAAAGAAGACCAAAAAAGAGTTGTTGCTGTTTTAGAGCGGATATCTGTTCGTCCATACTCGTTTGTGCTGCGGTTAAGCGGGTCGCGAGCATTCCGGGTTCGTGTTGGTAAACTTCGTGTGATCCTGGATATACTGGATGAAAACAATAAACTTGTTGTACTTAAAATAGGGAACCGAGAATCAATATATCTTCCTTAATCTATTCAGATTTCTGGATGCCTGTCTCCTTTCTTTGCACTTCTTCTTTTTTGATAGGAGAATCTTTTCGGGAATTTCATTTTCTTCATCTTATTTACAAAAAGATCAAGCTCTTCGAATTCAAGGTCGTTGTCAAAATATTCCCTTACCTCGTCAGGGATGTCTATCAGGCCATTGTCTTCAAAGCAAATCGGCCTATTCTCGGCATCAGTTATAGAGGCCAATAATGAGATTACTGCATCCACTTTTGGATTTTTGTTTTTTACCATGCGTTTGATTGTTTCGTCTATGTTTTTTTGCCCTTCCAACCGGTTCACCAAAGTCTGCAATTCTACTATTTCCTCATCCGTGAAATTCTGGCTCTTGAGCCATTCTATTGCGAATTCATTGAATACGTATTTGACCATACCTATCACACATTGATATTCTAGATAATCGTTATGTTGATCCTTAGGGTTTTTATTACTTGGTTGTACTGTGCTCGCCCGTTCCGATTATTCTCTCGATTATTCCCTTCATTCTTGGATTGAGCGAAACATGCAATCCATATGATGTTGGTTTTGGAATCAGAATATTTTCTTTAATGAGCTTTTCAGCTACTTTCTTAACTTCTCTGCCAAGATGGCTCGGGAACCCTTTGTGAAGATTATCAAATGCAGTGTGCTTGTCGCCCCAGTAGCCGTGCTTTGTGAGTTTTCTTAGCAGTACAATCATTACCTCGTCCATATGATCCCCCAATGTACGCAAATTTAAATTACAAGCTCAAATTTAAAAACATTAGCTTCCACAATCAAATCATGGAGGCTCATTCATCGTTTGTGAGACTATTTGGGAACTATCCCATTGTTCGTGTCATTGATTTCATGGTTACCTACAGAGAATTCGACTACCCACTTACGGAAATCGCAGAAAATTCTGGTGTTGCCTGGAGCACCATCCATACTTTTTTCGAGGATCTTGTGAAAAAAGGAATCGTAGTGCCGACAAGACAGGTTGGCAGAGCAAAGATGTTCAAACTAAATACCAAGAGCAAAATCGTACAGGAACTAATAAAACTAGACAATAAACTTATTCATGAGTTGGCCGAGGAAATGACAAGCGAGAAGATTGTAGCCAGAAGCTAGGTTCGCTTTTTGATATCCATCTTGCTTCCCCAAAACGGTCCCCAAACCATCCTGTATTCTTTGTTTATGGTATGGATGTCATAGTCGTTGATTTGATTGACAAACTTAGTTCTAAATCCATCGATTATTTTCTGGAGCTCAGCATTGTCCTTCACATGTACTTCAACGAGCAGGTCGTATTTGCCAAGGAGTTCGATGGCAAACAGGCAGGCATTGGTTGATTTGAAATATTCGATGACTGATTTGGTAATGGTCGGATCTTTGAAAGTCATGTTTATTTGGGCAAATTGCAGTCCAAGCTTGCTGAAATTTGGAGCGGAAACGTAGCCAATGATAATCCTATCCTTTTCTAATTTCTTCATCCTGTATTTGACAGTTTTTGGATCAATTCCTAATTTGTTTGCAATTTGTGTCAATGGAAGGCGGGCATTGTCTGAAAGCAGACGTAAAACCTGTCGATCTATTTCGTCAAGCTTGTAATGCTCAAGCGGTACCTGGTAGCAATAATCCATTGATTTTTCACCAGCATATAAAAATCGATTGTTTAGGCGATGGGTGGCGAGGAAAGTAACTAGGTCTTTTTGTTGGATATAATCTCCGAATTTTGCCAAAAATGGGTGGAGTGATTCAACCATATCCTGCGAATCTCTTGCCATTATGAGGAAAATGCCGTCGTAGTATCCCTCCACGCTAGCCAGATAGGAGAGGCGGGGCTGGGCAAGTAGGTATTCAAATAGTTCTTTTTCTTTTTCAGGGGTGATATTCTTGAATTTCAAATATACTTTATGGTGGTACCAGCCAAGTTTTGAGGTATTGTAAACAGTATAGAAGTAACATATATATTCTTCATCGATAAGCCTATTTATTCTGAAATTCACTGTCTCCTTGCTTCGTCGCACTTTCTTGGCAATTTCTGCTGCTGACGCTCTCGCATTCAAATCCAGTTCGTACATTATTCTCCTGTCAAGCAGGTCTAATTCTTTCATATCTTACTTATTCTACCAAACTATTTAAAAAAAATTGTATTTTGTGCAATTTTTGATTACAGTATTTAATATATCTGTAAATACACTAGATAACACATGTTCCCACCTGGATTTGAAAGAGATGTAGAAACTTTCATACATGACTATATCCAGGAAGTTATAGATGCGATCAGAAACGTATGCGACGAACGTTTAGTGCCAATTAGAGATGACCTAGTCAGAACCATAATGAAAGGTGGGCATGTTTTTGCCTTTGGAAATGGGGGTAGCCATGCACAGGCAGATTCGTTTCTTTATATGCTTGACAAATCAGTTCCGGATCGATTTTCTTTTGATGGAGTCGGCTGCCCAGGGATGGCCGAACTGTCTGATACCAAAAACGATGTGCTATTCAGACGCACATTAATGAGGCAAGGGCGGGAAGGCGATTCAGCTATTCTTATTTCATCAAGCGGAAATTCTTTGAATATTCTTGATGCTTCTAAAATTTGCAGGGAGAGAGGCATTGGATCATGTTCATTCAGTGCTAATGGTAGACTAGTCACCGAACCGGAATTTATACCAACTCACTCTGTCATAATTCCACTTTCAGACCAGCAGAAACTCGAGGAAGTAAGCCTTGCTGCTTTACTTGTTCTTACACACCAAATTGGTCTTCAACTAAATGGAAAATCAGAGGATATCCAAACAACAGTGGACAGGTATATCGAAGAATACCTCGAAGGAGTAGACCGTTCAATCAATGCACGAGTCCTGCTTGCAGTGGTTGAAGATATTGTTTCGGCATTCGAAAACAGAAGGGTGGTGCGCGTAGATTCTACAGTTGCTGCAGGTGTAGACCAAGCGCAGCACATAGCCCATAATCTTAGATGGGATGCCAGAGATTGTAGCACGAATATACAATCGACTTTAATTTTGTCTGGTTTGCTAGCTCCTGATATTACAGGAAAAACCAATGATGGTGCTGATGGTTATGCTCTTGCAATGGAAGTTCTGGAGAACTGCAGGCCAGGTGATGTCCAAATCCTGTTTACAACCACCAGAAATGAATGTAGAACTGGAAGAATAATCCAGGCGGCAAGGGAACGAGAAATTTCGCTGCATATTTTTGAATTTGGTGAAAACGAGCTTCTTGTGCCTGCTCTGGCTGAATTTGCTGGTCATTTGCTCGGGAGATTGACAAATACTAGGGTTCTTGTTGGAGAAGGCAAAGTTGATTCATCAAAGGCAGGAGAATGGATGAGAACACACGACCTGGCACTTCTGAGAAAAAAAGATGAAACAAGAGCACGGTTAGAGAGGAGATTTGCAAGGTGATTTATTTGATAGAAAATCCAAGAACAGTTCAAGTTATCGGATGTGCATATACCTACCGCGTAAGTCGGAGCGTGCGTGATAAACTTGCTAGAGGTCGTAGGGATCATAGTTCTCATCAAGGTGCCAGTGCATTTTCCTACTTCAAAAAAGCCGAACAACTAGAGGATGTTGCCTTTGGCGATGGAGACCGCCTTAGAGGGCACCTTTTACTACGCAGGCATCCAGAAACGGGTGCTGCTGTTGATCACTGGTACGAACCAGAGCTGGCATTTATTCTTGGTCCAAGACATGAAATCGCTGCATACGGTTTGGCTAATGATCTTACAGCAGCAACAATCGAGTTTGAAAAAGCAAGAGAAGGATTTGATCCGACTTATTTTGGAAAATGCTGGGAAGGTGGTTGTGGTATGGGGCGTAGATTTCTTCGGCCACACAGAATAGACAACATAGATAAAATTGAAATAGGATTGCGTATCGTCCGAGGTAATAAAGTCATTTACAATCGTTCCTACTCAACTTCACAACGCTTGAGGGATTTCGCTGATTTTCCAGGAATGATCTTGGCACGAAGGGAGGAACTTGCCAGACAGGGTGTGCTTCCTCCTTCGAAGCAAATTATCGTCGATTCAGACGGATTTTTACCGGAAGGAACAAGAATTTTGGCTGGAACAGGGCTAATCACTCCAAGAAGCTGCTATGCTCGAGTTGGTGATACAGTTACTATCTGGTCGCCACAATTGGGAGAGTTCACAAATTTTGTTCGGTCAGAACACTGATTGCAAATTAGTAAGTATACTTCCTTTATTTATAAATAAAAAGCCAAAAAGTTAATTTCCTTTAAATACTAAGTAAGTATATTTACTTATTTCTTCCTCGCAAGCTTGACCAGTGTATCGGTGATTAGCCTAACGCCGATTCCACTTGCCCCCTTGTCGATATACGGATGGGTTTTCACTAAATCAACAGCTGCAATGTCTAGGTGC
>Ga0233425_10010361_pt1 | contig 11392 bp, 3 predicted proteins | sample Watercolumn_Towu_2_FD_181712 | JGI IMG/M metagenome (GOLD analysis project Ga0233425, IMG submission 181712) | Freshwater microbial communities from Lake Towuti, South Sulawesi, Indonesia - Watercolumn_Towuti2014_140_MG | ecosystem: Environmental > Aquatic > Freshwater > Lake | place: Indonesia...
GGGCATGGTCTTCTGCAGCCTGTGACTTCAACAACGACGGAGCGCCGGACCTGTTGGCCGCGTCGTACGGCCGCGCACCCAACCACCTCTGGCAGGGCGGCTCGCCCGACAACGGGTGGGTGTTCACGAACCGCTCGGTCGCGTCGGGGTACGCGTACGACGACCGCATGGACTGGAGCGACAACGAGTCGGCACGCTGCTTCTGTCACCTGCATCCGGATGCCGAGGATTGCGACGGCGTCCCGCCGCCGCAGTACACCAAGTGCGACACCGACGCGGACATCTACCGGTGGGATCACACCATGGATCGGGAGCCCTGGCGCCTCGGGGGAAACAGCGCGCAGAGCACGTGCGAGGACGTGAACAACGACGGCTTCCTCGACATCTTCACGGGGGAGATCGTGCACTGGGACGTTGGCTCCAGCTCCGACCCTGCGGAGCTGATGGTGAACAGCGGGGAGGGGGACATCCGGTTCCTGAGACCCGGCAACGAGGTCACGGGGTTGACCAAGCTCCACGAGCACATCGACTGGAACGACGGCGACATGACCAACCAGGTGTTCGACTTCGACAACGACGGGTGGATGGACATCTACGTGGGGGACTCCGATTACCCGTACTGCAGGGGCTACCTCTACCACCAGATCGCGCCCGAGCGGTTCGAGGAAGTCGCTCTCGATGACTTTTTCGAGCACTTGAGAAGCCACGGCGTGGTCGCCGCGGACTTCGACCGCGACGGGGATCTGGACCTGGTCGTCGGTCACTCCCTGATGCGGTGCGGCGGCGACTACCCCGCCGACTGCTACGAGGAGCCCATCGTGCGCTTCTTCGAGAACAAGGTGGGGGCCCAGGGCAACTGGCTCCAGATCTGGCTGGTGGGCGCGGGCGGCTCGAACCGGTCTGCCATCGGTGCGCAGGTGCGGGTGACCACGGGCGAGTTCACCACGGTGCGCGAGGTCGACGGAGGACACGGGCACTTCAACACCCAGAAGGACATGGTGTTGCACTTCGGCCTCGGCACGTCCTGCGTTGCGGAGGTGGAGGTACGCTGGCCGGATGCCGCGCTTACGACGCAGACCTTCACCCTCGTCGGCAACCAGCGCTACACCGTGAAGCAGGGCGAAGAGCCGAAGATCTGGGAGATGGGGCCGGCCAGGTAGCCGGGCGAGCCTGAGCCGCCAACCGTGCGCGGCGCCAGGGTGCTGGAGGAGGTGCTGGCCATGGCAGATGCCTACCAGATGAAACCGTGAGGAGCCGGGGAGTGAGCATCTACCTGCAACCGGAGCCTGGGAAGGAGGAGATGGTCGACGCGCTGACCCAAGTCGTTGCCCGCGTGGTGGACCACGTGGCGCGGCTCGGGGAGATGCCGTCATGCGGCCCTGCATGGGGGCCTCAGACCGCGGCAGCGGTGGACGCGATACGAGGCGAGCCCCTGCCGCAGGAGCCCGCGGAGCTCGGCGCGGTGCTCGACAGGTTCTTCGGCGACTGGGTGAACCGGTCGTTCACCGCCGCGGGGCCGGGCTATTTAGCGTTCGTTCCGGGCGGTGGAATCCTGCCCGCGGCGATCGCGGATCTCATCTCCAACATGACCAACCGCTTCACGGGGATCCGCGACGCGGCGCCCTGCCTCGTGGAGCTGGAAGGCACCGCGCTGCGCTGGCTGGCCCACATCGTGGGCATGCCGGTCAGCACGCGGGGGATCTTCACGACCGGCGGCTCCATGGCTGCGTTTGCTGCCGTCGTGTGTGCGAGGGAGAAACTCCTCGGTCCCGACCTCGCGGGAGGGACGGTCTACGCGTCGAGCCAGGTCCACCACTCCGTGACCAAGGCAGCCCGGCTTGCCGGCATCCCTGCGGACCGGGTGGTCCGTCTGCCGGTAGACGCTGCCTACCGCATGAATCCCGACGCGTTGGCCCGCGCCATCGTGCAGGACCGGGCCGCGGGCCGCAGGCCGTTCCTGGTCGTCAGCACCGCGGGCACCACCAACACCGGAGCCGTGGACCCCATCGAGGAGGTCCAGGCGGTTTGCCGGCGCAACGACGTCTGGCACCACGTGGACGGCGCCTACGGTGCGTTCTTCTACCTGTGCCCCGAGCTGCAGCAGCGCCTGGTCGGGATGGGGGATGCCGACTCCCTCACCCTGGATCCGCACAAGGGCCTCTTCCTGCCCTATGGCACCGGAGCGCTGCTGGTGCGTGACGGGGCGGACCTCCGGCGGGCGTTCGGCAGTCGGGCCGAGTACCTCCCTGAGGCGGACGCGGAGGCCTACGACCCGCACCAGTACGGTCCGGACCTGTCCAAGGGTTTCCCGGGCCTGCGGGTCTGGCTTACGCTGAAGCTGTTAGGAGTCAGAAAGATCCGAGAGATGTTGGAAGAGAAGCGTCGGCTGGCGGTCTGGGCCGCGCAGGAGGTGCAGCGCACCGAGGGCCTGCGCATGGCCGCAAGCCCCGACCTGTCGCTGTTCGCGTTCCACGCGGACCTCCCGGGGCGGGGCCTGGCGATGGAGAACGATGTCACCACGGCCCTGCTCAACGGCGTCCGGGAGCGGGGCCGGGTCATGCTCTCGGGCTGCCGGGTCGACGGCAGGTATCTCGCGCGCATCTGCGTGCTCAATTTCCGGACGCACGAGGCGCACATGCGCGCCTGCATCGACGACTTGAGGGCCAGCCTGTCCGGGACTCTGGCTCGCGTGGAGAGGGGGGGGCCATGAGGCTGTCTATGATCTGCCGGGCCGGCACCGTGCTGACCGTGCTCATGAGCCTTGCGGGGTGCGGCGCCAGCGAGGCCCGCTACGCTGCGGACCTGCCCGCGGATGTGCCGGCCCGGTCGGACGCTGTCCGGCCCGAGGAGGTGGCCGGCGACCTCGGCCCGCGGTCCTTCCCGTGCCCAGGGGATGCTCCGGTCGTCGGGGGCAGCCGCGTGCTGCCTCGCCCGTACCGCGTGGTGCGATGGGACACCGCCGCGGCGCTCGCCCTTCCTACAGTGGGGTGGTCGGGCGCGACCGAGGATGAAGCGGACGTGCTGACCGCGCTGGCGGTTGCGAAGGGTCTTACCCCCGCGGGCTTGCTTTCGGATGCAGGGTTGCGCGTGCAGCTCCACGACTCGTCTGACTGGGAGTCCATGGTTTCCGCCTGCGGCCTGGAATCCGACGCGGTCGAGGGAAGCTACTTCCTGGATGCGAGCGTCTCGAACGGTGCGGGGGAGGTGCACATCCTGGCCGGAGACGCGGCCGGGCGGCACTACGGGCTCATGACCCTGGCGCAGCTGCTGGACGGGGAGGGACCGGCGCTCACGGGAGCTGCCATGCTGGACCGGCCGGCCATCACGCTTCGCGGGTTCATCGAGGGTTTCTATGGTGCGCCGTGGAGCCCGGAGGCCCGGTTGGCCATGGTGGCCGAGGCCGCCGCGCTCAAGATGAACCTCTTCGTGTACGCTCCAAAGGGGGAGGCCGCCATCAACACCGGCTGGATGCTTCCGTTCGGCCAGGAGGAGCTGGCGCACCTGAAGGAGCTGGCGGAGGCGGGCCGGCGCAACCACGTACGCGTCTGCTTCGAGATGCATCCGTCATGGGCGCTGCACTACTCGAGCCAGGCGGACATCGACACGCTGGTCGGGAAGTTCGATGCTGCGATCGCACAGGGGATCGACTGTGTCGTGCTGGCATTCGACGACGTGAGCGCGCGGCTCATACCGCCGGACACGGAGGTCTACGCGTCGTACACGGAAGCACAGGCGGACTTCGTGCCGAAGGTGGGGGCAGCGCTGAAGCAGAAGCACCCCGACCTGCTGCTGGGCTATGTCCCCGTCGAGTACTACACGAACCATCCCAATGCGGCCGTAGCGCTTCCCGAGTTTGCCAAGGCGCTCGACCCGGGGTGGCTCATTGCGTGGACGGGCACCGAGATCGGGTGCACCGCCACGACCCTGGCGCACGCTCAGGAAGCGGCCGGCCTCATGGGCAGGCTGCCGCTGCTGGGCGACAACTACCCCGTGTCCGACGACGCGAGCACGACGGGAGTGGTCCATCTCGGCCCGCTCAAGGGCAGGGCTCCGGACCTGGTGAACGGGCTGTCCGGGATCGCGTTCAACGCGATGCCCTTGCCCTACTCCTCACTTCCCGCGCTTGCGACGGCAGCGGACTATGCGTGGAATCCGGCCGCATACGATCCGCTCGACTCCCTTGCGCGGGCCGCAGCCGTGCTGGGGGGCAAGCATGGCGCTGCCGCTCTCGAGACGTTGTGCCTGGCCAACCGGTCCACCCTGCTGGAGGGCAGTGTCGCCCCGGAGCTCGACGCCGCGCTGGCCGCGTACTGGCAGAAGTGGGAAGCAGTCGACACGGTCGGGCCGGAAGCCAAGGTCCTGGAGGAGCAATTCTTCGAGAAGTACTCGGAGGCCGCATCGGGTCTGTGGGCCCCCGGGGCGCACGCAGGTATCGCGGGAGAGCTGGCCCAGTGGGCGGACAAGCTGGCCGGGTACGGGGAAGCGGGGACACAGGCACTGCACCTGCTGGATGGCGTGGCCAAGGGGGGCAGCGTGCCCGCGGGAGACGTGCAGGCGCTTGCGCAGGCTGCCGCGGCCCTTGCCGCACTGCTGCCCAAGCCCACCGGGCCGGCCATGGACGGCTTCCTGTCGAAGGCCGTCGAGATACTCCAGGAGACGACGGCGGTGTCGGTGGAGCTGGATGTCACGGACACGGGCGGCTACGACGACTTTTCGAGCCCAGGCGCGGCGCTGGGGTTTGCGGTGGACGCTGACGCGGGGTGGATCCTGGTGGCCGCGCTCAAGTTCGAGCTGCCGATGGCCGAGAAGGAGTTCGTGGTGTCCGCGGACACGGCCGCGCTGCTGGCCGGTTACGACGTGAAGCCCGCTCCGAATGTCCTTGCGGACGCCATGGCCAAGTACCCGGTGCTGGCCGCGGCGGTGACCGACACGGAAGGGATCCGGACCATGGCATCGGGGGCGATGTTCGTCCTCCTGCGCGGGGATGTGACGGGAGCGGCTCCGGAGCAGGTCTTCGTCGCGCACGCGGGACTGGCGACACTCCTGCGGCTGGACGGGCCCGAGGACGTGCTGGAGGGAGCGCTGAGCTTCGTGGAGGTCACGGGCCTGGGCGACACGGCCGCGGTGGTCGCGGGCGGGGATACCGTGGACCTTGCCCCCTTCTCGTTTACCTGGTCGACCGCGGCGCAGCCGTGACGCTTCGTGGCTACTTCTTCTCCGCCCAGCTGACGAACTGCTCGATGGCTTCCACGCTGCGGTTGCCGTTGTACGGCTGGCCGTTGACGAACAGGCTGGGCGTCCCGCTCACACCGAAGCTGTTTCCCTGCAGCATGTCTGCATCCACTGCATCCTTGAACGCGTTCGAGTCCAGCGCTGCGCGGAACTTGTCCATGTCCAGGCCGATGGAAGCTGCCATCTGCTCGAGCGCGGGGCGACCCAGGTCCTGCTGCCGGGCAAAGAGAAGCGGAGCATATTCCCAGAACTTGCCCTGCTCGTTGGCCGCGAGCGACGCCTGGGCAGCGAGGTGCGCCTGTGCGTGCATGGGCAGCGGGTAGTGCTTGAATACGAGGGTGGCGTCCGCACCGAAGTGCTGCATCACGCTTTCGAGGAAGGGGTAGATCTGCGCGCAGAACGGACACTGGAAGTCGCAGAAGACCGCGACCACCACCCTCTTCCCGTCCCCACGGTGGGCCGACTTCTCCACGTCGATCTCCTTGGGAGGGAGCTTCTCGATCCCGGTGATGGGGTGGGGCATCGGGTCTTCGGGCGTGAGGCCCCAGATGACATACTTGAGGTACTTGCCGTTCAGGGCCGAGCGCGACAGCGCGGCATGAGCGACCTCCATGGGAGTGTCGCCGGCGCGGGTCAGCCGCTTCGCGTACCCCTGCTCCTGTGAGACCGTGCTCTCCAGGGACTCCGCGGGCGTGCTGAGCGACACCGGGTTGCCGTGGACGTAGAAGTAAGGGATCTCGGGCACGACGAGCCACTTCACGAGGGTGCTCTGCTTGCTGACCGCCGCGCTGATTTCGGCCGACGCCATGTCCGCCTTCCACCGCGGGAGGTCGAGGCCTGCTGCCGCAGCGGCCGTGCCAAGCGCCTGCTGTGTGACTTCGGGCAGGGCTGCAAGCTGCTGCTGGAACTGCTGGAACTTGCCCTGCTTGTCTGCTGCGAGGACGGCCTGAGCGGCCTGCGCTGCAGCGGGGTTTCCTTCCGCGGGCGCCATGCACACGATGAAACCGATCTCCTGCTCCCGCCCGGCAGCGATGCGCTTCATGGTCTCGGAAGCGGCTGTTCGCGACGCTGCAGCGTAGTCGACGAAAGCCAGCGTGGTCACGGGCGGCACCGCGGGTCCGACGCGGACGCAGGAGGCCACGCCCCTGGCTTCCCTGGGGAGCTTCTTGAGGTCGTCCGGATAGAGGACGGGCGGAGCGTAGGGTCCCTCTCCTGCCAGGAGGGCGGCGGGGGCTGCGTGGGCACCGCCGCAGCTTCCGCCCGGAGCCTGCTCTGCTCGAGCCTGGGCGCGAGCTTCGCCCCGCTGCCCCGCGTCTGTCGGGTTGCGCGGCTCGGCCCGGGCGTCGGCCGCGGGCCTGGCGCCTGGCGCCTCTCTTCCGGCCGCGCCCCTGCCGCCGGATCCTGTCCGGTCCGCGTCAGCAGCGGGTCTCTGCTCGCCCTGCGGGCCCGCTCCTGAGCGAGCTGCCGCGTCGACAACGCGGGTTTCGGGCACCGGGGCGGCACCCAGCACGTACTGGGAGTAGGCGCGCGCCTGTTGCGTTTCGGCCAGCGCCAGAAGGGAGGTCTGCGCCTGTGCGGGAGCGACCCCTTCGGAAGCCAGCTTGAATCCTTCCTGCTGGTGCTGCTCCACCACGCTCAGCACGGAGTCGAGGGACAGGGAGCGGACCCGCTCGCCGTCCACGAGCACCGCGGGGGCTCGCTGCACGCCGAGGGCCCTGGCCAGCCGGGACTGGTGGTCCAGCATGGTCTTGACCTTGTCGGACGTGCGGTCCGTCTCGAACCTGGCAACGTCGAGGCCCGCTGTCGCTGCCGCGTTCTTGACGTCCTCCTGGGAAAGGCTGCCGGGCGCCTGCCAGAGAGCGTTCTGGTACTCGATGAATTTCCCCTGGAGGTGTGCTGCCAGCGCGCCCTGGGCAGCGGCCGCGGCGCGTGGATTGCCCGGAAGCGGGAAGAGGCAGGTGGCCACTCTCAGGTCCGGACCGTAGGCTCGGACCAGGGCGACGGTCAGGTCGCGGACGACCGGGGTGAGGGGGCTGCGGTAGTCCGCGAACACCAGTGCGGTCACGGGCGCAGCGGCCGGGCCCACGGTCGGGCAGTTGGCGATGCCCAGCTCGGGTGCTCCGTCCTTCTCGACACAGGTGCCGGCCGACACGCCCTGAAGGACCGTTGCCCCGGCAAGAGCCGCTGCATGGACCGAGGGTGTACCCGAAGGTGCGCCGGCCGGGGGGGAAACCTCTCGATCTTTACATCCCAGGAGCATGAGCGAGAGAAGGACAACGTGCATACGCATGCGGTTCTCCAGAGTTCAGCGGCCCGTTGCTGGCCGACCCGGCGAATAGTGGCACTTCATGCGCGATTTGTCCAGCCCGCACCAGTAAAGTCCCGCAGCGGTTGTTCGTTGACAACGTCGCTGGCCTGGGCTAGAGCGTAAATCGGGGTTCGGACTGTAATGGGAACCAAAGCCTTGGAGGGCAAGATGATACGAACTGGGAAGCTGGTCTTTTGTGGGTTACTCCTGTCGATCTTGTTGGGGGCATGCGGAACCGCCGGCACCCCTGGAGGGAGCGGCGGTGAGGTTCAGACGGAAGAGGACGGCGCCGGGGAGGATACCGGTGCGGACTTCGCCGCTCCGGACGCCGCGGAAGACACGGGCACGGGGTGCAAGAGCAACGATGACTGCCTGACCGCGTTCCCGGACATGGGAGTCTGCCAGGTGGCCCTGTGCGACGTGGTGAAGGGCGAGTGCGTGCTCGGCAACACCAAGGATGGCACCGCGTGTGACGATAAGGACGCGTGCACCTTGGGTGAGACGTGCACCAACGGCACCTGCGGCGGCGGCACTGCGGAGACGTGCAACGACGACAACGTGTGCACGACCGACAGCTGCGACCCCGCGTCGGGCTGCAAGTTCGAGCCCAACGACCTCGCGTGTGATGACGAAGACGTCTGCACCGAGAACGACAAGTGCGCCGGCGGCCAGTGCGGTGGCACCGCGTTGGCTTGCGACGACACGAACCCGTGCACGCAGGACACCTGCGACCCTGCGGAAGGGTGCAAGTACCAGGCCCTGACCGGGGATCCGTGCGATGACGGCGACGACTGCACCGGTCCGGACGCGTGCGACAACGGCGTGTGCCTGGCGGGTCCGAACACCTGCGGCGAGTGTGGAGACGGCCAGTGCGTGCCTCCGGAGGACTGCACGGTGTGCGCTGCGGACTGCGGGCAGTGTCCTGACGAGGGGTGCTGTACCGCGCACGAGACGCCGGGCTGCTCCGACGATGCGGTGAAGACGTGCGTGTGCGCGGGTGATCCTTATTGCTGTGAGACTGCGTGGGACGCGGTGTGCGTCAACGAGGTCAACGAGATGGGCTGTGGCGAGTGCGGGCTCATCGAGTGTGGAAACACCAAGTGCGAGGCCGGTGAGGACTGCAACAACTGCCCGGACGATTGCGGAGCCTGCCCCGTGGGGTGTGGCGACGGCACCTGCGAGGGGGACGAGAGCTGCTTCAACTGCCCGGATGACTGCGGCGAGTGCTCCACCGGGAGCTGCTGCGTGGCGCACGAGGGTACGGGGTGCGATGACATGGGCGTGACCAACTGCGTCTGCGCCATGGACCCGTACTGCTGCGACACCGCGTGGGATTCCATCTGCGCGGGCGAGGCGGACGAGTGCGGCTCCTGCAACGGCGACTGCTGCAGCTCCCACTCGAACCCCGGGTGCCAGGACGAGGCCATCGAGGAGTGCGTGTGTGCTGCGGACGCTTACTGCTGCGCCAACACCTGGGACGCGGCGTGTGCGACTGCCGTGGTCGACCTGCAGTGCGGTGAGTGCGGCGGGGGCAATTGCGGCAACGGCAAGTGCGAGGTGGGTGAGACGTGCGAGACGTGCCTCAAGGACTGCGGTCCCTGCCCGACCGGCTGTGGGGACGGCACGTGCGCCCCTGACGAGAACTGCGCCAACTGCGAGGTGGACTGTGGCGGGTGCTCCGGCAACGGGTGCTGCCTTGCGCACGACGGCAAGGGGTGCAAGGACGGTGCGGTGAACGCGTGCGTCTGTTCGTTGGACCCGTACTGCTGCTCCAACAACTGGGACGCGGTGTGTGCGGCGGAAGCCGACCAGTGCGGTTCCTGCAACGGCGATTGCTGTGCCGCGCACGGCAACCCGGGCTGCAACGACGAGGCCGTGGAGGTCTGCGTCTGCGCCCAGGACGCCTACTGCTGCAACAACCTGTGGGATGGCATCTGCGCCACCGAGGTGACGGAACTGGGCTGCGGCGAGTGCGCAGGGGCGAAGTGCGGGAACGCGAAGTGCGAGGCGGGTGAGGATTGCGCCACCTGCCCGGACGATTGCGGGGAGTGCCCGCCCGCGTGCGGGGACAAGCAGTGTGATGAGGGTGAGCACTGCGCCAACTGCGCGGTGGACTGCGGAGCCTGCTCCAGCAACGGGTGCTGCCTGGCTCACGACGGGACTGGCTGCAAGGATGCGGCGGTCACCGGGTGCGTCTGCGCCATGGACCCGTACTGCTGCACCAACAACTGGGACGGCCAGTGTGCGGCGGAAGCGGACCAGTGCGGCGCGTGCAACGGCGACTGCTGCGTCGAGCACGACAATGCGGGTTGCGACGACGAGTCCGTGGAAGCGTGCGTCTGCGCCTCGGACCCGTACTGCTGTGACGTGGCGTGGGACACCTACTGCGCGGGCGAGGTCCAGGGCCTCGGCTGCGGCGAGTGCGCGGCTCCGAAGGGCAAGTGCTGTGAGCCCAACGGCGGCCTCGGGTGTGACGATGCGGGGTGCGAGTCCACGGTCTGCGCCGCGGATCCGTACTGCTGTGAGACCGCGTGGGATTCGCTGTGCGCCACCGAAGCCAAGGATCTGTGTGGCACCCTGTGCGCGCCGCCGGAGAAGGGTGATTGCTGCGTGGCCAACCCCGGACCGGGCTGCAAGGATGCGACCTGCGAGTCCACGGTTTGCGCCGCGGATCCGTATTGCTGCAGTACCTCCTGGGATTCCATCTGCGCCAACGAAGCGGCGCAGATGTGCGGCACCCTCTGCAAGCCCGTGACCAAGGGCGAGTGCTGCACCGCGAACAATGGCAAGGGGTGCAAGGACGCAGCCTGCGAGCAGCAGGTGTGTGCGGTGGATCCGTACTGCTGCCAGACCGCGTGGGACGCCCAGTGCGGCAATGAGGCCAAGCAGATGTGCGGGCTGCTGTGCGGCAGCGTCAAGGGCGACTGCTGCGTGGCCAACCCGGGCAAGGGGTGCAAGGACGCAGGGTGCGAGGCAGCGGTCTGCGCGGTGGATGCGTACTGCTGCCAGACGGCGTGGGATTCGTTGTGCGCTGGCGAGGCCAAGGACCTGTGCGGCCCGCTCTGCAACGTTCCGCCCAAGGGTGACTGCTGCGTCGCCAACGGGGGCAAGGGGTGTGCGGACAACGCGTGTGAGAACGCGGTGTGTGCGGTGGACGGGTACTGCTGCCAGACGGCCTGGGACTCCGCTTGTGCGGGCGAGGCCAAGGACCTGTGCGGGCTCCTGTGCAACCCGCCGGAGAAGGGGGACTGCTGCCTGACCCACGAGGGTGCTGGCTGCAAGGACACGCAGTGCGAGTCGACGGTCTGTGCTGCGGACCCGTACTGCTGTGGAACCGCGTGGGACTCCACGTGTGCCGGCGAGGCCAAGCAGATGTGCGCCGCGCTGTGCGCAGGCGCCGTGGCCTGCCCGGTTGCGACCAATGCGTGCACGGCTACCAGCACCAAGCCCGGCTGCTCGGATGTGAGCTGCTGCGACACGGTGTGTGCGGCGGACAGCTACTGCTGCAAGACCGCGTGGGACCAGACCTGCGTGGACGAGGCCAAGACCCTGTGCGCCGCTCCGCTGGCCTGCCCCGCGGCGACCAATGCGTGCTCTGCCACCAGCACGAAGCCCGGCTGCTCGGACAAGGGGTGCTGCGAGACGGTGTGCGCGGTGGACAGCTACTGCTGCAAGACCGCGTGGGACCAGACCTGCGTGGACGAGGCGAAGACCCTGTGCGCCGCTCCGCTGCTGTGCCCCGCGGCGACCAATGCGTGCTCCGCGACCAGCACGAAGCCCGGCTGCTCGGACAAGGCGTGCTGCGAGACGGTGTGCGCGGCGGACAGCTACTGCTGCAAGACCGCGTGGGAC
>Ga0233425_10010362_pt1 | contig 11392 bp, 10 predicted proteins | sample Watercolumn_Towu_2_FD_181712 | JGI IMG/M metagenome (GOLD analysis project Ga0233425, IMG submission 181712) | Freshwater microbial communities from Lake Towuti, South Sulawesi, Indonesia - Watercolumn_Towuti2014_140_MG | ecosystem: Environmental > Aquatic > Freshwater > Lake | place...
CGCGCGAACGCGCACTGTCATGAGTTCATGGTTGACCGGCCCACCGGGGGTGCGCCGATTGCGAGCGAACGTCACTTCTCCGATTGCATACTCCAGCTTCGCCGGCCGACGATCACGCAAGGCATCAGCCGCGACTTGCACGACCCGCTCATGCAGCTCCGCGGTGTAGCGGTCGATATGCTCCTGGTGCGGCGGCGGGATCGGTTCGCCAAACAGTGTCGGCGCCGCGTTGCGAATCATCGGCGCGGAATGCGTGTGCGTCGCGGTGATCGCCAGCCGGTCCTGCTTCACGCCGTGTGCCTCAAGGCGTCGCGCCGTTTCGCGAAAGAGATCGTCCGTGACGAACGTTGCGTCCAGCGTCACCAGTACCGCGGGTCCGCCAGGATCGTTGTCGGCTCCGATCGCCAGCGCCTTGGCCCAGATCCGTTGCCGAATCCCCTCGAACTCCTGCCGCCGTCCGCCAAAACCATTCAGTCGCACGGGATAGTCCGGCGTGATGTCGCTCCGCGCCACGCCCACTTGAATCAGGTGGCCTTCGTCCGCCGACAACAGCGTTCCCGACAGACCCACCGTCATTATCACCGCTGCCGTAATTTGTCGGATGCCCATCGAATCTCCTGACACGGAGTGGTTATGCAAACGGATGACCGCAGCGTCGCCTTTTCGGCAAGCCGGTCAAGATGCGGTCGAGTTTACGGATTGCGGGTGCGTTCCACAACCGACACAATGGGTGAATGCCACAGCGCACTGACTCCGATGCTCTGCTTCTGCCCCCAAGTGCCGGCCACGCGGATCACCCATTGGTTCATCCCGCCGACCGGCAGTTGCTGGACGCTTTCCGCCAGTATTTCGCAATCGCGCCCGCGAACAACTCTTCCAATTCTGCCAAAGACGCTGCCAACGCACCACTCGAGACCTTGCACGCGATCGCCAGTTCCTTTGCGGAAATTCCCTACGAGAACCTCACCAAAATTATCAAGCAGAGCGAAGCAGGAATCGGCGGGAAATCGCGGCGGGGACCGTTGGAAGTGCTCACGGATCATTTTCGGTGGGGGACCGGCGGTACCTGTTTTTCACTCACCGCTACCCTGTTACACCTGGTGCGCAGTCTCGGTTTCCGCGCGGAACCGATCCTGGCGGATCGCCGGTACGGCGCCGATACGCACTGCGCGATGCTGGTCTGGATCGACGCCGTCCCCTGTCTGCTCGACCCGGGCTACCTGATCGTCCAGCCGATCCCGCTGACATTCCGCCAGCCGCTGCGCCTTCCCACAGCATTCAACGAGCTGGAGCTACTGCTCGATCCACGAGGCGAACGTATCGAATTGCGCACCTGGTTCGCCAACAAATCAACCTATCGATTGACCTACAAGACCGCTCCGGTCGACGCCGGGCAATTCCTGCGAGTCTGGGATGCGTCGTTTGACTGGGAGATGATGAGCTATCCCGTGCTGACCGCGGTTCGCGGCGGCTTCCAGCAATACCTGCAGGGGAATCGACTGCAACGCAGAGCCAGAACCGAAGTGTTCCGCCAGGAACTTACCGAGGACGAACTTCTGGCGGGGATCGTCCATCAGTTCCGGATCGACGCTCAGGTTGCACAACGGGCCCTGCGGATCCTCAATGACAGAAGATCGCTGTCGACGTGACTCGAACCCAGGTGCTGCGCGATGGCCCCCGTTCAACCCGTGATGCCGGTGAAATTGCTGATCGCTTTGCTGTGGTCGGCGCCGCAAGGGCAAATGGCTGGCCCGCATGCGCCGGACGCGCAGTTGCCGGGCGCTCAGGCGAGCTGTCCGCCGTCGAACAGCTCGCTGGACGAATCGCTGCGATTAGCGGCGAATCGTTGGGGAAAGATCGACTTTCAGGGACCCGATCGCTTGTTCGACAGTACGCACTACTACGAACCGGAGATGGGGCCAACGCTGCAGCGGCGGATCATCTCCTTTGAGACACTGGTGCCACCGGAATCGCTGACGTCTGCCAAGCTGTTCTGCAATGAACTCGAGCAATTGACCGCCGAAGCGGGCCGACGCAAGGTGAATCTCGATGTCGGCTACCTGGACCACAACAAGATCGTGCTGGCCAGCCTGAAATACGCCGGGCAAAAGATCCATCTGGCGGACGGCGTTTACGCGGACCTGATCGCGCGTTACGAAAGCGGTTGCTATCGGCCCTTTCCCTGGACGTTTCCCGACTTCAAGTCGGGCCGCTACGACGAAGAGCTGCGCGCGATACGCGGAAGATACCTGGCTCAACTGCGGCGCTGATGTTGTAGGACGAGTTGCCAACTACCTGGGCCGACTGGATGCCCTTGTGGCCCCATGGGCGACTAGCTGTGCCGATCAACCGGCGAACGACGCGCGGCGGATCGGGCAGCGACTCGTGCGCGCCAGGCCGTTACATTTAAGACGACGGCGGGATAAGCAGCGGAATGCACTTGCGCCCGTGACGACGGTAAACATGAAAATCGCTATCCATCGTGAGCAGGACTCGGTCGTCGCTCAGTTCCGACATGCGGGTCAAGCAGGCATCCGCCAGCGACATTGGGACGTTGGAGAAACGCCGCATCAGTCCGCAAACTTCCTGCCAATTGTCGAGCAATGAAAACGAAAGGCGCACGACGCCATTCGAAAACAAACTTAACAGCGACGCCGAGGAACCAAGCTCGCGACTCGCAAGATAACAGGCTTCCGTGAGTACCGCTTCGCAAGTCAATAGCGGCGGTTCAACCACGGCGAACTGAGCGCGTACCCAGGAGTGATAGCGATCGCGCGCATCGAGAAGTGCCAATAGCGGCCCGGTATCGACCAACACCGACCGTTTCACTTGCCAAATCCTTCCAGGTACTTGGGATTCGTAGACAGGTCACCGGGGCCTTCGCACGATCCCACCAGGTCGCCGGCCAGGTCGAGTGCCGAAATCGGCGACGCTGCCGGCTTGCGACCAAACATCTGTTCGAGCGCGTCACGGACGATTCCGGATTTCGTCTGCTTACGAACCTTGGCGAACCGCTCCAATTTCACGTGCAGCGCGTCGGGTAACTTCAGTGAAATCGTTCTCATGGTGCGAAATCTCTTGTAATACGCTGGTCAACGAATTGTATTACTCAGAGCTGCGGGTGTCAAATGGCTCGACGGCCGGGTAGTGTCCTGATCTTGTGGTGCTGGCTAGCCTCTCCCAACGAATATGACGATGTTCAAAACCGATTCAATGGCGCACCAAATGGCCAGTCCGGACCACCTGGGAGTTCTGGTGGGCCTCGGAGTACCTCGACCCACCCTACACAGTACGCGGTTAGCCGATCAGTTCGGGAATTATGGCGGCTCCGATGTCGGTGAGTCGCTGGAAACGGCCGCCGTGATAGGCACTCAATCGTTCGTGGTCCAGTCCCAGCAGGTGAAGCAGGGTGGCATGGACGTCCTTCAGATGGTGTCTCTGCTCGGCGGCCCGTTCTCCGAATTCGTCGGTGGCGCCCAGGACCGTGCCGCGTCGCACTCCACCGCCGGCGAACCAGATCGTCATGGCGCGAGGATTGTGGTCGCGACCCGGTTTCTGCTTCTTGAATGCTGCTTCCGTGGTATCGACGGTCCGACCAAATTCGCCGCCCCAGACCACCAATGTTCGCTCCAGCAAACCGCGTTGTTTCAGGTCGGCGAGAAGTCCGGCGATCGGACGGTCGACCTGGGCCGCGGCATTGCGATGCCCGGTGGCCACGTCGTCGTGGGAATCCCATCCACCCGACCAGATCTGCACAAAGCGCACTCCCTGTTCAATCAGCCTGCGCGCCAGGAGGCACCGCGACCCAAACGCTCGCGTGGTGTCGGCGTCCAGTCCGTATAGCTTGTGCGTGGCAGCGGTTTCCGCCGTAAGGTCGATCGCCTTGGGTATTTCGCTCTGCATCCGGAAGGCCAGTTCGTAGCTGGCGATCCGCGAGACGAGATCAGCGAACTCCGTTCGCCGTTGCAGATGCTCGCCGTTCAGGGCCTGGACCAGACGAAGAGTCTCTTGCTGCCGTTCGCGGCTGACCGCCGCGGGCGGAGCGAGATCCAGGACGGGCTTGTCCCCGCCGCGAAACTGGACACCCTGATAGGTCGCAGGCAGGAATCCGTTCCCCCAGCTCGTCGTTCCTCCGAACGGTTTCCCATCGCGCAACACCACAAATGCCGGCAAATTCTCATTCTCGCAGCCCAGGCCGTACACGATCCAGGATCCCATCGACGGGTGCCCCTGGATCGGATAACCGGTGGTGTACTGGAAAACGGCCGCCGGGTGATTGTCGCTTTCGCCGTAGGCCGAGCGAATGAAGGCAATGTCGTCGACATGCTGGGCGGTTTCCGCAAACAATTCGCTGACCTGCATGCCGCATTCGCCGTAGGAGCGAAACGAAAACGGCGAGCGGACGAAATGGCGGTTGCCTTTGACCTGGTTAGTTTTCACATTTTCGCGCTGGAATAACTCGCCATGCACTCGCTCCAGCGCCGGTTTCGGATCAAAGGTGTCGACCTGACTAGGGCCTCCTTCCATCATCAAAAATATGACGGAATCGGCGCGCGCTGCGAAATGCGTCGGTTTGGGAGCCAGCGGGTTGATCGACCGGTGGGCGGCAGGCACCGATTCCCCGGCCGTGACCGTCGTTTCGCGGCCGAGCAGGTACTGCAGAGCGATGCCTGCGAGTCCGGCGGTCGTGCCGTGAGCCAGCAGTTCTCTCCGCGTGCAGCAATTTCGGTTCATTGCGGATTTCCCATAGGGCTCGTTAATCGAGGTACACGAATTCGTTGCTGTTCAGGATCGCCAGGCACAGATCAAACCATTCCGTTTCCGAATTTGTCCCGGCCGAACCGTCGCCACTGGCGGCGTTCGGCGGGCCACCGACGAGTCCGCTCGCGGAAGTTGTCGATGGCAATTCGTGCCGCAGGAAACGGTGGCAGATCGCCAACTCTTGCGGGCTGGGAGGCCGGCCGAGTGTGAGCCAGAACAGCGAATCGATCCGCCGTTCCGTATCGGCGCTTGACTGGCGCACGACGGCGGCCAGGTCGTGGCAGCATTCATGGGCCAGGCCGCCGTTGAACAACGTCAGCGCCTGAGGGGCGGTCACCGACGTACGCCGTAATTCGCACGACAGGTTGATCTCCGGGCCGTCGAATGCTTCCACCAAGGGATGCACCAGGTTGCGGCGTTGGAACATATAGATGCTGCGACGACAACGTTGGGACTCGTCGGAAACATTCCAATCGAAAAACGGGAACTTGTGTTCCATGCCCGCCGGCAACGCCTCGTAAATTCCCGGACCTCCCATTTCGCCATGCAGGCGCCCGGAGACGGCGAGCAGCGCGTCGCGAATCGACTCGGCGTCGAGACGCCGCAGCGGGGCCCGCCAGCAGAGGCGGTTGGCCGGATCGAGGCGCGAACAGGCTTCATGCTCCGGATGCCGCGATGCCAGCCGATAGGTGCGGGAAAGCAACAGTTCGCGGTGCAACTGCTTCAACGACCATCCGCCCTGGCTCAGCCGCGAGGCGAGATAATCCAGCAGGTCCCGATGACTGGGACCGGAGCCGTTGTTGCCCAGATCGTTGGCGGTCGCCACGAGTCCGCTGCCAAAATGAAATTGCCAAACACGGTTGGCGAACACTCGGAACGGGATCGGATTATTCGCATCGGTCATCCAGGCTGCGAGCAGCGCGCGGCGTCCAGCAGCGGTGTCCTGCAGAGTTTCGGCGCGCCGCGAAAAGGTCTCCGACCAGGGCGCCGCCGACGTCGCGGGAAATCCCGGCGTGACGCGATCCGCGGGATCGAATACATCACCGTTGCGGAGCAGATGGGATTCCGGAACTTTCTCCTCGCCCGTCGGGTTGCGGATCGCAACGACTTTCGCGTCCAGCCGTTGCTCGACGGCCCGATTGGCAAGCTGACCGCGCAGCTCCTCGACCCGCTCGGCCTGAGCCTTGGTCACCGGATAGGAACGATCCTTGACAGAGCGATCCAACAAGCTGTCTTCGACAAGCTCCGGCGGCGCGTCCAGCAATCGGGCGATCTGTTGCCGCAACTCCTGCGTGAGTTGGTCGAGCTGACGCTTTGTCTCCTCCCGCTTCTGGATCGCGGCATCCCGCGTTCGTTCACCAGCCGGAGTCAGCTCACCCGGCATGAAGTCGCAGGCCAGGACGTCCTGCTTGATCGGTGCAATAAAAGCCTGCAGCCGGTAGAAGTCGAGCTGCGAGATCGGATCGTACTTGTGATCGTGACACCGGGCGCAGCCGATCGTCACGCCAAGAAACGCGCTGCCGATATTCGTCGTGACGTCGTTCAAGTAATCCTGACGCCGGTGCTCCGGCGTCATGTTATCGGCTTCCCATGGCCCCAGGCGGTAGTAGCCGATCGCGACCAGACCGGCCGAGCGGCGCTCGGCGGCCTCCATTTCGTCGCCCGCCAGTTGTTCACGAACGAACTGGTCGAACGGAAGATCCTGGTTCCAGGAGCGGATGACGTAGTCGCGATAGCGCCATAACTGCAGGCGCTCCGCATCGATCGCGAATCCATCCGAATCGGCATAGCGAACAACATCCAGCCAGTGCCGCGCCCACCGCTCGCCATAACGCGGCGATGCCAGATAGCGATCGACAATTTCGGCCATCACCGCCGCGTCGGGGCGGTCGTCCGCTAGAAAATCGTGCATTTCCTGAGGCGTCGGCGGGAGACCGTGGAGGTCGAAAGCGACGCGGCGTAACCAGGCGCGGCGATCCGCAAGCGGCGCCGGACTCAACCCGGCCTGGGTCAAACCACTGTAAACAAAAGCGTCGATCGGCGACTGCCAGTCCGCGTCCGCCACTGCCGGCGGACGCGATTCTCGTAACGGATCGAATACCGACCAATCGGCGCAATGCGATCGCGAGGCAAGCAACTGCCCGACAATCACTAACAACAGTCCCCTTCGCGCCATGCGTAGCATATCGGCATCGTACCAACGGCCGACGAACAGGGTCAACGACCAAAGCCCGACCATATTTCGAGCGTTCACCGCGTCGGTTACGATGGGGCATTATTTCGAGATTGCGCAGCGCGGCCGAACCGCAATGTGGCCGAGTCGCTCCGCGACTCGGCGTTGAGCGATTTTGTGGCCGAGTTGCTCCGCAACTCGGCGTCGAGTGATGTTGTGGTCGAGTTGCTCCGCAACTCGACGCCGAGTCGCGGAGCGACTCGGCCACAAAAAATCGTGTCGGGGCAACCTAATACAACGCGATAACTAATGTGGAATGCCGCTGGGGAGCCGGCGGTCCCTACGAGAATGCAATCGAAATTGGAATGCACGAGGCGGCCGGCATGACGCAATCAGATTCTTCAACCCACCGGCCTGTCGTGCTGATTACCGGCGGCACCGGCGGCATCGGCGCGGCGGTTGCCGAGGCATTTGCCGCCGCGGGAGCGGATGTCACGGCGACGGGAATCGACAGCGCGGAGCTACTCGCATTCGGTCAAGCCTACCCGCACATACGCTGCCAGAAACTCGACGTGACGCGCGACGACTCGGTTGCCGAAGTCGTCGGTGGCCTGAAGCGACTCTCAGTACTGATTAATGCCGCCGGAATATTACTTCGCGACGGCAAGGAATACACGCTGCCCGCATTTGAACAGGTGCTGGATGTCAACCTCAGCGGCGTGATGCGCGTGTCGCTGGCATGCCGCGAATTGCTGGCTCGCGAGTCAGGATGCATTGTGAACGTGGCGTCGATGTTGAGCTACTTCGGCAGCGGATTCGTGCCGGCCTACAGCGCCAGCAAGGGCGGTGTGGCCCAATTGACGCGATCGCTGGCGATCGGTTGGGCGGCCCACGGCATTCGTGTGAATGCCGTCGCGCCGGGATGGATCCGAACACCGATGACCCGGGCGTTGTACGAGGATCCGTCGCGCAGCCAAGTGATTCTCGATCGCACCCCCTTGGGCCGTTGGGGAGAACCGAGGGATGTCGCGGGGGCGGTCATGTTTCTCTGTTCACCGGCGGCACGCTTTATTACCGGTGTCCTGCTGCCGGTTGATGGCGGGTATTCGGTGGTTTGAAATAATAGGCCGCAGGGGCAAGATGCCTCTGCCACGGGAAGGCTGGGGCAAGTATGCCCCAGTAACGGGGAGGCTGGGGCAAGATGCCCCTGCAACGGGAAGGCTGGGACAAGAATGCCCCAGCCACGAGGAGGCTGGGGCAAGATGCCCCTGCAACGGGGAAGCAGGGGCAAGATGCCCCTGCAACGGGGAAGCAGGGGCATGATGCCCTAGCCAAGGGGGTGGCAGGGGCATCTTGCCCCTGCCTCTGTTTGAGAGAGGCAGATAAAATGAGCGAGTCGTGGATGATTTCCGAAATGGCGATCCGAGCGATCCCTGACGATGACCGGCTCTGGGTGCCGCAGGCGCCGCAGGTTTGGTTCCGGCCGCTGTTGCTGAACACCGTGCAGGGTGAATGGGTCAACCTCTTGAAAGTGACGCGCGCCGGCATGCTCAGCCGACACCGGCACCCGGCGCCCGTGCATGGATTTGTGCTCAAAGGTTCGTGGCGTTACCTTGAGCACGATTGGGTGGCAACGGAAGGAATGTATGTCTTCGAGCCGCCCGGTGAGATCCATACTCTGGTGGTCGATGACGACGTGCCGGAGATGATCACCTTGTTCCATGTATGCGGGGCGCTGGTTTATTTTGATGATCAAATGCGGCCCTGCGGGCACGATGACGTGCACACCAAAATCGAACTATGCCGTCGGCACTACGCGCGCGTCGGCCTGGGTGACGATTTTGTCCGGCAGTTCATTCGTTGATGGAGAAGTGGAGAATCGATGAAAATCGCAGCGGATCGATTGAAGCGGCTGGTTGCAATGATGTTCGCCCGCGCGGGCTGTGCCTCCGACGAGGCTGACCGTGTGGCCCATTATCTTGTCGAAGCGAACTTGGCGGGCCATGATTCCCATGGTGTCATTCGCGTCGCAACCTACATTGGCTGGCTGCGCAATGGCAAAGTCCTGGCCAATCAGCAGATGCAAATCGTGCTGGAAACGGATGTCCTCGCCGTGGTGGATGGGCGATTTGGGCTCGGACAGTCGATCGGCGAACAAGCGGTGCGGTTGGGGATTCAAAAAGCGACGCGGCACGGCGTGGCGGTGATCGCACTGCGCGATTCCGGACATCTGGGCCGGATCGGCGACTGGCCGATCATGGCGGCGCGGGAAAACCTGCTTTCGCTGCACTTCGTCAACACCAGCGGCGCCGGAATGCTCGTCGCTCCCTTCGGCGGAATCAGCCGCAGACTGTCGGCTTGCCCGGTCGCTGCCGGAGTTCCCGTCCCAGGCGGCTCACCGATGATCGTCGATATCTCGATGTGCACCATCGCCGAGGGAAAAATCAAAGTGGCGTTCAACAAGGGTGTGCAGCTTCCCGAAGGCTGTATTATCGATGCCCATGGCAATCCAACCACTGATCCCAAGATCTTCTACGGCGATCCGCCTGGCTCCATTCTCTCGATCGGTGCCCACAAGGGCTATGCCTTGGGCATGATCACCGAGATCCTGGCCGGCGCACTCACCGGTGGATCGTGTACCAACCCCGCGCGGGCCGACCGGCTGACGAATGGAATGCTCTCCATTTATCTCGATTGCCGGAAATTCGGGCCCGAGGAGGCATTCCACCAGGAAGTCCGCCGGTTCATCGAGTTCGTCAAGAGCGCAGAGAAAATCGACCCCTCAGGTCAAATTCTGGTCCCTGGGGAGATCGAGGAACAGACGCGAGCTCGGCGGCTGGCGGACGGCATCGAACTGGATGAAACGACCTGGGGCCAGATCCTCACCGCCTGCAATGAGCTTGGCATCTCCTCACAGGAGGTCCCGTGACGTCAGGAATGAAGCGTCGCCCAATTGAGCAGCTACCGGTAATTCGGGTATCATCAATAGCCAGGAGTGGCAGATCGGACCCGGGGAACGAGCCAGACGCACCGACAAGCATCAGGCGAGTGCCAATGCGGGGCGCACGGTTCGCAGGCACAGTGTAGGCGGGACAGTCACGTGGCCGTTCGCAGATTCTTCGAGATCGAACAGCGCAACGACATCACCATCCTGCTGTTGATCAGCGAGAATGATTTCGAGGAACTGCTGGTCAATGATCTGCAACGGGCGATCGTGGCGTTTGTTGAACAGGAACGTCCACACAAGCTGCTCGTCGATTTCGTCAATGTGCGGCGGTTCTCGTCGGAAACGATCAATGGCTTGATTCGTGCTCGACGACGTTTGAACGAATATCAAGCGAAAATGTGCTTGTGCAGCATGCGTCCCGAGATCCACGACGTTTTTCGCATGATGCGTCTGGACGGGACGGTCTTCGATATTGTCCCGACAAGAAACGAAGCTTTGCAGTACCTCGTCGGCCCTTAGCACAACACGGTGATACGACGGTTCACCTTGACTGCCTTCGCACTGGCTCGGGAGTACCCTCGCCAGTGGCACACTTGCCGCGCCGCCGCCGACCGATCTATCGCCCGCTAGCGACATGGATTCTGCCATTCCCCGCATCGGCAATCCGGCCCACGATCGATGCCGTTACGCCTCGTTCGACCAGCCGTGTTTGGATTTCCGTCGCCGCCGATGGTGCAACCGCGGCGAGCAATCCACCCGACGTCTGCGCGTCACTGAGCAGGAGTTTCTGCTCGTTGGTGATTTCGGAATCGAAGTCGACCCAATCCAGCAGGAACTTCAAATTGGCGCGGGTGCCTCCCGGCGCGATGCCTTGCGCCACGTAGTCCCGCGCCGCGGGCAGAATCGGGACCGAATCGGACCAGACTTCGGCCGTTACCGCGCTGGCCGCAGTCATGTTCCGCAGATGGCCCAGCAAACCGAATCCGGTAACGTCGGTGAGCGCGTGTGCGCCCTGTTCGACAAACAGTTCGCAGCCAACCCGGTTCAGCGTGGTCATCACGTCGATCGCTTCGTCGATCGCACGCCGCGGATCCTGATCGTTCTTGGCCGCGGTGGAGATGATGCCCAGCCCCAGCGGCTTCGTGAGTATCAACAAGTCGCCCGGCACGGCCCCTGCGTTGCTCAGCACCCGCTGCGGGTGAATCTTACCGACGACCGCCAGTCCGAAGATCGGTTCCTCGGTCTTGATCGTGTGGCCGCCCACGATGCATGCCCCGGCCTGACTGGCGATCTCCGCGGCGCCGCGCAGAATTTCACCCAGCAACTCCGCGGGAAGATTGTCTGGGAATCCAACGATACTGAGTGCCGCCAGCGGCGTGCCGCCCATCGCATAGACATCGGACAGGGCATTCGCGGCCGCGACTCGACCAAAGTCCCAAGGCCGATCGACAATCGGCGTAAAAAAATCGGTGGTCAGCACCAGGGCCAGATCGTCATTCAGTCGATAGACC
>Ga0233425_10010363_pt1 | contig 11392 bp, 11 predicted proteins | sample Watercolumn_Towu_2_FD_181712 | JGI IMG/M metagenome (GOLD analysis project Ga0233425, IMG submission 181712) | Freshwater microbial communities from Lake Towuti, South Sulawesi, Indonesia - Watercolumn_Towuti2014_140_MG | ecosystem: Environmental > Aquatic > Freshwater > Lake | place...
TCTGGAAACATGCAGCCGCGATAGCCGCTGTCAGCAGCCAAACCCGCCAGCTGGCACTGAAGCATTATCCAGTGGAGATCCGGGTTATCCCGAACGGCATTGATCCTTCAGCCTATCACCCCGGGAAATTCGATCCAAAGAAAACGCCTGTCATCATTTTTATCGGCAGATTTTCTCCTGAAAAAAATGCGACAGCGGTGCCGCAGGTTTTATCAAGCCTGAAGGACCTGGACTGGGAATGTGTCATGCTGGGCGATGGCCCGCAGATGGCAGAGGTGAAAGCGTTGATCACCAGGCACCAAATGGCGCAGCGCTTTACCCTGCCTGGCTGGATTGCCCCCGAAGAGGTCATGCTCTGGATGGCAAAAAGCGATATTCTCTTTATGCCCTCTCTGCGTGATGCCATGCCGATGACAGGCTTACAGGGGCTGACAATGGGGCTGGCTGTGGTCGCCAGCAAGATCGGCAGCATTCCGGATATCGTGGTTGAAAATGCGAACGGCTTCCTGGCAACGCCTGGCGACATTAACGGTTACTCGACAGCGATCAAACAGCTTTTGGCAGATCATAACTTGCTTGAAAACTTTAGGCTAAGAAGCAGGGCTTTTACTGCGAAGTTTGATATTAATGAAGTTATTTCCGCATATGAAGCGCTTTACCAAAATGCCATTAATGGGAAGATCAAATAAGATGCGCATCGCTTATGTGACAATGCACTGGCCGCGGTTCGCTGCCAGTGGTGTGGGTAAGAAGATCAACAGGCAGATCAAAGCCTGGCGGGATTCAGGCCATATTGTTGAGTTGTTCAACCACATGCACTCCCTTGAAGATAAAAGTCTTCTATTAAATGGCAAGCGTTTTGAGTATGATCTTGGAACAGGCCAGTTTGCAACCATAAAGACCGAAGTTAACCGTATTAAGGCTGTAAAGGCTCTGATAGAATCCGTCCTGGAATTTGAACCCGATATTATTTACATGCGCTGGTCAATATATACCTATCCGATACATCGCCTGCTGAATCATATTTCGACTGTTGTGGAAATAAACACGGTTGATACATCCGAATATCGGGCCCTGGGAGGGATCTACGCTCTGTATAACCGTTTAACCAGATCGATCATCCTTTCAAAGGTTGCTGGCATAGTTTTTATTACTGAACAGATGCGCAGCATGCCAGACTTCACGCGCTTTAAGAAACCAAGCGCGACAATAGCCAATAGTATTAACCTGGACACGACCTCTCCTTTCCCGGCTCCAGCTAATACACCGCCCCATCTGCTTTTCATTGGCACACCGGGCATGGCCTGGCATGGTGTGGATAAGTTAATGGTTCTCGCCAAGTCTTTTCCTGATCTGGAGATCGATATTGTAGGCATCAGTGAATTACAGGGATTAAGGAATCTGCCTGGGAATTTGCATTTATATGGATATCTTCAGGGTGAAGCTCTTGAAAAAGTCATGCGTAATGCCGATGCCGCCATCGGATCCTTGTCACTTCACCTGATTGATATATATGAGGGATCAACCTTAAAGATCCTGGATTACATTTCACGCGGAATCCCCTGCATTCTGCCCTATTTTGACGTCAACCTGACCCCATTAAATAGCGAGTACTTTTTACAGATACCAAATAATGAAGCCAATATCCAAACCCATGGGCAGGCGATCAGAGATTTTGTTTACAGAATGCGCGGCCAACGCGTACCATGTGAACTTATTGCAGGTCAGGTGGATACCAAGATCAAAGAATCCGAACGACTGAAATTTTTTCGACAAATTCTTGGAATGAATCATCCTTGAAAATTTCAGATGAATAAGTTGCGATTATCGATCGGGGTCTTCCTGATAAAGAAGTTTGCTGTTTAAAGCAAATACATTATATTAAAGGAATTAATCAGGGCTCAAAAGATCCAGTGTTATATGACCGAGATGGAAAATAAGAAAAGTCCAAATTTCACCAGAGATGTACTAACGATCGCATCTGGGACGGTACTTTCTCAGGTTATTGCCGCATTGGCGATACCAATAATCACCCGCTTATACTCCGCCGAGAATTACGGGGTTTATTCACTTTTTGTTTCGATCATCACGATCATTGGTTCTATCGCAACATTAAAGTATGAATTCTCGATCGCCCTGCCAGAGGATGAAATTGAAGCATTAAATCAATTTTCCCTGAGCGCGATCGTGGCATTGATCTTTAATATCCTCTTGTTTTTTATTTTGATATTCATAAAACCCCTGCTGACGAAGTTCTTTGATCAGGAAATCGCCCAAAAGTTGATCTTCCTGATCCCTTTTACCTCGTTCCTGATTGGCATAAATTATTCCCTTGTATTTTGGAATATTCGCAGAAATGATTTCCGCAATATTTCAATAAACAAGATCAGTAAAGAAACGTTTAAGGATATTTTTCAGCTTTTCCCATCAGTATTGGGGATCTTTAAAAGTATCGTCCTGATCTATGCGGAATCCCTCGCCTGGCTTATCACCACACTGGTTTTTTACAAGAATTCTTTTAAAGGGTTAGCCAAAGATATTGCAGAGTCCCTGAACAGCAATATCCTGACAAACGCTTTCAAGAAATACATAAAATTTCCCAAATACAGCGCATTTTCAACATTCATTAACAGTCTTGCGCTTCAACTGCCGGTCCTGCTGATCTCGATTTTCTTTTCCAAATCTTTTGCAGGAGAGTTTGCCATCAGCAATAATATTTTGCGGGTTCCCTTAACCTTTATTGGAAATTCTATCGGTCAGGTATTTTACAATCGTGTTTCTGCGATTCTTGGTGATAAGGAAAAAATAACAAAACTGGTCCATAACACTGTGATCAGTTTATTGGAGTTGGGAGCAATACCGGTGATATTTTTAGGGATCTTCGGGCAGGAATCTCTGAAGCTCTTCCTTGGCAGCAAATGGGAAATGGCGGGTGTTATTACACAATTACTGGCGCCATGGATATTATTCAATTTCATCAGTGTACCCTTAAGCAACCTCCCAAATCTTTTAAACAAACAGGAATTCTTGCTTATATTTAATTTCATCCTAGTAATTTCAAAATTCCTGTCACTCTGGATTGGTTCGCTTTTTAATGATTTTCTCCTGGGCATGCTACTTTTCTCGCTAACTGGCGCCATTCTTTATGGTGCACTATCAATCTGGCTATGTTCAATTTCAGGAATTAAGCCAAAGGTATTATTAGCAGAAATATTGAATTATTTTCTCAAGATCTCACCCATTATTGCCATACTGGTCATTATAAAAATAATGGATCTCAATGTATTTCTGAGATTGGCGCTTGCGGTAATTTCAGCCATCGTTTTTTATTTCTACAGCATTCGCAAGAATCAGGGCATAAAAGAGATCTTTGGAAATGACCTTTTAGGTTTGCTGAAAATTAAAAAATAAAATTCACAAAATCCTCAGGTGCCATTTTGACCTGCAATAGTTGGCGCCAGAATTCTTTACTAAATTCCCGGATCAATATGCTATACTGTGAAAAAACCTGACTGATCGAGTGTAAGGTCAAAGATCTATGGATGAAGTAATCTGTCCCGAATGCGGGCGCCCAAACCTGGTTGAAGCTGAAAAATGCTGGTATTGCCAGGTTCCGCTGGTCAGCAAAAAGAATGATCCTGAAGAATTTTCGGGATCTGATGCAGGAATGGCAGGAAGCGAGACAGCCGGCGGCCGTTCAGAAGCACCGGAAGAGAATGAAGAAAATCTCCCGGAATGGCTGAAACGCATCCGTGAATTAAAGAAAGCAGACACGCCCATCGAACAAGCGGATGAATGGCAGCAGGATAAATTATTCCCCGGTTTGGCGCAGGATGTAGAAGAACCAGATTCACGATCAGGGCTGCCCAGTCATCCGCAGCGAGGGTATGAGAAAGCAAACCCAAAGCCGGCGATCCCCAATGACCAGCCGATGCTGGATGAAGCACCCCTTGAAAAAGATACAATTGAGAAAATAATCGATGAGGACGATTATTCGCAGGATGAAGAAGATCCGGGTGTCCCGGATGATGAATTGCCTGAAGGCTTTACACCGCTGGAACATTGATAATTTTTTATAAATCATTTTTTATGTGAGGGATAATGGACAACCAGGAAGCAGAGAATACTTTAAAAGAAATCTTGGAAGAGGACAAGATCGAGGTTAAAAAGAAGAAACGCGGCCGCGGCTGTTTTCTGCGCCTGCTGCTCATTGTTACCCTGGTCTTTATCTGCATCTACGGATTCATCCTTATCCGCCAAAAACTGCTGGACCTGGAAGCGCAGGCGATCATCAGTGCCCGCCAGACAGCAACGGCCGCTGTATCTGCTCCAGTCGATTCAGCCGTTGACGTTGCCGAACAACCGGAAGCGTCTGCAGATGCGGCTGTCCAGACATACTCTGCAACTCCCGACCCGATGTTGCAGCGTACCTCTACAATTGCAGCGCAGCTGACAAGTGTAGCGGAATTTCAATCCTCAGTGACGCCTGAACCATAACCGTTTTATAGCGGGGGAAAAATGCTTGGAGCGATCGCAGGCGATATCATTGGTTCGATCTATGAATTCGCCAATTTCAAGGAATATGACTTTCCACTCTTCGCGGAGGAGTCTTTTTTTACAGATGACAGCGTCATGACCGTGGCAGTGGCCGACGCCCTGATGCATGATCTGGATATCGCGAAAACCCTGAAAGCTTACGCACTCAAATACCCCAACCGCGGCTATGGCGGCAGCTTTTATAAATGGATGCATTCCAATTCTCTGGCGCCTTACAATTCGTGGGGCAATGGGTCAGCCATGCGCACTTCTGCAGTCGGATTTCATTACACCAACGAAACCGATGTGCTTAACGCTGCCCGAAAATTCGCCGAGGTTACCCACAACCACCCTGAAGGCATCAAAGGCGCGCAGGCAACTGCGTTCGCAATTTTCCTAGCGCGGCAGGGGGGCTCAAAAGCTGATATCCGAATGGCTATCACGAATATGTTCAATTATGACCTGACCCAATCAATCGATGAGATCCGACCGAAATATGGCTTTGATGAATCCTGCCAGGGCAGTGTGCCGCAGGCGATCACCGCTTTTCTGGAGTCTGGGGATTTTGAGGACGCGATCCGTAACGCAGTTTCTCTGGGCGGAGACGCAGATACGCTGGCATGCATAACCGGTTCGATTGCCGAAGCTTACTATGGGGCCATTCCGCCGGAGATCGAGGCAGAGGTCAAAAAGCGCTTGCCGGAAGAATTCATTAAGATTATTGACAAGTTCTATTTGATGCTGGAAGGCTAAAAAAAAATTCCCTGAGTTTTTCAGGGGATCTTTACACCTTATTTCGCGGCTTCGGCGACTGCTTCGCCGTATGCCAGCAGATCCTGCACCATTTCTTCCGACTTGCCTTCTGCGTAAACCCGCAGTACAGGTTCGGTACCGGAAGGCCGGATGAGCAGCCACGAGTCATCCGCAAGAATATATTTTACGCCGTCCAGTGAAGAGACTTCCTTTACAGTTTCGCCGCCTAGTGATGCGGGCGCTTCATTGATCAGCTTTTCGACCATTTTTGATTTGGCCACCGGCTGGCTAAGGCGCTGGTCGCGCCGCGCGTAAAACGCCGGGCCGTATTCTGCCAGCAATTTGGCAATCATCTCGGAAAGCGGCACTTTTGCTGCTGCCACCATCTCAACCAGCAGCAAGCCCATAATGATCCCATCGCCTTCTGGAATATGCCCCTGGAAGGAGATCCCGCCGGATTCCTCACCGCCCATCATAACTTCTTCTTTTAACATGTAGTCGGCAATATGGTTGAACCCAACCGGTGTTTCATGCACGGTCAGGCCGTATTTCTTTGCGATAAGGTTGATCATCCGGGTTGATGAAACGGTCTTGACGACCGAACCTTTCAACTTGCGTTTTTCGGCAAGATACTGGATGGTCAGTGCCATGATCTTGTGCGGATCGACAAAAACACCGCGTTCATCCATTGCGCCAATGCGGTCTGCGTCGCCGTCGGTAGCCAGCCCGATGGTGCCTTTGCCCATGCAAATGGCGCCAGACAGAGCGCTGAGGTATTGGGCAATCGGTTCAGGATGCACACCGCCAAATCCGGGGTTGAGTTCGTTGCGGATCTCAAAGACCTCACAGCCCGTTCCTTCCAGGGCGCCGCGGATCACGCCTCGTCCGGCGCCGTACATTGAGTCAACCACAATATATTGCGGGTTCTCTGCGATGATATCGAAATTGATCAGTTTGCGCAGGTGTTCATAGTACTTCGGCATCGGATTGAAGCGCGTGATCAACTCTTTTTCGCGGGCGATATCGAAATCGATCAGGTTGGGCCCGCGACCCTGTTCTTCATTATCGTTCAAATACACTTCCACTTTTCGGCACAGGTCGGGCAGTGCCGAGCCGCCATAAGCAGCTTTAAGTTTTACACCGTTATAGCGCGGTGCGTTGTGCGACGCAGTGATCATGATCCCGCCAGTGGCGTTTAAATTCTTCACCGCGTACGAAATCACCGGGGTCGGCGCGTCTGCCTGGGTCAGGAACACTTTAAAACCGTTGGCTGCCAGCACCCGGGCTGCTTCGCGGGCATAGCGGTCGGATAAAAAGCGTGTGTCAAACCCTACCACCATTTTCTTTGGGTCAGGAGCGGGTTCGATCTTCATCCCGTTCAGCCAGCCCTCGGATTTGACCGCATCAGCGATCGCCTGGGTGATCATGCGCAGATTATGAAAAGTAAATGTATCTGAAATAACCGCTCGCCAGCCGTCCGTGCCAAAATTTATAGGCATACACTTTCTCCTTGAGTCCTGACATTAACAAAACAAAACCCATTGAATGGGATTCAGGGTTTTGTCAAAATTCAAAAAATAAAAAAGAACCAGCCCTGGTTTCAGGCACAGTCATGGGCGCAATTATAACCCATGCGGAGCAATGGGGTAAAATAACGCCTATGCTCCCATCCAAAAAGCGCCTCATGACCAGTCTCGTTTCGCTTGCTCTCATCCTCCCGGCAGGTTTCATTTCAGGCTGCGCCAAAAAGCCCGTCCAGGAGCAGCCAACCCCGGCTGCTGCCCAGCCCACAGCGCTGCCAACGCCCCTTCCATCCCCCGACCGGGTAGTCCTGGTTGCCCCGGCGGATCTTGATCCAGTGCTCCTGGCAGACGCGGAAACAACTCTGCGCGAATTAGCCGCTTCTTACTCGCTGGAATTTGAAAAGCGCGAAAAGGTGATCGCAAACGAGGTCACTCCTGACATGAAAGTGGTGGTTTTCCTGAGCCAGCCGGATAATCTGGGCAGTCTGGCATCGGGCGCTCCCGGCACTCAATTTGTGGCGATCATGAATGAGTATTGGAATCCCGGGCAGAATGTAACTGTCATTCGCAAGCGCGACGACCATCTTGCCTTTATGGCTGGCTATCTGGCAGCGCTTTTAGCCCCTAATTTTCGCGTGGGCGCCCTGCTGACAGCCGAGGATCCGGCCTTAAGCCAGGCCTTCGCCAACGGCGTGAATTATTACTGCGGAATCTGCGCCTCCCAGCTCAATCCGCTGAATCGATATCCCTTCATTTCCACCCAACCGGCTGCCAGCCCGGTGTCTGCCTGGCAGGCCGGATTTGAATCCATCAATGTGAACAAGATCAATGTGCTTTTTGTGGCCAGAGAGGCTGCTTCGCCTGAACTTCTTGCTTATCTGGCAACCCTTGACATAGCGATGATCGGAAACCAGTCTCCGCCTAGCGAAGGCAAGCCCAAATGGGTCGCGACCCTCTATTCTGATGGCATGGCACCCATACGCGAGATCTGGCCTGACCTGGTGGCTGGAAAAGGCGGAAAAGTGCTTAACGCCGCAATCAAGATCTTCGATAACCAGTATGTTTCGGTCTATGATGGATTAGTCTGGCTGAGCCAGGGAAAAATGAACTTTGCTCAGATAACCATGGACCTGCTTCAGGATAATCAAATTAATCCTCTGCCGGTTAATTAAGGATTGCTGGATTACCCTTGTCTTTTCTTCCGATGTCGAAAAAAAACTCGCTCAATTAAGGCGAGATTTTTTGTTTAAAACTTTGGGATGTGGTTTATGGTTCTGCAAAAAAAGTTTGCAGGATCTTTCTTCCTGATCTTTCACAGGCAGATGTGACCGATGCAGCCGCCAATCCATAGGACAGGCCGCCACTTTGCAACGCCGTCCCAACGCCGACAACGCATGCGGTTGCATTTATTTCCATATAAATGAAGGTCTCAATGAACACCTCTTCATCAAAGTCAGATAAGTAAAATTCTGCGGTTTTAAATGCTTCACCCACCTGTTTTGCCCTGAGTTTGAAAGGATCTGCGATCGGATCGCGTGAACTGCCGCTTTCACCTCCCGCGCAGCCCTGATCTTTAAAGTAAACGATCTCAACTCTTGGTGAGTCAGGTGGATACTCCAATACATCGATCAGGCAAGTTCCCGAAATGCTTTGCTGTGAGCTGCCATATCTATATGAAAAATCGATCTGGACGAAATCCTCAACCCACCACCAATTCTTGGTGTATGCCAGCTTGAAACCGTTGCTGTCATGTTTTTCCCATGTTTTTCTCACGCCCTCCTGATTGGTGCCTGAAATACGGACATCCGTTAGCGTGAGTTCGGCGCCATCCACAATGAAGATGATTTGCCTGCCGGAACCGTTGGCGGGCTGTGGCGCGATCGGCTTGGATGCGGCGCTGAGCATTGGAAGGACAAGCAAGCTTATGAGAAAACAGGTGCAGGTTTTTTTGAATGTGTTATGTTTCATTGTTTCCGGCTTGAGTTCGATAATGTAAATTAAGGATTGTTAATCCAGATTTATTAATTTTCAACTGCCTATCGCACGATTATACCAAAATCGAATCAGGGCTTTTTTCCGTTGGTATTTCCCATGAATTCATCCATGGTCGCGCGCCCCGGCTGAGAGATACCCTCGCCGGAGATCACTTTCCAAAGTGTGCTGAAAAGGATGCGTATGTCCAGCCAGAATGACCAGTGTTCGACGTACCATAGGTCCAATCGGAACTTCTCATCCCAGGTGATCGCGTTCCGCCCGTTGATCTGCGCCCAGCCGGTGATACCCGGCAGCACCTCATGCCGGCGTGCCTGCTGGGGCGAGTAGCGCGGTAAATACTGCACCAGCAGCGGGCGTGGACCGACCAGGCTCATCTCACCCTTGATCACATTAAACAATTCCGGCAGCTCATCCAGGCTGGTGCGGCGCAGGAAATTGCCAAAAGGAGTGATGCGCATTTCGTCCGGCAATTTTTCACCCAACGGGCTTGATTTGTTTTTCATGGTCCTGAATTTGCACAGCGTAAAGACCTTTCCGCCCAAACCAGGCCGTTCCTGGCAGAAGAATAGCGGCAATCCTTGAATGACCAGCAGCATTAACGAAAGGATCACCAGGATCGGGGAAAGCAGCGCCAGCAGGACGGTTGAAACAACAATATCAAATATGCGTTTGCACCAGGGAACACGCAGAACAGGATTAGTCATTTGTGGTGATTTTACCAAGTTAAAAAGGAACCGGTCAGGGTGGTCAGTTATAATTCATCTGGATTTATTGGAGAATGAATAATGGATAAAAGGGTCCTGATCGAATACTGTAATGCCTGACGTTTTGAAAGCCAGGCTGCCAGTTTGGCAGACGCTCTCATGATGCAGTTCGCAGGCAAGCTCCAGGAAGCTGCCATCCAGCCCTCAGAGCGAACCGGTTGTTTTGAAGTTTCCCTTCAGGGCGAACTGATCTATTCAAAATTGAGGTCAGGCCGGCTGCCGCATCCCGGTGAAGTTGAGCAAATTATCATGGAAAGGTTGCTGAAATAATAATGGCAAGTAAAGGACGCGTTTTTTCCGGCGCGCGGCCAACCGGCCGCCAGCATTTGGGCAATTACCTGGGTGCCATCAAGAATTATGTTGCGCTGCAGGCTGATTACGACTGCATCTACTGCATTGTGGACCTGCATGCCCTGACAACCCTCGAAACCACCCAGAACCTCAAAGAAAATACGTATGAGATGGCCCTGGATTGGCTGGCCGCGGGCATTGATCCGCAGAAGACTATCCTCTTTGTGCAGTCAAACGTACCGGAAGTGACCGAACTGCATACCATCCTCTCAATGGTCACACCCCTGGGAAAACTAACCGACCTCCCCACATTTAAGGAAAAGATCCGCGAGAATCCCAACAACATCAATTATGGGCTGGTCGGATATCCGGTATTGATGGCTGCGGATATTTTGCTCTATAAAGCCAATTTTGTGCCAGTGGGTATTGATCAGGCGCCGCATATCGAATTCGCGCGCGAATGCGTGCGTACCTTTAATCACCACTACCAAACCAATGTATTAGTGGAACCGGGAATGAAAATTACCGAAATGCCCAAGGTGCTGGGGATTGACGGCAAGAACAAGATGAGCAAAAGTCTCGATAATCATATCGAGATCGCTGCGACACCCGAAGAGATCCTGCAGCGTGTGATGAAAATGGTTACTGATCCGGCGCGCCTGCGCCGCAGCGACCCGGGCAACCCGGATGTTTGCAACGTGTTCACCCTTCATAATGTCTTTTCCAGCCCTGAGGCGGTGGAAATGGTCAACCGCGAATGCCGCTGCGCGGGCATTGGCTGTGTGGAAGACAAGCAGCTTTTTGCCAAGAATCTGAATGCGGCATTGGCTCCTTTCCGTGAAAAGCGTGCCGAGATAGACCGCCATCCGGATGATGTCTTCGATATCCTTCATGAAGGCGCCAAACGCGCACGCGTGATCGCTCAGCAAACCATGGCCGAGGTTCGCGCGGCGATCGGGCTTTTCTAAGAACAGAGCTGCCATAACCAGGAAATATTAATGCGAGCCGTCATTCAGCGTGTCACTAAAGGCCAGGTCAGCATCGACAGCAGGATCACCGCCAGCATCGGCAGAGGTTTTGTGATCCTTCTCGGCGTTGAGAAAACCGACGATCAGGCAAAAGCCGATATGCTTGCCCGAAAGATCTCCAACCTGCGGGTGTTCAGCGACGCGGAAGGCAAGATGAACCTGTCCATTCAGGATATCCACGGTCAAGCCATTGTCGTATCGCAGTTCACGCTCATGGCTGACACGCGCAAAGGCAACCGCCCGTCCTTTATCGATGCCGCCCCGCCCGAGATCGCCAGCCCTTTGGTGGATCATTTTATTGATTCGCTGAAAAAATTGGGCGTTGCAACACAAAGCGGAGAATTCGGGGCGGACATGCTTGTCGAGATCCATAACGACGGTCCGGTCACCATCCTTTTGGACTTTTGATCCACAAAAAAGATCTTTTTTTCACAATATACGTATATTTAAGAAATCATTAATGCGCTTTTAATTATTTCGTGTAAAAATTAAGTTAGAAAAA
>Ga0233425_10010364_pt1 | contig 11390 bp, 9 predicted proteins | sample Watercolumn_Towu_2_FD_181712 | JGI IMG/M metagenome (GOLD analysis project Ga0233425, IMG submission 181712) | Freshwater microbial communities from Lake Towuti, South Sulawesi, Indonesia - Watercolumn_Towuti2014_140_MG | ecosystem: Environmental > Aquatic > Freshwater > Lake | place: Indonesia...
GTTTCTTTCCCTGTGCCGCCCGCGCCTGGATGCGGAACGACGCGGAGCAGTGACTGGCCGCTTCGGGCGTGCGCACTTCGCCCGCACGAATGGGATTGAGATCCACGTACAGGCCACACACCAACAATGCGCCCTCATTGGTGACTTCCCGACACGAAAAGCGGCCTTCCCAGAAGCGGCCCGTGCAGTCGTCCTCGAGGTTACTCCGCCGGGCGATATACTCCGACAAAGCGGCCATGAACCACGAGATATTGGACAGGCGTTTGCGGATTCGTTTGATCTTCTCCTTGTCCTCGGCCAACTGCCGTACTTGCTGTTCTGTCGGCTCGATCCACTTGCCGTCCAATACACGTTTGCCGGGAAAGACGCGCAACCAGCGGCGCGCCACTTCCCAGGTACCCATCCGTTTCACCAGACGCGGTGTGGTGCGCAGTACCAGATGGAGATGATTGGACATGATGGCCAAGAAGCAGACGTCGATCGTGAAGTTAGCTACCAGAAGCTCCAGGCGTTCGATGACCCATTGGCGGCGGTGGCTGTGGTTCTTGCCGGTCAAGGGATCCTTGCCCAGGAGATAGGCCCTCCGGACGCAACGGCTCCAGACATGGTAGATACCCGGTTCTCCATCCCGAACGATCTCCCGGCGCGCACAAGCAGGCACGAGCGATGCTCCCATGAAGCGAGAAGACAGATGAGCGACGCCGACCCATGCGTCCCTCTACCTGTTAAGCACCGTTCGTCCCGACCGGCCATCAAGCGTGTGGGTGTCTATAGTCTTGGGGTGTCTAGGGTTCTGTGTGTGGGTGTCTATGGTCTTGATGGTCTTGTTTTCGACTCGGTGCCAATCGGCGGATGGTGAGGTAAGGAGAGCGTTTCGCCGTTCAACGTCATTGGATGGGACAAAGGGGCCAGCCGCGCTATTGTGTGCGTCATCAATAGGTGGCTGGCCCCTTCTTGACGACTATTCCAGCCACATACCCGTATTGGCATGGAAGACCCGATCACCGGCGTCGGCGGCACGCATTACCAGCGAGAACCCCGATACGCCCAGCGTCCGCTCATCGTTCGATTCGGGGATCAGTTGTTTCGGAACCCATCCAGCGCAACGCAACTCTAGCGTGAGCCTTTCCACCTGCTGGGCCGGCAGTTCCACGATGAGCACCGTCTCCTTTCCAGTCAGTGGTACCAGACGCTGATCGCCCAGGTACAGTCCTGCGTCCGGTGACACCGCTTGCGGCGGCGCGTTGAGTTCCAACGTGAGTCGATAGGACTTGCCGGGCATGACAGGCAAGTCGATCCGCGAATCGGCCATCGACCAGCGCATGGGGCGCGCCGTCGGCGCGGTCCCCAGGCGTTCGCGACCGCGCCAGCGGCGGAGAAACGGACCATCCCCCTCCAAGCCAATGTCGATGCGGTAGTGCGAACGGGCCAGCGGCTCCGCTTCGAGCGGATCGATTTCGTTGGCCAAAAGCTGGGCGCGGGAACCCGCCTCGTTCTCTACGCGGAGACCACCCAGCGCCTGGTTGCCCGTGATCAGCGCCGAACGCACTTGCTTGCCAATGCGGACGTGGAGTCCCTCCAAACCAAACGTGCACGAATCCAGGATACTCTTGCCCGCATCCAGCTGAATTGCCGGCGATCCCTGTTGATCGTTGTCCCAATGCACGAAGTTGCAGGCACTCGCCGTAAACTGACCGAAGGGACTCTGCATCCACACGCAACGATCAATGGGCCCCCAGAACGAACAGTTCACGAGGCTCACTTTCCCCTCGACCTTCTGCCCCACTTCGACACAGACCGAGTCCTTGCTGCTCCAACGCCCCACGAATTCGCCGTTGGTGATCAGCAGTCCCGGAGGCTGAGCCTGTTCCACGAGCACGGCGCGCCGGCAGGAATCGGCCCCCAGCCCCAGGAAGTTTCCGTTGGTGCTGCCGGCCCGCGATTCAGAGAACTTGTAGCCGACCCCATAGCCGAAACAGAAGGTGTTTGAAACATAGTGCCAGTCGGTGCGTGCCAACTCGAAGGCCACCGCTTCCGTGTTCACCCACCTGCAGTAGGGATCGTCGGGATTGTAGGCCACGCCGAATGGCCAGAAGTGGATGTTCTCGATGTGTCCGATGTCGTAGCATTCGTCCACGTAGATGCCGCGCTTGCAGGGATAGCCCGTGATGTTCCGCACCAGATGGCGGTGCGATCGCACCAGCTTGATGGCTTCGTAGGGATTGAGGAAGCAGCATTCCGTGATGCCCACGTTCTCGGTGTCCTGGGATTCCACGCAGGGAGGATACGGGATCGGCGGTACGTCGGTCTGTTGCCACTCGGGATAGATCACGATCAGTCCCGAGATGCACGAGTTGCGGCCGGCCAAGCGGATGAAGGGTGAGCCTTGCTCGGAACCACGACCGGCGTAGGCTAAGAGCACCGATCCGTTGGGGCGTTCCGTTATGTTCGCGGCGGTGGGCGGCACGCGATACGTTCCCTGCAGCGTCACTCCCTGAGCGATACTGAGCGTACCGTTCAACCGATAACGCCCGGCAGGAACTTCCACGATGCCTCCTCCCGCTTGGGCCGCCGCATCGAGCGCTTGCTGAAGAGCCGCAGTGTTGTCGGTCGTCCCGTCGGCTACCGCTCCTGTTTCCGTGACCAGCCACCGCGTGCGCGCCTCGGCGAACAGGCCGGTCGGCAGTAACAGTAGAATTGCCAGGGTGGACTGAAGAACTGACATTCGCTGCCTCATGGCTTGGCTCCCATACTGATGAACTCGTCCCGGTTGAGAAAACCGTTCCCATCCACGTCCCATCTGCCGAAGCGCGATCCGGCGGTTTCCGGGTCGGTCTGATTGGCGAGGAATTCCTCGCGGCTGAGTCGGTCGTCACGATTCTTGTCTTTGAGTGCGAACAACGCGGCCCGGTCCTGGGGCGCCTTTCCGGTGGACGTGGCGGCTTTGCTGGCGACAGGGTTGGCACGGGGCGGCAGTTGCCCGCTCCAGTCGAGCCACGCCTTGTCGAGACGCTCAACGATGTCTGGCTTCTCGCCGGCCAGATCGATCGTCTCCCCAATATCGTCGGCTAGATTGAACAGCTGCAGTTTCGGTGACCGTGGGCTGCGCAGCAGTTTCCAGTCGCCTGCGCGGACCGCGCCGTTCTCTCCGTTCTTCCAGAAGAGCATCTCATGCGGCGCCTCGGTTCGTTCACCGATCAGAAAGGGGAGCAGATTCACGCCATCCAGTTGAGTACCGTCCGGCACCGGAGCGCCGGCGGCGGCGCACAAGGTCGGGTAGATGTCCATCGTGCTGACGGGTTGGCGATAGATGCTGCCGGCCTGGAGCCGAGCCGGCCAGCGCAACAGGAATGGCTCCCGGATGCCACCATCGAGGAACTGGCCCTTGTGTCCGTTAAGCGGCCCGGCGCTGCCGTTCAGCGTTCCCTGCGGCCAACCGTCGGGCCACTTCTCGACCGGCATCCTGGCCGGACCGTTGTCGCTGGTGAAGACAACCAGGGAGTTCTCCGGCAGCGCGGCCAGCACGCGGCCGATGTTCTCATCCATCGAGGCGACCATCGCAGCGTAGAAATGCAGCGGAATCGGCAGTTCGCGGAAGCGCTGGCCCAATTCCTTCTTCGCGTGCAACGGTGTGTGGACGGCATTGAAAGCCAGGTAGAGAAAGAATGGTCTGCCGCCTTGCTTGTGTTTCTCGATGAACCCAACGGCGTGCCGGCCGATGCGGTCCGTGAGGTATTCGTCACCGGAACGTTCCGGACCCCAGACACCCTGCACCTTGCTGGACGCGAATTCCGTCTCGCTATCCACGCCGTAGTAGTGTCCGTTGGCATCGGGGAAGTAATCCGCTTCCCAGTCAATCAAGTCGTAGATCTCATCGAAGCAGTCCTTGACATCCACGGGAATGTTCCATTTCCCAATGTGTCCGGTGACGTAACCCGCCGCCCGCAAGGCCTGCGGCAGGAGCCGACGCTGGCCGACCGAGTACTTCTTGCGGTCGTCGTTCCATTGCATCCCAAACCGCTGGTTGTAGGAGCCGGTCATCAACCCGCAGCGACTTGGTGCGCAGACGGGCGCCGTAACATAACCATCGGTACAGCGGACGCCATCGCGGGCCAGCGAGTCAATGGCTGGTGTCGCGACCAGCGTGCCGCCGTAGCAGCCGGGATCGCCGTACCCGAAGTCATCGGCGAAGATCAAAACCAAGTTGGGCCTGGCCGGCAGATGATCGGCACACACGCCGGCCAGAGGAACCAACAGCATTGCGGAGAATGTGAACGCGGCCTTCATCATCGGTAATTCCTCCGAACTGGACTCGTGTGGCAACGACCTGCGCTTCTTCTCGGACCCCGGGGTCCCGCGGCGGGTGCGCACGGCATGGGCAGGCTTCGACCTTACTTCCGCGCGGCCGGAGTGGCAATACGGCGGGCCGTTGAGTGTTCACGGACCGGCCGGGGATTGGCGCGCTTTTCGGCATTGACGGTCTGCCCGGATCGTGTGCCAAGCCATAGGCCCCACCACGGGACACCGAGAACACCGAGGAAGACGAGCGCTGCGAGACTCACCGCATGCGATCTCAGGCCTGTGCTGACATTCGGCCTGCCAATGCGAACCTTGACGGTCGCAACTTTCTGAACGATGCTGCGCACTCATGAAAGCACCCCCAGAGTCGGTTCCGTCGGGGAAGTCCGGTTCACCGTTGAACAGCCACACAGGTAGGGCTCATGCGAACGACGGCAATCTCCTTGTTCCTGCTCTTGATCGACCCTTTCGGCCCATCGATCCTATTTCCTTGCGCCGCCGCCGAGGCTCCGGTCCGCATCGTCCTCGTGGGTGACTCAACTGTCACCGACAACGCCGGCTGGGGAAAGGCGTTCGCCGACCGACTGAAGCCTGCGGCGCAATGCGTCAACACGGCGCGGGGAGGTCAGAGTTCGAGGAGCTTTCTCGAAGGCGGCAACTGGAGTAAGGCCCTCGAACTGCAGCCCACGTATGTGCTGGTTCAATTCGGCCACAACGACATGCCGGGCAAAGGTCCAGATCGGGAGACGGATCCCAAGACCACCTATCGTGCCAACCTGGCCCGGTTTGTGGACGAGGCCCGAGCCGCGGGCGCCAAGACCATCCTCGTCACGTCGATCCCGCGACGAGTTTTCGAGAAAGGCAGACTCGTGGGCGAATTGACTCCTTATGTGGAAGCGATGCGGGCCACCGCCACAGACAAGGGCGTGCCTCTGGCGGACCTGTACGCTCGCAGTGCCGAGGTTCTGGAACGACAAGGTCCCGCGGCCAGCGAACCGTGGGGACCACTCACCAAGGACGGCAAACGAGATCGCACCCACCTGGCCCCGTTGGGTCAGAACCGTACGGCGGACCTGCTCATCGCGGAACTGCGCCGCGTCGCGCCCGATCTTGCCCGTCATTTCCGCGAGGAAAACGGCGGTTCCTCGAGATGACGCTGCCAAGACTTCCATCAGGCGCGTTGCGTGTTCACCTCAGACGTCCAGTCGTGCGCCGCGCTCCACAAGGATTCGGCGTACATCTGCCGGATCGAGACGGCGGGGGTCGCAGCTGATCGCCGCGGAGAAAGCGGCTACAATGCCGGCAGCTTGACCCATCATGGAGCACGTCGTACTGACGCGGGCCGAGGATAGGGCCAACTGGTCGGCGGAGAAGCAGCGCCCCGCGGCCAGCAGGTTGGCTCCCTCGCGAACGATCAGGCTGCGCAAGGGAATCTGGTACGGCGGTACCTTCAGCTGGTCCGCGGGCAGGATATACGCTCTCTTGTCGTCGTCGGATTTGTGGCCGTCCAGGTAGAAGACACCCCGGGCAATCGCATCGTCGAAAGTTCTTCCGGCGCGCAGATCTTCCACGGTCAACACATAATCGCCGACAACTCGAGCCCCTTCACGAATGCCGATCTGCGGAGCGCAGCCGTCGAAGCGCCAAGGCTTGTGCTCCACTTGCTGGTAGTAGTTCCTGGAGAACGAGGGCCAGGATGTGATGATCGAAGACCCGCGTATTCGCCCCCCGATAGGGAGCCAGGACATGAAACCTATCCAGGTCGGCGAGAATCTCGTCGAACACCTCGCCTTGGCCTTTCGTTTCACCACAGAAATTGGCAACGCCGCCGACAGTGAGGTCGCCGCCGGTGACGGCGAATCGCTCCACGAGCACCACCCGCGCGCCGGACCGGGCAGCCGCGCAGGCTGCCGAGACGCCGGCAATCCCGCCGCCGATTACGGCCACATCGGCTTCGTAGCGAACCGGAACCTTCCGCGACCAGGAGATCGTGGTGGAATCCAGCGCCGGAGCCGTCACACCGGGGGCGGCCGAAGGGCCCGCCGTGCTCATCCACCCGGCCACTCCCGCCGTGGAAGCAGCCAGCATGCTCCGGCGATCCAAGCGACGGGAATCGCGCTCCCTGGCGTGTGCTCGATGTTCGTTCCGCATCACACCGTCTCCGGTTCTGTAGAAGCTCGGACGATTCGCCGGTGTGCCCCCAAGGCAGCGCGTTTGGCTGGTGATGGCCGGGGCAATGCGGCCAGGCCACCTTGACCAGTCCTGATTCGGACCACACCGGACCTTTGCTCCGGGCGTTTCGCGAGTCACCGGGATGATAATTCCCGAAGTACCAGCTGACCACCGTGTTTCACTGGGCAATGCAATACAGACGCGATGCCGTGCGTACCAGCAGCTTTCCGTCAATCACGGCGGGCGATGCCAGACACAGTTCTTCCAGGCGATTGACGTTGATCACTTTGAATTCCGGACCGGCCGCCACCACGTACGTATCTCCATCCTCGCTCAGGCAGAAAACCTTGCCGTTGTACGCCCAGGGTGATGCCGTAAAGCTCGCCCCCTCCGGAAACCGCGTCTTGCCGTAGATCTCCTTGCCGGTGCGCGCGTCGTGACAGGTCATGAACCCACGATCCAGCAGCGTATAGTAGTAGTCGCCGTACACGATGGGCGACGTGTTGTACGGCCCCGCCTGGGGCTGGAACCAAGCAATCTGCGGGTGGTTTGCCGGATCTTCTTCGACGGAGGATTCACCTTGGCCTCCAGGCCGAATGGCGTAGACGGGCCGATCACGATCACCGACGTATCCCGACGTCACGTAGACCATCCCGTAGGCGACAATGGGTGTGGGAATGATCAGGTTCGATGTCGGCCCCTTCAGCTCCCACAACACATTGCCTTGCCCGTCGTAGGAGCGAATGCCGTTGTAATCGGGAGTGACGATTTCCGTGCGCAGGTCATTCTTCCAGACACAGGGCGTAGCCCACGTACTGCGTCTTCCCAGGAGCGACAGCGGCGGGCGGGGAGTGCGCCAACGTTGTGCACCGGTCCGGGCGTCAAAGGCGGCGATGTACCGGTCTTCCATGTTGTCATACACCAGAATGACCAGGTCGCCGCAGATCACCGGCGAAGCGGCCGCGCCATAGTCGAACAGCGACTTCTTGGCTTCGATCTGGTGCGACCAGAGTGGCTGGCCTTCGAAGTCGTAACAGTACAAGCCGACGTCGCCGAACAATGCGTACACGCGCTGCCCATCAGTCACGGGCGTTTCCGAGGCGTAGGTACTCTTGGGATGGCGGGGTACCTGCGGCGGACCTTGGTGGGCTTCGCGCTGCCAGAGGATCCGGCCGGAGTCGAGATCCAGGCAATACACGAACCAGCGGTGCACGCCCTCCGGCGGCTTAGAGCGGCCCGTCCCGTTGTACAGGCCCTTCTGCGGCTTCTCGTACTCGGTTTCGTTCGCAACCGCAGTCAGAAACACCTTCTTGCCCGAAACGATGGGACAGGACCAACCCCAACCCGGCACTTCCGTCACCCAGCGCACGTTCTCCGTCTTGCTCCACCGCTCAGCCAGTCGAGCATCGTCCTCCACGACTCCCATACCCGTCGGTCCGCGAAAACAGGGCCAGTCCTCAGCCCCTTGAGCACTTGGAACGCGAACGGATAAGGCGAGCGCCAGCGATACGGACACCATCAAGGTGCACGTCTTGGTTGGCATGGTTTCTCCCTTCAATATTCGTGAAAATGGGTGGACTGGCGGCCCGCCGGTCGGCGAGGCAAGCTTACCGGGAGTGCACCAATCCAAGATGTTCCACTGCGGGACGAACCACCACCCGTCAGCGGATCGACAGGTAAACGCTATCGATGATCATGACGCCATTCCTGATCTGGCTGTCTCTTTCGTGCATCGGGGCAATTGCAGGTGCTGCGGCTGTTGCCGTCATTATGACAAACCGACATTGCGCCGAGAACAAGACAGCTCAAGTCGGTGTTGCGTGCGGCGTGACCTGTCCGCATTGCGGTGTCGATTTGGGGTCCGAGATCATTTCGATTGGTCACAATCCTAGGATGACCAAATGCCTGCTCCCGCGGGCCTGGCGCCGCACGATGCAAACGGTGATTTGCCTGCTTATCTTGCTGCAGCTCATCGGCATTCTCGCGTCTACTGTCGCGGCAGAATGGGACATCGAGACGATCGTCGGAACCGGTCCCTCGTTCGCCGTTGTCGGGTTGCTGATTGCTGCACTGGCTTATCGGCGGCGACTGCAAGCTGCACTTCTTTTCGGTCTGTCTGTCCCGCTCTTTTCCATCGCGTGTTTTTCGGCCATTGCCGGGTTGGGATTGTCGCCGGCTCAAGCACAATTCCCCATCGGCGCTGTCATTGGTCTGTTTGCGGCGGCTGCGGTTCCGTTGGGTGTAGCTGCATTAGTGAAGGTTTCAAGTCTTCACTACTGGTACTACTTCAATCTGGAGGATCCGAACGACCGCGGCTACGATGCGCTGCGGCGACTGTTTCTTCTACAGATGGCCGAAGTTCTGGGACCTGAGCCCACCGCCTCGCGATAACGGCTCACCGGCTCGGAGTTCTCTTCGCGCTGGGCGCCCTGACCCCGGTCCGTAAGCGTTCACGGGTCGGTGGGGGATTGGCGCATTTTTCGGCGTTGACGGTTTGCCGCCAGTACCAGACGTCGGCCGAAAACATTGGCCGATCCCCGTCTCTTCAGCGACCCGTGAACGCATACGCCCGGTCCTCACGGGATCGCGATAACACGAAGGAGCGAAACCGCGAAAGACGCTGACGGACCATGCGTCCACGGGACTCATCACTTTCGTACAGCGCCGTGTTGCTCTCTCGAGGGCGAGAATCAAAACGAGGATGGTTGTCATCGTTTTGACTACGATTCCGGGCTGCGAACATCCGTCGTCCAAACGCTCAGCCCGATAAAACCCAGTTGCCAAGCGGCCGTTCTTACCCGAGAGATTGACTGTCTTGAATGAACTCGGAGCCGCAGAGCCAAGAGGCGGCACGCGACTTGCACCATTCCTCAGACCGGTCGGGGTACGAACCGACGGTGAGACGCAAGAACATGTCTCCGCGTGACCCTGGCTGCCAGTATTGGGAAGCGAGAAGCCATGTCGATTTCCTTCCGAGTGCCGATATCGGGTAGCGTAGCGAAGCTGCGCGGTCTGCGGCGTGCCCAGGACTGCGCTTGGATCACCCTCTCTTTCCGCTATGCGCAGATTCACGGAGCGCTGGCTTGGGTGGTGATCCTGAGTTCGTTGATCTGCGGCGCAGGAGCCGCCCCGACTATTGCGGCGACGGAACCGCTCGTGCCAGACGACGGATCCGTGTTGACGCGTGGTCCGATTCACGAAGCCTTCGCGCAACAAACGGAGGAAGTGCTGAAGCCGGGCGCTACGGCTCCCAAGCAACCGCCCGACCCGATTGAAGAAATTCCCCCCGAGGCCAAACCGGAAGGGGAAGGTGTGGAGTGGATTCCCGGGTACTGGCATTGGGACGAAGAACGCAGTGGTTTCATTTGGATCAGTGGTGTCTGGCGCGTGGTGCCCGCAGGTATGCGGTGGGTACCCGGCTACTGGACGCTCCTTGACGGCCGGTATCGCCGAGTGCCGGGCATGTGGGTCAGTGCTGAAGCCGCTGAGTTAGCGTACCAGCCGCAACCACCCGAGAGCGTGGAAATCGGGCCGTCGAGCAACCGTCCCTCGGAGGATTGTTTCTGGGTCCCAGGCTGCTGGGTCTATCAGTCCACACGTTACTGTTGGCGACCCGGCTATTGGACACCCTTCCTAGCGAACCGTGTGTGGATCCCGTCCTACTACTCCTGGTCGCCGGGCGGCTATGTGTTTGTCGACGGGTATTGGGATTATCCATTTGCCGCCCGCGGCACTCTGTTCTGCCCGGTCTACTTCGGAGTGCATCACTACACGCGACCTAGTTTCTGCTATCGGCCCTGTGTGGTGCTGAGTGCGGCGGACGTGTTTGTTCACCTGTTTATCCGTCCGGGTTGTTCATCGTACTATTTCGGCGACTACTACAGTTATCGCCACGGCCTTCGTCCGTATTATCCCTGGTTCGAATTCCGACAATGCGGGCGGCGCTATGATCCGTTCTACACGCACTTCGCCTGCAGCGATCACCGTCAGGGGACCGTCACCCTCACCCGTTATCGGGGCCTGTTCGACTATTACTCACAGCACACCGACTACCGCCCATGCCGCACTCTGGCCGATCAGCGCCGCTTCGGGGCGGACCATGGTCATCGCGGTGAACAGGACCATTTCCTCCTTGCCCAGCGTCTGGACGAGGTCAAGTCAAGAACCGACCTGCCGCAACGGTGGCAGCCCGTGGAGGACAAACATCGCGAGGAACTGAGCCGGCGTCTTACGAGTTACCATCAACTGGAAAGGGAACGACTCAGCGTGGAGACTCTGCAAACGACACGTTCCCGTATCGAACACGGCGATCGGGCCACCAGGTTGATGAACCCGCGCACTCTATCGCTGCCGGACACGTTGAGCAGACTGGACTCAAAGCGAACCGTGGACAATTCGGAGCGAGCGCCGAATGTAGAGAATCCGAGCGCAGCGATTCAGCTCCCGCGGTTTCCTAGCTCCGCGACGAAGTCGACTCCCCAGCGCGACATTCCCAACGGAGTCTTCAGTCGGGATCGGAACCAGAACAAGCGCAGTATCGATGATCTCGTCCTCCCGCGTTTGAATTCGAATGACCGTCACGACCCGGTGGACGGTGGAAACCAAGCTTCAACCACCGTATCCCCGTTGGCCGGCCCGAACCTCGGCAACAGTTCGGTTTCATCCGATACCTCGCAGCGAAACGCGGATCGTCCGGCTACTGAGGGACGAGCGGGCGGACTGTCGTCGCGGGCCAAACGTCTGGGGGATAGCCTACGGAACCCACCGGCGCTTTCGGGCACCGGGACTGAGGCTGGCCTGTCAAAAAGTCCTAGGTAGCTCCTGAGAACGCCGTTGCGCGCTCCTTGGTTTTGCGTTTGGGTTTTGGGTTGGCTTCGCGAAACACGCGTTGTCGTTGCGATGCCAGTGTGTTGGGAAGG
>Ga0233425_10010365_pt1 | contig 11390 bp, 8 predicted proteins | sample Watercolumn_Towu_2_FD_181712 | JGI IMG/M metagenome (GOLD analysis project Ga0233425, IMG submission 181712) | Freshwater microbial communities from Lake Towuti, South Sulawesi, Indonesia - Watercolumn_Towuti2014_140_MG | ecosystem: Environmental > Aquatic > Freshwater > Lake | place: Indonesia...
GGGGGGGGAGATGAACAGAATAGGATGAATAGGACGAATAGGACGAATGGAAGGCATAGGACAGTGAGGGGGGAAAGAGTGGCTGAAGATCTTGAGTCTGTGGAACAGCGGCTGTTGACGGGGCCTGCGGGCGCGCAGTGGCGGAAGTTCGGCGTGAAGAAGAGGGCCGGCGTCTGCGTGCCGCTTTTCTCGTTGCGCAGCGGGCGTGGGCTGGGAATCGGGGACATCGGGGACCTGCGCAGCCTGGTCGACTGGTGCGTGCGGATCGGGGCCTCGGTAATCCAGATCCTTCCGATCAACGACATGGGGCTCGACTCGGTGCCGTACTCGGCACTGTCCGCCTACGCCCTCGACCCGGTCTTCCTGGCCGTGGACGGGATTCCATGCGTTGCGGCGGATACGGCTCTGATGGGGCGTTTGCGGACGCTGGCAGACGAATTGAACCGCTCGCCTGCGGTGGACTACCAGCGGGTCCGGCGGGAGAAGATGGCCCTGCTGGAGGAGGCTTTCCACAACGAGGACGGCCCAACGCTGGAAAGGGCTCTCGGGCGGTTCCGCGAGGCAAACCCCTGGCTCGAGGACTACCTTCCGTACCGGGTCATCAAGGAGCTCGAAGGCTTCCAGTCCTGGGAGGTGTGGACGGCCCGGTATTCTCACCCGGACTCGATGCGGCGGTTCTGCGAGGAGCATGCGGCCAGGCTTCGGTTCCACCTGTACCTGCAGTACCACCTGGACCGGCAGCTCCGGGAGGCCCGGGAGTACGCTTCCGCCAACAGCGTCCTGTTCAAGGGGGACATTCCGATTCTCGTGGCCCGGGACAGTGCCGATGTCTGGCGCCATCCCGAGTATTTCTTCCTCGACACGGCCGCCGGTGCCCCGCCGGACATGTATGCGGAAGACGGCCAGTACTGGGGGTTCCCGACCTACGACTGGGGAAGGCTGGCGCACGACGACTACGGATGGTGGCGGGCACGGCTGCGCCAGGCCGAGCGCTACTTCGACTTGTACCGCATCGACCACGTGGTGGGGTTCTTCCGCATCTGGACCATAAGGCTCGGGGAGAAGACCGGGAAGAGCGGCTGGTTCGTGCCCGCAGAAGAATGGACCTGGGGGGACCATGGACGGCGGCTGCTGACCATGATGCTCGATAGCTGCGGCATGCTCCCGCTGGCCGAGGATCTGGGCACCATTCCGCATGTCTGCCGCCACACGCTGGCAGACCTGGGCATCTGCGGGCTCAAGGTGCAGCGTTGGGAGAAGCGGTGGGAGCAGGACCGGCGGTTCATCCCGCCTGAGGACTACCCGGCGCTGTCGGTGGCCACGCTCTCGACCCACGATTCCGAGACCCTGTCCGGCTGGTGGGTGCTGTACCCGCAGGAAACAGCCGAGCTGTGCGAGCTGTTCGGCCTACCGGTTTGCCCCTCGCCCCGGCTCGATCCCGCGACCCACAAGGCGGTTCTTTCCCGCATGTCCCGCTCCGGATCCCTGTTCTCCATCTTCATGCTCCAGGACCTGCTCGAGCCGTTCGGGTTGCTTCGGGGCACGCCCGCCGAGAACCGGATCAACGTGCCGGGTAAGGTCCTCTCCACGAACTGGGTCTGGCGCATGCCCGTGACGCTGGAGGCGCTGCTGAAGGACGAGCGTGGAGTCGAAGCCGAGCTGCAATGCCTGCTGCGGCGGCCTTCGACGTAGATCCCCAGTCGGGATCAGATCACCGCTTCCTTCTCAGCACCGCGGCGAAGAACCCGTCCGTCCCGTGAACGTGCGGGAAGAGCTTGAGGTAGTACCCTGTCGGGTCGCACAGCGGGGCAGCGAGCTCCTTGCCCCAGATCTCGGTGATGCGTACCGGTTCCAGCGAGGGATCGGCGGCAAGCAGGGCCTCGACGACCGCCTCGTTCTCTTCGCGAAACAGGGTGCACGTGGCGTAGACCAGCCGTCCGCCCGGCCCCAGCAGCGAGATGCCCCGTCTTGCGATGGCCTCCTGGAGCGCCGGCAGCTTGCCAAGCTCCTCCTCCTGGAGTCGCCATCGGGTTTCGGGGTTGCGGCGCATGGCCCCAAGTCCGCTGCACGGGACATCGGTGAGCACCCGGGCAATGCGGCCGGTCATGGCCTGCACCGGAGGGGGAAGCGCCTCCGCCGGGATCTGCATGGATTTCACGTTGGAGGTCCCCGCCCGCCGAGCCCGCCGCACCAGCTCCTTGAGACGCTCCGTGTGCACGTCCAGGGCCAGCACCCGCCCCCTGTTCCCAAGCTGCGCCGCAATGGCCAGCGTCTTCCCGCCGGCACCGGCGCAAAGATCCACCACCACGGAGCCCGGCGGCGGAGCGACCAGCAGGGATGCGAGCTGGCTTGCCTCGTCCTGGACCTCGAACAGCCCGTCCCGGAACGACTTCAGCGCGAACGCGTTGATGTGGCTGGCAAAGTGCAGCCCGTGCGGAGCAAACCGCGTCGACGTGGTTTCAACCCCTTCTTCGGCAAGGCGGGCCGCCAGATCCTCCCGCTGGATCTTCAACGTGTTGGTCCGAACGGTCAGCGGTGCCCTTTGGTTCAATGAGGCGGCAAGCGCATCCGCAAGCCCCCCGAACTGCTCCATGAAGCGGGTGGCCATCCAGTCGGGGAGGGAGTGGCGAAGCCCGAACTGCGTCACCGGATCCCCCACCGCCTCGATCCGCTCATCCAGCCGGGCCACCGCCTGCCAGTTGGGGCCGGGGAAGTTCTCCGTGGCCCAGTCCGCCGTCAACAGGCCGGCCGTCACGCAGTGAGCCAGGTAGAGCGCACAATCCTGGACCTCGTGGCTCTGATCGCTCTTGAGGAACGTCCCCAGCGACCACACCAGGCGCCGCCAGTTGCGCAGCATCGAGTACAGCGTTTCGGATACCTCGCGGCGATCGTGGCTGCCGAGCTGCCGGTTTCGACGGAACTCCTGCGAGATGAGGTCCGTGGCAAACCCCTGGCTCACAATGGCTCTGCGCCAGAGGTGAAGTATCGCGTTGCGGACGTGCGGACGGTGCGGCTTGGAGGGGGACGACGCTTTCATGGCGCCCATCATGGGGCAACCCGATTGCCCAGTCAAGTTGCGGCGGCCGCCGGGCTGTGATAAGCGGAAAGTCCGACACAGGGGGAAACCGCATGAGAGGACGCGAACAGGACACTCGAAGAGCCAAGCCCACGGGGGAGCGCAGGCACGAGAGAAGCAACGAAGGAGCCAGGCCAAAGGGGGAGGGGCGCGAAGAAGGCAAGATCTACGGGATCAACGCGTGCCTCTCGTTCTTCGCTGCACGGCCGCACGACCTGGTCAGGCTCTGGGTCACCCGGGGGGCGGACCGCCGTTTCGGCGACGTGATGAAGTTCTGTGCGATGCGGAAGCTGGCATACCACATCGTGGAAGAGGAGGAGCTGGAGCGGGTGACCGACTCGAACCACCACGAAGGGGTGTGCATGTTGATCCGCCGGCTCCGACCGTGGACCGTTCGGGCCTGGCTGGAGCATCGGCTTCCGGCAGGGCCGTGTTGCGTGCTGGGGCTGGCGGGCGTCAGCAATCCGCACAACGTGGGCAACGTGCTGCGATCCGCTGCGCACTTCGGGGCACCGGCAGTCTGCATGGAGAACCCCGGGGCCGCTGTTTCCGGGGCTGCCGTGCGGGTGGCGGAAGGGGGCTCCGAGGCCGTGGACACCATCAAGGCCGGAGGATGGCCGGCCGCGTTCGAGCTGTTCCGGGAGGCTGGATTCGGCATCATCGCCACGTCCAGCCACGGCGGGGACGAGCTGTTCGGTGCCAAGCTTCCGGAGCGATGCCTGATCCTGCTCGGAGCGGAAGGGGAGGGGCTCGCCAAGGGGCTCGTCTCGCTGGCGGACAAGGGGGTGACGATTCCCGGTTCCGGTGCCGTGGAGAGCCTCAATGCCGCGGCCAGCGCAGCGGTCCTGCTGGCCGAGTACCGCCGCCGGCACCCCACGAGGGCACTGCGTTCGAAGCACCCCTGAGCGGTGCCCTGGCATCACATCACCGCCCGGTTGAGATGCTGGCCCCGATCCTCCACTGGAGGGAACTTGACCGGAACGGAGAAGTGAGCTAAGGTAGATTCAGAACGAGGAACATCACAAGGGGAGGTGGGGCATGAAACGGATTCTCATCGGACCGCGCAAGTACGTGCAGGGGGCCGGCGTCCTGTCCGAGCTTGGCGACTATGTGAAACTGTTCGGGACCAGGCCGCTGCTCCTGTGGGGGCCCAACGGCCGCAACGCCGTGGGGGACCAGGTCATCCAGTCCCTCGGGGAAGCCGGGATCGAGCCCGTGCCGGTCCTGTTCGGCGGGCAATGCACCCGGGCCGAGGCCCAGCGCGTGGCCGGGCTGGCCACCGAGCGCAAGGTCGATGTCCTGGTCGCACTGGGCGGGGGCAAGGTCATCGATACCGGTCGCGCCGCAGCCCATTTCTCCGGCAAACCGTTCATTTCCGTTCCCACCATTGCTGCAACCGATGCCCCGGTCAGCGCCGGAACCGTCTGGTATGACGAGCAGGGAACGTGCGTCGGGTTTGACTGGTGGCCGTTCAATCCGGACGTGGTGCTCGTGGACACCGCGGTCATCGCAGCCGCACCGGTTCGGGCCTTCGTGGCGGGGATCGGCGATGCGCTGGCCACGTGGCTGGAGGCAGAGGCCTCCAACCGCTCGCGTGCCGTTGCCCTGTCCGGGGGCGGGCCCACCCTGGCGGCGTTGGCGCTTGCACGCCTCTGCAACGATACCCTGCTGGAGTTCGGGCTTGCCGCAAAGTCGGCCGTGGAAGCACACGTGGTGACGCCCGCCGTGGAAAAGGTCGTGGAGGCCACGGTGCTGCTCTCCGGGATCGGCTTCGAGAGCGGCGGGCTGGCCTCGGCCCACTCGCTGGCCCTGGCGCTGCCGAGCCTCCCGGAGTGTCACGGCCTGATGCACGGCGAGATGGTGGCCTTCGGGATCATGACGCAGCTCTGCCTGGATGAAGACCTGGGCACGGAGCGGGTCGAGCGGATTGCCCGATTCCTGGCGGACGTGGGGCTGCCGTTGACACTGGCCGACCTTGGCATCAACGACCTCCCGCAAGAGCGGTTGGATGCCCTTGCCGCGGCCGCCGCCGGTGCCGGTGCGCTCTGCCATGCCCACGTCTTCGAGGTGACCCCGGCGAGCATGGCCGCCGCCATCGTGGCCGCAGATGCGCTCGGCCGACGGATCCGGAAACGCTGATTCCGCGTTACTGTGACCTGTTTCCTTTCGCTCGCTTTGCAGACAGCTCGGCAACGACCGACTTCCAGGCCTGCCGCCCCACCGTTCGTTTCTCGTGGATGAGCTTGTGCCAAGCCTCGGCCTCCAGCGCAAATGCGCGGTCTGCCAGCCGTTCCGGTGAATGCCGGGGCCTCACGTCCGGCAGCGCATCTGCACGTGGGGGCAAAGGCCCGCGGCCCCTGAAGATCCCGGGGCCGAACCGCTCGACCCAGAGGAGCGTGTGGGCCGTGGACAGGCTCCCCGCCCACGGATAGGTGCGCAGCCGCCACCGCGAGGACACTTCCTCCAGCCGGGTATCGACCGCCTCCCGCTGGCGCGCAGTCTTGGCGGCCCGGTTCTCCTCGTAGAAGAGCGCGGTACGAAACTCGTCGCCGGCCACGCGAAAGACGGAGCGCAAGCCGTACTGAGCCGGGCAACCGGCAACTCGGGAACCTGTCGTCAGGCCAAAAGTGCCGCACATGAACAGCGAGAGAGCATCGTGGTGACCTTCCAGGAACCGAAGGGTCTCTTCCGCCTCGGCCGCCGTCTCCGTGGGGAAGTCCAGGAACACCATGGCCTCTGCCGCAATGCCTGCAGCGGCCAGGTTTCGGACCGCCCGGGATGCATTGTCGACCGTCGTGCCCTTGTCCATGAGCTTCAGGATGCGGGGTGAACCGCTCTCGATCCCCAGTGAATACGCCAGCGCACCGCCGCGAGCGACCCGGGCGCACCAGTCGGCCGACAGGGCCGGCTCCGGCCTGAGGTCCGAGGCCCAGCGGATGGTCGACTGGCGTTCCGAAAGCAACCCGGCCAGGCGGCTGCCCAGCGAGGGGGACAGCGTGTCGTGAGACAGGTAGACGATCCGCGCACCGAGCCGACCGAGCCGCTCCATGTGGTCGGCGATCACCTCGGCCGGCCGTTCCCGGTAGGCAGCGGTTCCAGCCTCCACCGGACCGTAGTGGCAGAACGCACAACGACCCCAGTAGCATCCTCGGCTGGCATCGTACGGGAGGACCGGCTCCGGGGACAGGTAACGCGCCAGCGGGAGCCTGTCGAACGACGGAAACGGCAACCCGGCCAGGTCGCGCACCGGTTGCCCACGGATCACGCCCGACGGCATCCTGCCCTTCGATGCCTGGCGCACGATGTCTGCCAGTGCCTCTTCTCCTTCGAAGAGCACCGCGCAGTCAAATGGGGCAAGCAGCCGGAGCGCCGTCTCCGGGGGCAGGTGCGCCATCCGCTGGGTCAGGGCCGGTCCTCCAACCACCAGGCGCAGGCCGGGAAAACGGGAGCGCAGCACCCACGCCATGGACCATGCCGGCTGGAGCTGCCCCGGAAACACCACCGAGATGCCCACCAGGTCGGTCCGCTCCCGCTCCACCCGCTCACACAGCGGGCCTGCGAACCAATCGTGAAAGGGGTCCTTCTCCTCCGACGCATCGGAACGGATCTCCTGCGCATCCAGGAACGAGAACGGAGTACGGTAGGAGCGGAGATCCATCGACAGCGGAGAACACGAGGCACTGGCCAGCCGGAGCGCCGAGTCCACCGAGTCCGCTGCCCAACCGTAGCGTTCCGGATCGTAGAACTGGTCCCCCCGTTGTCCCCGCAGAATCGCCTTGGCTTCGTCAAGGCCCCCCGGGCCGCGAAGCGCTGCCGCGGCGGACAGGCCGTCGTACAGGCTCAGCCAGGCGAGCTGCTGGGGATGGGATAGCTCCCCGACCCGATCCAGGCGGGAGAAGCGATGGCGCACCCGGGCCTCGAGTGCTGCCATCCTGGCGGGGGACAGCAGCCAGTCGAGCGCCTCCAGGTTCGCATCGAGCAGGCGAACCTCAACGCCCTCGCGCTCGAGGCACGCCGCCAGCAGCGGAGTCGCAACGTACGGCATGGTGGGATCGCAGACGGGAGGATGGACGAGCAGCACTTTCATGCCGCTATCATACTCAGTTCAGGACGATTCGCTTCGCTTTCGTTACCCAGTAGCCAATGGGGCTGTTGGCAGCGGGGTCCGGGAAGACCATCTCGTGCGCGATCTGAGGCGGAGAGGTGTGCGTGACCTCGATGACCCTTGAAAACTTCCCGTTCTCCGGCGAGAAGGGGGGCAGGTTCGGATTGGTGAGCCGCGTGCTGTCCGCAATCAGGATATTTCCGTTGGACAGGGCCACCGCGTCGCCCAGCTGTCCGGAGAAGAACGGCTGGACATCCTTGAACTCCCACACCTGCCAGGCATTTCCAAGCCCGGAACCACCGGCCGCCGGCTCCAGGTAGTACTCGACCACGCGGCTGGCCTGCGGGTTCTTCATGATGCCGTTGTCGAACATCCGCAGCAGGCCTTCCTGGTCCATGGATGCTGCGTGCTGATGGGATGGCCACTCGCCGTCGGCCAGCTTGAAGTCGCCGAATGCGCCGAAGCGCCAGACGAGCTTTCCCGTGGAACGTTGGATCCGGATCACGTAGTCCAGCTTGGCAAGCGATACCAGGATCGTGTCGCTGGCCGCGTCATACTGCAGGGAATTCCCGTGTGACCAGTCCTTCGTCCCTCCCGGGGTGCCGGCATAGAGCAGGTTCCAGAAGGGTTCATCAAAGCCGACGGGGTCCGGAACATACTGCGGGTCCAACAAGTCGAGCATCTTCCAGATCTGGACCACGCTCCCTTCGGGAGTGAACTCCACCACGACGTCGCCCACCACGTTGCACATATCGGACTTCCCCCCGGGCAGAGGGTACTCAATGGTCCGAAGCTCGGTGCCCAGGGAAAGGATGTTCCCATTGGGCAGAGCGTGCACTGCATGGTGGAGGCTATCAAGGCCGAGGTCGCCTGCAATCCAGTCGTTGACCACGCCTTCGAAAAGGTCGATCTCGTAGATTGCCTTGAGCCCGTCAGAGCAGAGCAGGCGACCGGAGGACTCCTCGTGGAAATCGGTGCACCCGAGAGGTGCGTGCCAGCGGACCACCCCCTCCGAATCGATTGCCGCCAGGTTGCTCAGCTCCGGGGAGCCGCCAAAGGGACCCCAGCCCATCAAGCCGACCAGCGAAAATCCGGAACCTTCCTTGATGTCGGGCTGAGACACCGTCACGGCAATGGGGGGGATGTTGGCGGGAAGGGAACCCGTCGAATGGGCAAGCGGCTGCGAAGTGATGGTCTCGCCGTCCTCGCGTTCGGCCTTGGCCGCAATCTTGTAAGCCCGGGCAGGCTTCAACCCGAGGATGGTGATCGAATGATCGGAGTGGAATCCGGCTTCTCCCTGCTTCCAGTAGGCGTCCCCGCCCTGGACATCCTCGACGAGCACGGAGGCATGGGCCGGCAGCGTCGTCTCGAAGTTGACCCGGATCCCCTGGTCTCCCAGCGGAGAAACCTGCACCTCGACGCCGTCGACGAAGGAGAACGGGGTTGGGTTCGGTTCGGTGTCACCCGGCGCAACGTCATCGAGAACGGCATCCCCGGTCTCGACATCTTCATCGGCCGGCGTCGCATCCTCCTCGGTCTCGTCGGGCAGCACATCCTCCTGGGCAACGTCCTTTCCGCTGCCCTCATCGCTTCCAACGTCCTCTTCTGCCGAGTCTGCGCCTGCCACGTCCGCCGCCACATCCTCCGTCGGGAGAGCATCCACCGAAGAGGCATCGTCGCCTGAGCCCTGGTCTTCAGACAGATCGTCGGGGATGAGATCCTCCGAGATACGAACATCATCATCCAGCCCTGCACCGGTATCTTCCTGCAAGGCGAGCTGATCGGTATCGTCGGGCTTGTCCGCTCCGGAATCGCAGGCTGACGTCAGGGCTACCCCAAGCAGGATGGCGACAATCCCCATCCTCTTCCTACCGGCCCCTCTCTTGCTGTTTCCCATCTGAAGCATCCCCCCCCCCTGAACACAACGCCTCCTGGGAATGCACTTTCCGTGCCAATGCTCGCCTCGTTGAACGCGACCGCGCCAAAGCGCTGAAACAACGGGAGGATCCGCCCGATCCGCATGAGAACGTGCGTGGTGGAACAGGTGATGCCGGCCTGCAGAAGTGTTGCAGGAATCGACGCGCTCCGGCTTGGCGTGTCGCACGGCGAGACGGTTTGCGGCTCGGGGTTGTCGGGTTTTGCTACAGTGACTGTTCTAGGATTTGACTAGGGTGGCCACCCCGAGGGCCAGCACCAGGGCCCCGAGGATGTAGTGCATCTTCCGACTGGCGATGCGCCTGGTGGCATGCGGGCCCACGAGCCCCGCAAGGCCGGCCCCGACGCACAGGGTTGCCAGCAGGTGCCAGTCGATCGTCCCGTTCATCGCATAGATCGCGAAGCTGGCGAGGCATACGGGGACCTCGGCGGCCGTCGTGATGGCGACGGCACTCTTGGGTTCCTGGCCCACGATGACCTGGCCTGCGGCCACCACCGGGCCGAACCCCCCTCCAGACAGTCCCTTGTTGAACGCGCTGACCAGCCCGACGACGGTCATTTTGCCCCACGAAAAGCGGAAGCGACGGCCGGACAGGATGACGATTCCCATGATCACAACGAGCACCCCGATATACCGAGAGATGATCTTGGCCGACGAAATCACGCCCAGGAACGCAGCCGCGATGGCTGCGGCCACGCAGAGGCCGGCGAGCATGAGCATGATCCGGGTTTCCCGGGACGTACCGGAGAACCGGGCGTTTCCGAGCTTGTGGTGGAACAGTCCGGCGATCCCGCCGCCCAGCGCCTGGGACAGAAGAACCGCGGGGACCGCCTCGGCCGGGGTGCGGCCCATCAGGAGGAGCAGCGGGGACAGGAGGGTCCCATAGCCCATCCCGAGAGAGGAATCCACCAGCTCACACAAGAATGCGATGCCGACGAGCAGCAGGTCACCTGTGTCCATCCCACCCACCTCCCAACCCGGCGGCCAGACCATACCCGGCGGAGGAACGGGTTGCAAGTCCTGAAACCGATCACTCTCGGGATTGACGCTCGTGGGAAGGGAGAGCTCCGGTGCGCGTTTCCTGTGGGCAGTCCGCGCTGCATCCTGTAGCATCAGCGAGGCCCGATTTCGAGAGGGGGCAGGCAGACCAGGCAAGGAGGACGTCCCATGGAACTGTTCGAAGCGATCCACTCACGACGCAGCATTCGCAAGTACCTCAAGCGGCCGGTTCCGCAGGAGATGGTCGACCGGATCCTGGCCGCAGCGATGGCCGGTCCGTCGGCCGGAGACCAGAGGCCGTGGCATTTCATCGTCCTGGACGATCGGGCCGTGCTCGATGCGGTGGCCGATTTTCACCCGCATGCTGCGATGATTCGCAACGCGCCCCTGGCCATTGCCGTGCTGGGGGACACGGCGCTCGAGCTGCACCCGGGGTACTGGCCCCAGGACTGCAGCATCGTGACCCAGAACATCCTCCTGGCCGCACACGCACTCGGCCTGGGGGCCGTATGGCTGGGCATCACTCCCCGCAAGGACCGGATCGAGGCGTGCAGCAGGCTGTTCGGCCTCCCGGAGCACGTTCACACGCTGGCGATCGTCGTGATCGGCTGGCCGGGCGAGAAGAAGAAGCCGCGGGACCTGTATGATCCGAAACGGGTCCGCCGGAACCGGTGGCACGGTTGAGTGGAGTCGTGCGTGCTGCCCCCCCTGACTGCGGCAACGCCGGTCCAGGGGGTCGCCCTCCGGTCCGGCTCGTCGGAATGGGCCGATCTCCTCGCCCCCTGCCTGCGGGGTGCCTACTCTCCTGCCGCTATCTTCGTCAGGATCGCCTCCAGCGCGGGTTTCAGCGCTTCGGCACCGGCCACGACGACGGCTTGGCCGGTCCCGCCGGCAAGGGCGATCTTGTCGAGGACGGGGAATGAGCCGTCGGGAAGCTCGAACCCCACGACGTGGACGTTCCACCCCGCGTCCACAAGGGATGCAGCGGCCAGGTCGGAGAATGGGTACCCATATGTCCCCTCGCCGAAGTTGGGTTGGCCATCGCCGATCAGGATGGCATTGCGTGAGCGGCATGCATACCCTTCGTCCCCGCTCCCGGTTTCCGGGTCGAAGGGGCCAAGCGTCGGGGCCGTAGCGGCCAGGTAGAGCAGGTCGTCGAGCTGGGGGGAAATGGGAGTTCCCAGGTAGGGCCGCGCAGGCAGGAGCTGAGCCTGGATGGCGGCCGCTGTTGCGGCCAGGTCCGCCGGAGAATCAGACGCTGCGGGGGCAACCAG
>Ga0233425_10010366_pt1 | contig 11389 bp, 8 predicted proteins | sample Watercolumn_Towu_2_FD_181712 | JGI IMG/M metagenome (GOLD analysis project Ga0233425, IMG submission 181712) | Freshwater microbial communities from Lake Towuti, South Sulawesi, Indonesia - Watercolumn_Towuti2014_140_MG | ecosystem: Environmental > Aquatic > Freshwater > Lake | place: Indonesia...
CGCTCGTTCAGGCCCACGAACTTGCGCAGGTAATAGGGGTTGGGGTCGCCGCTGAGTTCGATCCGCTTGGCGTCGACGTAGGTGACCGTGCCCTTGTTGCGGGCGCGGACGATCATGCTTGAGTTGCGCGCCGCTTCCTTCTCCAGGCCCGTGGCCACCAACGGCGGCTCGGTGATCAACAGTGGCACGGCCTGGCGCTGCATGTTCGAGCCCATCAGTGCGCGGTTGGCGTCGTCGTGCTCCAGGAAGGGGATCAGGCCGGCGGAAACGCCCACCATCTGCGACGGGGCCACGTCCATGTACTGCACCTGGTCAACCGACGCCATCTGGAAATCGCCGTGGTAGCGCGCGATGATGGTGTCGCCGGCCAGCTTGCCGTTCTCGACGCGCGCGTCGGCCGGGGCCAGCATGGCCTCGTGCTCCTGGTCGGCGCGGAGCCATTCGATGGTCGGCCGGCCTTCCTTGTCGTGCTCCAGCTTGCCGTGCTTCACCTTCTGGTAAGGCGTGACCAGGAAGCCATAGTCGTCCACGCCGGCATAGATCGCCAAGCTGGAGATCAGGCCGATGTTCGTTCCTTCAGGGGTCTCGATGGGGCAGATGCGGCCGTAGTGGGAAATGTGGACGTCGCGGACCTCGAAGCCCGCGCGCTTGCGGTTCAAGCCGCCCGGGCCCAAGGCCGACAGGCGCCGCTCGTGCGTGAGCATCGAGAGCGGGTTGGTCTGGTCCACCACCTGCGACAACTCGCCGCGCCCGAAGAAGTACTCGATGGCGGCCGAAATGCTCTTGGGGTTCACCAGGCTCCGCGGGGTCATGTCCTCGATGTCCTTGAGGCTCATGCGCTCCTGCACCGTGCGGCGGAGCTTGAGGAAGCCCTTGCGCAGCTCGTCGCTGGCCAGTTCCTCGATGGTCCGCAAACGCCGGTTGCCCAAGTGGTCGATGTCGTCGATCTCCACCGACGGCTCGTTGCCGCGCAGCTTGTTAAGGTACGCGATGGCCGCGATGAGGTCGTCGGACCGCAGCGTCATCTCGTCCTCGGGGATGTCCAGGCCCAGCTTCCGATTGATGCGGAAGCGGCCCACGCGCCCCAGGCGGTAGCGGTTGGTGTCGGAGAATTTCTCAAAGAACAGGGCCTTGGCCTTCTCCAGGTTCGGGGGGTTGCCCGGGCGCAGACGCTGGTAGATCCGCAACAGCGCCTCTTCGTGGCTGCCGGTCTGGTCTTCGGCCAGCGAATTCAGCAGCAACGGGTTTTTGGCGTCGGCCATGACCTCGACCTCGCTGAGGCCGGAGGTGACAATGGTCTCGGCGATGTTCTTGGTGATCTTCTGTCCGCTTTCGAGGATGATCTCGCCCGCCCGGCTGCTCTCGGCCGGATAAACCACGTCGCCCACGGCCAGCTTGCCCTCGATCTTCGCCGCGCTGCGCCCGTCCACGACCTTGACCTTGTCCGTGGGGAAAAAGACCCGCAGCAGCGAAGCGTCGTCGCCGTACTTAGGGTCCATGGCGCGGAGCAGCGTCATGATCGAGAACTTGCCGCTCTGGTCGATGCGCACGGCCAGACTTTCCTTGCGCGTGACGTTCAACTCGATCCAGCTCCCGCGTTCCGGGATGATGCGGCACGAATGCAACCGGCGGTCGCTGGTCCCTTCCAGTTCGGTGACGAAGTCCACGCCAGGGCTGCGGTGGAGCTGACTCACCACCACGCGCTCGGCCCCGTTGATAATGAACTCGCCGCCGCCGAGCATGATGGGCACGTCGCCCAGGTACACCTCCTCCTCGACGGGCTGCTCTTTGGTCAGGCGCAGCCAGACCTTGAACGGCCGGCCATAGGTCAGGCGCAACTGGCGGCACTCGTCAGGCTCATAGCGCGGCTTGCCCAGTTCGTACCGCAGGTACTCCAGGCGCAAGGTCTTGTCGTAACTCTCGATGGGGAAGATTTCTCGCAGCACGCCCTCGATCCCCTGATCATTCCGCTTCGCGTGTGGGGTTTCGTACTGCAGGAACGCCTCGTAGCTGCGGGTCTGGATCTGGGTCAGGTCGGGGATGCCGTAGGGCACTCGCTGGCTGCCGAAGCGACGGATTTCCTTGGGGCGGATGCGTCGTTGAGCGGTAGTGGCCATAATTGCTCACCTTCCTAATCGTGGGGCGCCTAATCGTGGGGCAAGTTTTCAACTTGCCAAGTAGGGAAAAAGACAAGGGAACCCCGCGGCACGGTGCGTAAGGGCGATTTCCAATCGCCCCCACACGACGGCAGGGGCGATTGGAAATCGCCCTTACGGAAAACAGGCGGGAAATGCGGCACCATACGCGCGTACCGCGATCGTGCCCCTATGGGGTCGGAAAAAATCAACCGAAATCTTCTCAGCCCAAGCAATCTAGCGGCCTCCCTCATCGAGGGAGGTCCCTGGGGAGAAACAAATCTGCGGCATGGGTCTTGTAATGCCGGCCCTAGTCGGTTGCCGCAGCAACCAACTCCAGCCGGCACTACGAACCATGCCAATTTCACACTCCTTTGTCGGACGCTACTTGATTTCCACGGTAGCGCCGGCCTCTTCCAACTCTTTCTTCAGCTTCTCCGCGTCCTCCTTGGAGATGCCTTCCTTGACCTTGGCCGGAACGGCCTCGACCAGGTCCTTGGCCTCTTTCAGGCCCAAGCTGGTGGCCGCGCGGACCACCTTGATCACGCCAATCTTCTTGCCTTCGCCGTAGCCGGTGACGACCACGTCGAATTCGGTCTTCTCGGCCGCGGCCGGAGCAGCGGGGCCGGCGCCGCCGGCCGGCATGGCCATCATGACCCCGCCGCCTGCCGCGGGTTTGATTCCATGCACCTGTTCCAGGTAATCGCTCAATTCCTTGGCCTCTTTCAAGGTCAAGGCCACGATCTTCTCGCCCAAATCCTTGGCCTGGGCCGAGAATTCGCGGGTCGCTTCAGCAGTCGACATCAATCAGGTCCTTTCGCACTCGGTTCACTAAGGAAGTTGTATGCGGCATCGGGAAGACACCGCGGGGGTTGTCGGCGATCGCACCGCCGTATAGGTCTTGGGTCTTGGGCCTTGGGCATTAGGTCTTAGGTTTCGAAACCAAGACCCAAGTCCAAAGACTTAGAGCCTCTTTGGTTTACGCTGCCGGGGCTGGAGGCGCTTCGGCGCCCTCGGGTTCCTTCGCACGCTCGGCGATCTGGCTCGCAAGGGCCCCGCCGGCCGAGGTCAACTGGCTCACGAGGTTGGCGCCCGGGCTGAGGACCTGCCCCATCAGCAGACTCAACTGCTCGGTGCGGCTGGGCCACTTCGCCACCTCGGCCACCTGCTCGGCCCGGAGTTGCTCGCCGTCCATGACGCCGCCACGCGCCTGGAATGCCTTGTACTGGTCCGACTGAAGGATGCGGGTGACTTCCTTCGCCAGGCTCACGATGTCCTCGCAGCCCCAGCACACGGCCGCCGATCCCTCCACGCCGTCGAACATCCGGGCCAGTGGAGTCCCCGCCATGGCGCGGGCCGCCAGACTGTTCTTTACCACCAACACACTGATGTTCTTGGAACGTAGTTCCGCACGCAGCTTATGGTTCGTGTTCGCGTTCAGTCCGATCATGTTCACCAGCAGGGCGTCGTTGACGTTCGTCAGGCGCTCGCGGATGTTATCGGAGATCAAATTCTTAACGTACTTGCTCATGTTTCGAGGTTGCTAGTAGGTATTTTATGCAGAAGGCGGATCGGGTCTATCACCCGCAAAGCAAAAAAACAGCGGCAACTCTCGGCAGGCTTAGCTCTTTCGCCAAAAAGGCGGAAAGAGAACCTACCGGATCGCCTATGCCTGGACACGCACCGCGGGCGTCATCGTGCCCTTGATCGCGATCCCCTTCAGGTACTGACCGCGAACCGAGGTCGGCTTCAAATTCATCACGTGTTGGATGAAGGTGGAAATGTTCTCGGCCAGTTTGGGGGCCTCGAAGCTCATCTTGCCCACCACGGCATGGACATTTCCGCCGGCGTCGGTGCGGAACTCCACCTTGCCCGCCTTGTACTCGCGGACCACCTTACCCACGTCGGGGGTCACGGTCCCGGCACGGGGCGACGGCATCAAGCCGCGTGGGCCGAGCACCTTGCCCAAAGGGCCGACCACGCCCATCATGTCCGGCGCGGCGATGCATACGTCGAACTCGGTCCAACCACCCTTGATTTTCTCGGCCATTTCCGGGCCGCCCACTTCGTCGGCCCCGGCGTTCTTGGCCTCGTCGATCTTGTCGCCTTTGGCGAACACGATCACGCGCAAAGTCTTGCCGATGCCGTTGGGCAATACGATCGACCCGCGAACAAGCTGGTCGGCCTGCTTGGGGTCCACGCCCAGACGCATCACGATCTCGACGGTCTGGTCGAACTTCGTGGTGTTAAAGGTCTTCAGCAGGCCCACGGCCTCGGCCAGCGGCATGGGGGTCTTTTCTGCCGGGACCTTGGCGTTCAGGGCCTTCATTCGTTTCGATAGTTTTGGCATTGCACTCCTCGTTTGTAGTCCGGACGGCACTCGGCAGACGGTCAATCGCCTTCGTGCCTCCTACAGATCCAGAGGTCTTAGGGCTTGGGTCTTAATGCAAAGACCTAAGTCCTAAGACCCAAGACCTAAACACTCAATCAATCACTTCCAACCCCATACTTCGGGCCGTCCCCTCAACCATGCGGCGTGCGTGGTCGAGGTCGCGCGCGTTCAGGTCGGCCATCTTCTGCTTGCAGATGTCTTCCACCTGCGATCGCGTGACCTTGCCGACCTTCTCCTTGTTCGGAACGCCCGAGCCCTTGGCGATTCCGGCAGCCACCTTTAGCAGTGCGGCAGCCGGCGGGCTTTTGGTCACGAACTCGAAACTGCGGTCATTGTAGACCTTAACGACCACGGGGATCGGCATCCCATTGGCGTCCCGCGTGCGGTCGTTGAACTGCGACACGAACTGGCCAAGGTTGATGCCAAACCGGCCCAGGGACGTGCCCACCGGCGGCGCCGGGGTGGCCTGTCCGCCGGGGACTTGAAATTTCACTTCGCCTACTAACTGCTTCGCCATGCTCGAATCCGTTGCTCTAAGGAGGAAGGATGAGGGCTGAAGGATGAGAACCGATCTTTTTCATCCCTCGTCCTTCATCCCTCATCCTTCGATTACACTGCTTCAATCTGCCAATATTCCAGTTCGACGGGCGTGGTGCGGTTGAAAATGGTGATCATCACGGTCACGCGACCGCTCGCCTCGTCAATGCTCGAAACTTCCCCTTCAAAATTCTCAAAAGTCCCTTCCGTGATCTTCACGCGGTCGCCCACGCCGAAGCCGATTTGCAGTTTCGGGGCCGGCCCGCCGATCGTCTCTTTCTTCGCCAGGATCCGCGCGATCTCATGCGGGAGCATGGGCGAAGGGTGCCCTGACGCCCCGGTGAAATCGCCGATGCCCGGCGTCTCGCGGACCAGGAACCACGTGTCCTCGTTGATCTCCATCTGCACCACGAGGTAGCCCGGATACAGCTTGCGCTTGACCTCGCGCTTCTTGCCGCCGCGGAACTCGGCCACTTTCTCCGTGGGCACGATGATGTCGCCGAAATACATATCCAGCCCGGCCATTCTCACTCGCCGCAACAACCCCTCGCGGATCGACTCCTCGCGGTTGCTCTGCACCTTGAGGATGTACCAGTCCATCTTGTCAGACTTGGGGCCGCTCGGCAGTTCGACCGCGGGTTCCGCCTTTGCCGCTTTGCCTTTGGGTTTCTTGGACGCGGGCTTGGCAGGTGCGACCGGCGGCGCCGACTGGACCGGAGGGGCCTGCACCTTGACCGGCGGGGCCGGTTCTTGGGCCGTGGGGGCTTGCTCCTGCACCGGCGGGGCTTGCTCCTGGGCCGCAGCGACCTGCTCCTGGACTGGAAAAGTCTGCTCCCCCTGGACCACGGGCACGATTGGTTGCTCCACGGTTGGCGGTTCCGTCGCGGGCGCTTCAGCGGCAGCGACTTCCGTAGTGCGATGGTCTGCGGTTTCGATCAAAGGCTGCGGCTGTCCAGCCATGCCGTTGGCTTCGGGCAATGCAGCCGAAGCAGCAGACTCGGCCTCGGGCCCGGGCGCGCACGGCTGGGCCTGGTCCTGACCGGGGATGCCCGCGGTCGGGTCATGCAGCAAATCCGTCGCTTGGTTGGGCTGGTCGTTCACGCCGTTGCTTTCCTAATGAATTCCCCAGAGGTGCCAAAACCCCGTTTGCAGCCACATCGAAACGCCGCTAAGCGCCTCGGCGCCGACCGTCGCCCCAGCCGTGGACTCCGGCAAGAGGTGCAGCACTTTCGTAAACAGGATGATCCACAGCCAGTCGAAACCGAACAAAATGAACCCCATCAACAAAATGGTCATCAGCACCACGATCGACGCCCGGACCAGCTCGGTGCGCCCCGGCCAGGAAACCTTGGCCATTTCGGCCTCCACGGCGATCAGGAAGTCGGCGAAGGCCGGGATGTTCACTACCCGGTAGCAAATCCACCAGCCGATCACCACCAGCAAGCCGGGCAGCAACCAGGACAGGTAGGGCCCGTACTGCTGATCGCCGTAGGCGCCGCCCAGCGTCTCGTGCAGGCGCCACAGCCCAAGAAACACCGTCACGGCGAGCGCAAAGAACGTCACCTGCCGGGTGATTCGCCCCTGGCTCCGCTTGTACAGACCAACGCGCCACAATTCCTGGAAAAACGTAGTCACCGCAACGGTCACTCCTGTGTCACGGGGGTCGCAGGCCGCGGCTCCCGCAAGTTTGGGCAAGCGGGGACGCTTACCCTACCAGTCATGCAGGGGCGGCGGGAATTGAACTCGCAACCTCTGGTTTTGGAGACCAGCGCTCTGCCAATTGAGCTACACCCCTGGGAGGAAAGGCCGAATGTCGAAATTCAAATGCCGAAGACCGTCACTTGTCATTCGTCATTGGTCATTCGACATTCGTCATTCCTTCGTCATTTGTCTTTCGGCATTCGTCCTTATTTGCTTACTTGATGATCTTGGTCACTACCCCCGACCCGACCGTGCGGCCGCCTTCGCGGATGGCGAAGCGCACGTTGGCGTCCATGGCGATGGGGGAGATCAACTCGACCTCGACGCGGACGTTATCGCCCGGCATGCACATTTCGGCGTCGCCGAGCAACTTGGCGGTGCCAGTCACGTCCGTGGTGCGGAAGTAGAACTGGGGCCGGTAGCCGCTGAAGAACGGGGTGTGCCGGCCGCCTTCTTCCTTCGACAGCACGTACACCTCGGCCTCGAACTGGGTGTGCGGGGTGATGGAACCGGGCTTGGCCAGCACTTGGCCGCGCTCAATGTCCTCGCGCCTGACACCGCGGAGCAGGCAGCCGACGTTGTCGCCCGCCTCGCCCTGGTCCATCGTCTTGTTGAACATTTCCACGCCCGTGCAGACCGTCTTCTGCGTCTCGCCGAAGCCGATGATCTCCACGGTGTCGCTGACCCTGATCACGCCCTTCTCGATACGGCCTGTGGCCACGGTGCCGCGGCCTTCGATGGAGAACACGTCTTCCACGGCCATCAGGAAAGGCTTGTCCCGTTCGCGCACGGGTTCGGGAATGTAGGAATCAATGGCGTCCATCAACTCCTGGATGCACTTGGTCTTGCCCGGGTCAGCGGGGGCGTTGTAAGCCGAGAGCGAATCGCCGCGCACGATCGGAATCTCGTCGCCGGGGAAGCCGTAGTGCGTGAGCAGCTCGCGCAGTTCCAACTCCACCAGTTCCAGCAGTTCCGGGTCGTCCACCAGGTCGACCTTGTTGAGGAACACCACCAGCGCGGGCACGTTCACCTGGCGCGCCAGCAGCACGTGTTCGCGCGTCTGGGGCATCGGGCCGTCGGCGGCCGACACGACCAGGATCGCGCCGTCCATCTGGGCCGCGCCCGTGATCATGTTCTTGATGAAGTCGGCGTGACCCGGGCAGTCGATGTGGGCGTAGTGCCGCTTGGCGGTCTCGTATTCCACGTGGGCCACGGCGATGGTCACGGTCTTGGTCGCGTCGCGAACCGTACCGCCCTTGGCGATATCGGCGTAGCTCTTCGACTTTGCCAGCCCTTTCGCCGCCTGGGTGGCCAGAATGGCCCCCGTCAGTGTGGTCTTGCCGTGGTCGATGTGGCCGATGGTGCCTACATTGACGTGGGGCTTCGTGCGTTGGAAAACTTCTTTTGCCACTGCTTTCTCCCTGAGTCTACAAGCGGGTGCAGCCGGCGGCGTAACCACCGCCGGACCTGGGTTAACCTTCAACCAAATTACGTAACCGTCCGACAGAAAGAGCTGCTGAGGGGACTTGAACCCTTGACCTCGTCCTTACCAAGGACGCGCTCTACCGACTGAGCTACAGCAGCCAAATGTCTGACGGTTGTTTCTGTTCGTCTACCTCGCCGGATGCGTCAGACTCGTCCGACCAGTCAGACCCGTCCGATCTGTTGCTTCTTCCCCTCCCAAGCTCGCCAAAGCGGGTGAAGGGAGTCGAACCCTCGTAAGCAGCTTGGAAGGCTGCCGCTCTACCGTTGAGCTACACCCGCCCACGGGGGGAATGTCGAATGTCGAAAATCAAATGACGAAACTGAGAGAATATCCGCTTAGTCATTCGTCATTTGATTTTCGACATTCGACATTCCACCGAGGTGGGGAGTGAAGGATTCGAACCTTCGAAGGCTTAGCCACCAGATTTACAGTCTGGCCCCTTTGACCGCTCGGGAAACCCCCCTTGTTGCTTGCGGGCAAGTTTTCAACTTGCCGAGTCTGGCAAGTTGGAAACTTGCCCCACTACGAGCTAGCGGAGGGACTTGAACCCACAACCTGCTGATTACAAATCAGCTGCTCTGCCGGTTGAGCTACGCTAGCCGGTCGAGCCCAAACGCGAATCTATAAGTATAACCAACCTCCCCTGCCGTGCAAGGCGTATCGCGGGAGAAATCCCCCGCGCAGACCGCCACACGGCAAGCCAAACCCCGTTTCACCCACAAAATTGGGGGCTATGCTCTAGCTGCGGGCGTGGACCTAAAGCAAAGACCGCCAGATTGGGGGTCACGGGGTGGACCCAATCCGCGGTCTTCTGGCTATCCTTATGCTCGCGGCTTATCCGGGGAAGTCGATCTTCTCCTCTTCAACCGCCTTCCGAAGTTTGCTCAAAGCGCGCGCCTCGATTTGGCGGATCCGCTCCTTGGTCACGCCCAGTTCAGCACCAACTTGCTTAAGTGTCAAGGGCTCTTGTCCGCGCTGCAAGCCGAAACGTCTAATGATAATCTTCTGCTCGCGTTCGTCAAGCCTCCCGAGGATTTTTTCCACCTGGGCCTCACGCTGCGTCTGCGACGACTCCTGCTCGAATTGGTCCGAACGGTCGTCCTGCGTGGTGGAGAACATCTCGCCGTGGCTGGTCCGGAAACGATCACGGTGGCGGTGCTCATCGGGGATGGTCCGCGCAAAGTTCTTCATAATCGCCCAGCTTGCGTAGGTGCTGAACTTGAACCCGCGCGCGTAGTCGAACTTCTCCACGGCGCGCATCAGCGACATGTTCCCATCACTGACCAACTCGAAGAAGTTCTCGGCGGGGCCAACGTGGCGCTTGGCGATGGACACCACCAGTCGCAAGTTGGCGCGAACGATGGCGTTCTTCGTAGCCACCGCCTCTTCGTACAGCCGCTCGATCTGGTCCATCAGCCCGCTCTTGGGCTGGCTGAGGTCGAGCTTCTCGCGAAGCTTGGCCGCCTTGAACTTCAAATAGTTCATTTTGCGGAACAGGTGGGCCTCTTGGGCCCGGGTCAGCAACGGCACCTCGTACAGGCTGGCCAGGTACGGCGGCAGGCCCGCGGGCAGACGCGGCTTCTTCATCGGTTCCTCGTTCTTGGGCATCATCCCCAACACGCGCCGCTCTCGCTTCTGCGAACGCATGGTCTTGACGAACTCCTCGTTGGGAATGAAGTCCAAGGGCAACTCCATGATCAGTTCCGCGCGGACTTCAGCGATGATGCGGTAAATGCTGGCGCGCGTGCGGCAGAACCGCTTGGCCAGCTCGTCCGCCGACTCGCCACGGTGGTAGTCCTGGTAAATCCGCCGTCGGGTTTCCGGCCGAATGGGGCCATGACTGTCCGGAAAAATGGCGATTTCCGCGTGTTCTTCGTCGAACTGCTTCAGGATATAGCGGATGGTTTCCGGGCTGCGGCCCATCTTCTCCGACAACCGCCGCACGACCTCCGCCGGGCAGGCCCCGGACTGTGCAAAGCGGCGAGCACGACGGATGATCTGGTCCCGCTCTTGCTCGCTCAACTGGCTGAAACTGGCCCCGCGACGGACCTTGTCGGCATTGTGTTCCACAAAACGATGCACCGAACTCTCCAGAAAACCCACGCGCTTGCGCCCGTCCATTACGAACCGCCGGCTCACCAGGCCCAAGCGGCGCCAGCGCGAAATGGTCTTGGTCGACACGTTGAACTGCTTGGCCAGTTCCTCCACGGTCAACACCTTCTCTCCCGCCGAATCGGCCGGCACGTTGGCAGCATCGGAAAGGTCTTCGACGAACAACTGCAAATCGTGCAGTGCCTCGCGCCCCGAGAACTTCACGTCCAGGTGCGATTCGGGCCGATAATTGGTGATCCGATAGCAGACGTATTCGTAAGGGTAGGTCCGGCTGGAATCGATTTCCGTCAACAGTTTCTCCGCCTGCGCCACTTGCTCGAGCTTCTTTTCCCGAGGCGCAAAGCGGACCTGTTGGTCTCGCAATTCCCGGATGGCAGGGATCAAATAATCTGTGTGCATCGAACTGTCCTTTCCTCGGCCGCGCACCCCGTTCCGCGGGCAAGTGCCGTTCCAATAGCCGTTTGCCCGCCGAAAACCGTTGCCGGTCCTTGACAATCGGCCTGTCAACCCGTTAGCGTTGGGCTGCCGCACCGGGGCATTAACCCTATACGCACTAAAGTGTCCAAAAGTCCGAGAGATGTTCGCTTCTGCGACGATTTTCTTGGTTCTCCCCACCCTAGGGAAGGGGACTCCCGGCCTCGACTTGTGTCTGCTACAACTACTCCTATGGACTCGCTCTATATTTAGACTACAGATTATGTGAAAAAGTTACAGGCGAACCGGCCAGAAATAACCCAAGCGTTATCATAGCAGATTCTCGAGAAACTGCCTAGGAGGGGGTCGCAAGAATATCGTTTCGCAAGTGGACAATGTTTAGCCATTCGCGGCCAGCCCCTATCCTTTGAGGCTTTCCAGTCAACTTTGCCGCCTGTAGCGGTCGATTTAGGACCGGCCAGCATCTAACATTAGGGGCGAAGGATAGCCCTGCGCGCAACCGACCTTCTCGGGCCACGAGGTTGAATCCGAACATGAACTCCATCCGGCAAACTATCGCAACTTACTCGCTAATCTTTCTTGCCGCATCCG
>Ga0233425_10010367_pt1 | contig 11388 bp, 9 predicted proteins | sample Watercolumn_Towu_2_FD_181712 | JGI IMG/M metagenome (GOLD analysis project Ga0233425, IMG submission 181712) | Freshwater microbial communities from Lake Towuti, South Sulawesi, Indonesia - Watercolumn_Towuti2014_140_MG | ecosystem: Environmental > Aquatic > Freshwater > Lake | place: Indonesia...
CTGCTCCCACGGCTTGTCGGGGCGGATGACGATCTCCCGGCGCTGCGGCGGGTTGACGTGGAGCGAGGCTTTTTCGGCTTGCTGGACGAACGCCGGGTCCAGGAAGAGATGGCGCGGCTGCGGCGCGGCTGCGGCGCTGGAGCACGCCAGCAAGACGGCCAGTTTTAGTAAGCGCGGTTTCATCTTCATGCTGTTGTGGTTCGCGGCGAGTGTAGAGCAGGCGGTGTTTTGCGCAAGCGCGCCGTGCGATGGCCGCCTCTTTTTCCGCTTGAACGCGCGCCGACGGTGGCCACACTCGTCGCACGATGGAAATTTTGCGCCCGGTGATATTCGACATGGACGGCGTGATCGTTGACAGCGAGCCACTCCACGAGAAGGCTTTCATGGAAGTGATGCACGATCTTGGTTATGGCCAGAACCACGGGATAAACTTCGACGACTACGTGGGGCGGTCGGACTTCGAGTTGTGGGAGGAGTTCATCGCCAAACACCGGCCGCCGCAACCGCTGGAGGAACTGATGGCGATGAAGCGGCGGCGCGTAATCGAAGTGGTGCGGGAGCTTCAACCGATCTTTGCCGGGTTGCCGGAACTGTTGGAGACGCTGGCGCCGCGTTGCCGGCTGGGGCTGGCGTCCGGCTCGGAACGGGCGTTCATCGAGACGGTGCTGTCGCTGAAGGGGCTGCGCCGGTTTTTCCCCGTCATCGTCAGCAGCGAGGAGGTCGAGCACGGCAAGCCCGCGCCGGACATCTTCCTGCGCGCGGCGAAGCTGCTGGGCGCGGCGGCGAAGGATTGCTGGGTCGTGGAGGATTCCAAGCCCGGCGTCGTGGCGGCGCTGGCTGCCGGCATGAGGGTCGTCGCCATCACCAACACCCATCCCGCCGGCGAACTCAGCGACGCCACGCGCGTCGTGGCCACTTACGAGGAGATCGGCCGGGTGTTGCTGGCATCGTAACGGACGCTGGCCGCGGCGCGTTCGCGGCGGTCAGGTCTTTTCGGAAAGCATATCCTTTACCCGCTTCACCAGCGCCGGCAACGCGGCGCGAACGGCCGGTGAAAGCTCCTCACCGCACTCAAAAGAGCCGGCGGCGACGCTGACGACAAACGCCCGCGGACTGCGACCGTAGAGTTCCCTCGCCAAGCTGAGCAACGACTCCGGGCTGATGTGGTGCGTGTAGGACACCGGCCCGGCTTGGCCCTCCACGCGCCGCCAATCGAGCCGGCCCGGCGGCCCCTCGCGGGCGGCATCCACGAAGATGACAACGGCGACCTCGCTGATGGGCTGCGCAAGCTCCGGCATCAACTGGTGGCAGGTGATCACTTCGGCATCGTGGGCGGCGGCGACATCAGCGAGCAGCCGCGCCGTGTGCCAGCCGAGGCCGTCGTCGCCGCGCAGGGGGTTGCCGTAGCCTATGATCAACGCGTTCGCCATGAAACCGGCGGCGACTTTGGGTTTCAGACCGCGTTGAAGCAAGCGCGAAGTGGGCGTGGGGAGAGCGGCGTTCCCCCCCCCCCGATTCCCGTGGGCGTATTTCCATGTTGCCGCGACAGGGGGATGTGGTAACATCCAATCAGGTTCCCTGAGTGGGGAGCCTCTAGAGTCCAACACAACCAGCAACCATCAGGAGACACATGACACGACTGCTCAGTCCGATAGTCGCCGTCGCGCTGGTCGTGGGGTGCCTGGTCGCCACGGAGTTGGCGCCCAGTGCCTCCGCTGCCGATGCGGCCAAGGGTCGTGTGTATCTGGTCGGTGTGCCTGGAGCCACGTGAGGGAGTTGTCCTGCGGGCGTCCGTGAGGCGCTCTCATCCCTGCCCGGCGTGGCCTCGGTCACATTCGATCGTGATACACTGACGGCCACCGTCACCATGAAGGATGACAAATGCGAGCTCACCAAGAAAGACGCCAACAAGGCTCTGACTGCCAAGGGTGACCGCTACAAAGTCGGTTCCTTCAAAGCAAAGAAGTAACCTGACGGGCAGGTTAGATTGAGCCGGAGGCGGCGCGAGTCGCCTCCGGCTTTTCTTTTTCCGGCGCTGGCCGTGTGCTAGCGTGCGGCGTCGTCCGCGAAAAAAAGTGATAGAATATCCCGCCGCCTGCGAAGTATAACCAACGCCCATGTGGCAACAGAACTACACCGCCGTTGGCGGAAACCTGTGGCTGTCGGCGGCAGTGGCGGCGCTGCCTATCCTCTTCTTGTTCTACCTCATCGGCGTGCGGCGGCTTGCGGCGTGGAAAGCCGCGCTCGCGGCGCTGGCGACGGCGTTCGGCATCGCGTGCGTCGCCTTCGGCGCGCCGGTGACGGTGGCGATGGCGGCAGCGCTCTACGGCGCGGCGTTCGGGCTGTTCCCGATCTGCTGGATCGTGCTCTCGGCCATCTTCCTCTACCGGCTCACGGTGGAGAGCGGGCAGTTTGAAGTCATCAAGGACTCCATCGCCCATCTCACCGACGACAAGCGGTTGCACGTGCTGCTGATCGCGTTTGCGTTCGGCGCGTTCGTCGAGGGCGCGGCGGGCTTCGGCGCGCCGGTGGCCATCGCGGGCGCGATGCTCGCGGGCGTGGGCGTGCGGGCATTCGACGCGGCGGCGCTCTGCCTGCTGGCGAACACCGCGCCAGTGGCGTTCGGCTCCATCGGTATTCCGATCATCACGCTGGCAAAACTGACCGGCCTGCCGCTCGATCATCTCAGCGCGAGCGTCGGCCGCATCTCGCCGCTTCTGTCGCTGATCGTGCCGTTGTATTTAATGGTGGTCTTCGCAGGCTGGCGGAAGACGCGGGGCGTGCTGCCGGCCGTGGCCGTCGTCAGCGTCGTCTTCGCCGGCACGCAGTTCGCTATCGCCAACTTCCACGGGCCTTACCTGACGGACATTCTCGCGTCCCTCGGCGCGATGGCGGCGTGCGTGGCGCTGCTCCAGTTCTGGAAACCGACGGATGGGTTCTTCCACGAAGAGGCGTCGCCGGCGCAGCTTCGCTCGCACAGCGCCGGCGCGCTCCTGAAAGCGTGGACGCCGTATCTGCTGCTGGTGGTGTTCGTGCTGCTCTGGGGGCTGGAACCGGTGCGCGTGCGGCTGGAGAGCCTGACGCTCTCGCTACAGGTGCCGTGGCTCCACGACCGGGTGATGCGGATGCCGCCGGTGGTGGCGGCCGCGACGGCAACGACGGCGGTGTTCAAACTCGACTGGCTGGCGGCGGCGGGCACGGGCTGCTTCATCGCGGCGCTCCTCGGCGGGTTGGCAGTCGGGATGCGGCCGGCAGCGATGGCGCGGGTCTTCGCGGCGACGCTGCGGCAACTGGCGCTGCCCGTGCTGACCATCGCCTCCGTGCTCGGCTTTGCGTTCCTGATGAACTACTCCGGCATGACCGTCACGCTCGGGCTGGCGTTCGCGGCGACGGGCTGGTTCTTCCCGTTCTTCAGCGCGTTCCTGGGCTGGCTCGGCGTGTTCGTCACCGGCAGCGACACCTCCGCCAACGCCCTCTTCGGCAACCTGCAAGTCGTCACCGCCCAGAAGCTCGGCCTGAACCCGCTGCTCACCGCCGCCACCAACTCCGCCGCCGGCGTCATGGGCAAGATGATCTCCCTCCAGAGCATCGCCGTCGCCGTCGCGGCCACCGGTATGCCGCACTCCGACGAGAGCAAGCTGTTCCGCTGGACCCTCAAGCACAGCCTCCTGCTGACCGCCGTCATCGGCCTCATCGCGATGATCTTCGCCCACCTGACGCCGTGGGTGATGCCGTGAACTGGATGATTCACAAGCTGGAAGCTTGCGCTACTATTCTCCCGCGACGGTTGGGTCGGTGACGCGGCCGAGGAAGAGGAGGCTGCCGGTGCTTTTCTCCCGGATGAGGAAGAGGAAGGGATGGTCGGCGCAGAACTGGATCGGCGGCCGGGGCAGGGCGGTGGCGCGCATCCCGATGGCCGTCGCGGCGGCGGCCTCGGTGCCTTGCTCGTTCACCTCGACGAAGGCTTTGTGCAGCGCGGCGGAAATGGAGAGGTCGCGCCGGCCGTCCATGCCGGAGAAGTCGGCCCGGCCCGCGTCGAAGGCGTCGGTCATGCCCATCGCTTTCAAGGTGTCGTTGAGGCTGAACCGGCAGGTCATCTTGAACTTCGGCAGGTAAACCCTCACTTCGGGTGACGACATATCCTGCGTCCACTTGGCGAGGCTGGCGGGGGAGAGGGAAGCTTCGAGCGCGGCGAGGCCGTCGGCTTTGCGCGGGAGGAGCACGAGCATGGAGAGGTCGTCGCCGGCGTAGGGAAGCTCCAGCGCCTGCATCGTCTCGTCCTCGGTGTAATTGAAGTGTTTCTTCTGGAACATGAGCGGGGCCTGAGCGGTCCGGCCCGACGGCAGCCGGAACGGCTGGGGCCTCGTTGCCCCGGCCATGAAAGGCGAGGCCCAGTCGCCCTTGAAGTAGATGGCGTTGACGAGCACCAGCCGCGTCGCGGCGGCGAGCGCGCCGCCGGGGATGAGGTCCTTGATCTTCTGCCGGGTCTTGTCCTCGACCCAGGTGTTGATGGTCTTGCGGGCCGGCTCCGGCGCGCTGAAGTCCAGCGGGGTGACGGACGCGCCATAGGATTCCCGGACGAGGCCGAGGAAGCTCTCGAGCAACGCGAAATTCTTCTGCGGCCAGAGGGAGTTGGCGATGCTGAGTTTGGCGCGCCCCTTCTTTTGGACAGCGCTCATGTCCGCCTCCATCGCCGCGAACGCCGCGTGGCGTTTCGCCGGATCCGGCTCGAAGTGGAGCGCCTTCACCATCTGCGCCTCTGTCCCGCCGCGCGCGCCGGCGCTGGTCATAGCAAGCGCCGTGGAGATGCTGTAGGGCGAGAAGAAGATGTTGGCGTCGCCCGCGCCCTTGAGTCTGGCGTAGAGTTCGCAGGCGAAGGCCGTATTGCCCTCACGTTGGGATTGCAGCGCCGCGGGAACGATGCCGCCCCATGCCGCGCCACCGCCGAGGAGCGCTGCCGCTGCTGCCGCCGCCGTCCATCGAAGTCTCAGGTTCGTGCTCATGATCTCAGCCTCCGGTCGTAACGCCTCCCTATCGTCGCCGCGCGCCGCGAAAGTGCAAGGAGATTAACCCAAAGAAGCCGGCCCGCCGCGAATCTTTTTGCCCGCGCCGGTTTTGAATCATGCAAACACGGAGACTCAACCATGAAAACATTGACTGCCATTCTCGCCGCGACCTTCCTGCTGGCCGCGCCCGCTGTGTGGGCGCAAGACGCGCCGAAACGCGAACGATCGGGATCCGGCCCCGGCGGCACCCGCATGCTCGGCCTCCTGGGCCTGCCGGGTCAGGTAAGCGAGAAGTTGAACCTGACCGACGAACAGAAGCAGAAGGCGATGGAGATCGGCCAGAAATACCGGCCGCAGCTCGAGGAGATCCGCAAGAAGATGATGGAGGAGTTCCGCGGCATCCTGAGCGGCGAGCAGAAGAAGAAGATGGACGAGTTCACGGAGCAGATGCGCCAGCGGTTCCAGCAGGGACGCGGCGAGCGCAAGCCCGGTGGCGACGGCGACAAGAAGTGACCAGCCGCCCATCCGGAACATCCACAATCTCCGCCGCTGCCACGGCCGCGGAGCCAGAGCGGAGGCATGTCATGGAACTGAAGACTGTTCCCATCGAGAAACCGGCCGACCTTAATTTCATTCTCGGCCAGGCGCATTTCATCAAGACGGTTGAGGATTTGCACGAGGCGATCGTGCAGACGGCGCCGGCGATGAAGTTCGGTGTCGCGTTCTGCGAATCGAGCGGGCCGGCGCTGGTGCGCTGGACGGGCAACGACGACGAACTGGTGGACCTGGCGAGGAAGAACGCGCTGGCGCTGGGTTGCGGCCACTGCTTCATCATCTTTCTCAAGGGCGGGTTCCCCATCAACATCCTCAACACGATCAAGGCGGTGCCGGAGGTGTGCGGCGTGTTCTGCGCAACGGCGAACCCCGTGGAGGTCATCGTGGCGGAGATGGCGACGGGCCGCGGCATCCTCGGCGTCGTGGACGGCGTGAAGAGCCGCGGCGTGGAAACGGAGGCGGACATCGCCGCGCGCAAGCAGTTGTTGCGCAAGTTCGGCTACAAGCTCTGAGGCACGCCGCGTCCGTTACGGATTGGCAGCGAGCCAGCGCTGGACATCGCCGGCCTTGGGATCGTCTGGCCGCAGTTGGAGGAACTGGTTGTAGTGCAGACGCGCCTTGCTCCGGGTCGAAATCTGGCGGGAGTAAATCTGGCCGAGGCCGAGGTGCGCCATGGCATGGGTCGGGGCAGTCTGGACGATCGCCTCGAATTGCGCGGCAGCCTGGTCGTAAGCGCCGCCTTGCAACAGCGCGAGCGCGTCCTGATAGCGGTCGTCCAGGGTGCGTTGGCTGGCGGCGGGCGCGATGGCGGCGGGCGCGATGGCGGCAGGCGCGACGGCGGCGGTAGCCAAGGTGCGGGCCTGTTGCGGCGCGGAGGCGGTGAGCGCACTCACGAAGTCGGCGGGAACCTGGCCGCCGAGTTTCGCGCAAGCTTCGACATCATCCCAAGCCTTGTCGTAGGCGCGGATGTTGTAGTAGGCGATGGCGCGGTTCCTGAAGGCGGCGGCGTTGTCGGGCTTCAGTTCGATAAAGCGGCTGAAGTCCGGGATGGACTGGTCGAACTTGCCGGCCTTGGCGAAGGCTTGGGCGCGGTTGTAGTAGGCGCCCGCCAGGGCCGAGTCGCGCTGAAGGGCGTCGTTGAAGTCCCACATGGCGCGCTCCATTTCGCCGCGGGCGGTCCAGGCAACGCCGCGATTGTTGTAGGCGACGGCCAGTTTGGGGTTGAGGAGGATCGCCTGATTGTAGTCGGCGATGCCGCGGTCGGAATCGCCTTGCTGGCAGTAGGCGTCGCCGCGATAGACAAAGGCGTTGGCGTTCTTTGGGTCGAGGGAGACGGCTTTGTTGAACCACTGGATCTGCTCCGCCGGGGTCTTGGCGGCCATGCCCTTGGAGATAGCGTCCTCGGCGGGCGGCAGTTCGGCAGGCGCGGGTTCGGTTGATTTCTTCGGGGTCTCAGGCGTGGAGGTCTGGGCCTTCACAACCCGGGTCACCGCCGAGACGAAGTCGGGATCCACTTGGGCGCCCAGCTTCTGGGCCTTCTGGATGTCGGCCAAGGCTTCGTTGTAGAGGTGCTCGTCAGAGTTGAGCAGCGCGCGGTTCTGATAAGCTTCAACGTAGTCGGGCTTGAGTTCGATGGCGCGCGAGAAGTCTTTCAAGGCGTTCTTGGGGTTGCCATTCTTGAGATTGGCTTGGCCGCGGGCGAAGTAGATCTCGGCGTTCTGCGGCTGGATTTTGAGGAGATTGGTGAAGTCGGAGATCGCTCCGGTGTAGTTCCCCTTGGCGTAGTAGAGGTCGCCACGAGCGGCATAGGCCGGGGCGCAGTTGGAGTCCAGTTCGATGGCCATCGAGTAGAACTCGATCTTCTGCGGCGTGCCGGCGGACTGGGCGTCGGAGAGCAGTTGTTCGACGGTCGAGGAGCTTTTCGCCGCGGCCTTCTCTTCGGCGGGCTTGGCGGCGGGAAGGTCGGGCAGAGCGACCGCCTCGACCTTCTTGGAGAAGAGGGGAGCCGGTTCGGGCGCGGCCGGCATCGGTTGGCCCATGGCTTTGTTCAAGGCGGCGAGGAACTCAGGCCGGACCTGACCGCCGAGTTTCTGGCAGGTCTGGGAATCGGCCAGAGCTTTGTCGTAGGCGCGCAAGTCGTAATAGGCCATCGCACGGTCGTAGTAGGCGTCGGCGTTGCGGGGGTTGAGGTCTATGGCTTTATTGAGATCGCGAAGGGCCTGCTCGGAATCACCGCGTTTGCCATAGGCGTTGCCGCGCAGGGCGTAGGCACGCGGGTCGCTGGGCTGGAGATCGATGTATTTGGTGCAGTCCAGGATGGTGCCTTCGGTGTCGCCTTTTGCCAGGAAGGCGGCGGCGCGTTCGAGGTAGGGGGCGGCAAACTTGGGGTCCGCGCTGATGGCTTTCGTGTAGGAGGCGATCTGCTCGTCGAGAGTGACGGACGCGCGGGCCTGTTTGAAGGCGTCGCTGGCCTGCGGGATGACAGTAGTCGGCACGGGCAATGGGGCCGGCGCGGCGGCCATCGCGGGAGCTTCCACGGCAGGTTTTTGGACGGGGACATCCGCCTTGGGCGGCGTGAGGGTGGCCACGGGAGCCGATTTGGGCTGGCTGGCGGCGCGGGAGAGCGCGGCTTCAAATTCGGGTTGCACGCGGCCGCCGTGACGCCGGCACATCAGGACATCGGCCCAAGCCTGGTCGTAGGAGCGCTTCTGGTAGTAAGCCATGGCCCGGCCTTGATAGGCGTCGGGGTCGTCCGGCTTGAGTTCGATGGCCTTGGAGAAATCGGCGATGGCGCCGTCGAAGTTCTGCTGAAACACATTGGCGTCGGCGCGATTGTAGTAAGCGCCCGCCAGCGTCGGATCCAGTTGAATCGCTTTGTCAAAGTCCTGCATGGCACGCGCGTGGTCACCTTTGCGAACATAAGCGACGCCGCGGTTGTTGTAGGGGGTGCCGGTGCTGGGCCGCAAATCGATTGAACGGGAATAATCCGCGATGGCAAGGTCGTAGTCTCCTTTCATCATGTGGGCGTCTCCGCGGGCCGTGAACGCGGCCGCGGACTCGGGTGCCAACTGAACGGCTTTGGTCAGGAGTTTGACCTGTTCGTCCAGATTGTTGGTCTCCCGGGCCTTCGCGATCAATCCCGCCACGTCCACGGAAGGCGGGGCGGGCGCGGCGGGTTCGACTTTCGTGGGCGTGGGCGGCTCGGGGATCGCCGCAACGGGTGGGGCTGCGACTTTGGGCACGACTGGCTCGGCGCGCTTCGGCACGACCGCGTCAATGGTGGCGGTCAAGTCCGGCGACGGCGCTTTCATCTCGACCGTGGCCTTCGGCGGCGCGACCGGTTCGACTGGAGGCTTGAACTCCGACATCGGCTTGGACGGCTTGGTGGGCTGGATGGCCGGCTTCTCAATCATCGGCGTCGTCTCGAACGTCTTGAACGTCGCGCCCGGCATGGCGGCCGGGGGGTGCTCGACCGGCGGAAGCACGCGGATTTCACGCGTCTGCGGGACAGCGATTGCATCGGCGGGAATCCCGCCGGAGAGGCGGTTCATCTCGCTTACCAGCCCGTGATCCACCCGACCGCCGAGCCGTTCGCTCATTTTCACGTCGCCCACGACTTGCTCCATGGTGGACTTCAGGAAACCGCGCTTGGCTTCGGCCCGCTTGGCGTAAAGCTCGGCGTCGGTCGGCCGCAACTCGATGGCCTTGTTGTAGTCCTCAATGGCGCGGCCGTATTCGTTCTTGCAGCAATAGGCCAGCGCGCGGTTGGCGTAGCTGTCTGCGTCGGCAGGTTTCATCTCAATGGCCTTGTTGAAGTCGGCGATAGCGCTGTCGTAGTTGCCCCGCGCGATTGATGCCAAACCGCGGCAACTGTAGGGCGTCGGGTCGCTCCGGTCCAATTCCACGGCGCGGGTGAAGTCCTGCGCGGCCCGCATGTCGTCGCGCCGGACCCCGTAAGCGTAGCAGCGCCAAGCATAAGCCTTGGCATAATCCGGCTTCAACTCGATGGCCCGGCTGTAATCCGCGATGGCCGCGTCTATTTCGCCCCGGCGGCGATAGGCGTCAGCGCGCCCAACGTGGGCCAGCGCAAACTCCGTCTTCAGCTTCACGTCAATGATCCGGGTGAATTCCTCCACCTGGTCACCCAGGGCGGATGTCATGGTCAATTTGACGCGTTCCTTCGGATCATAATCCGACGACGCGCACACGGTTTGCGGGAGCGCGATGCTCAATCCTCCCCATGCCATGACGGCACAGAACACACTGGTAATTCGCAAGGCCAAACCCTTATTCATAATCCAAACTTTCTTGTTCACGCTTTGTCCTCCAATAGGAACCATTCTGCCTCCACAACACAGGAAGTTAAGCACATGGCCAAGCTACTTTTCCAGTAGAAAATTAGGCGTGGCCCCGCTGGCCAAAAAAGCTGTCATACCAATTGGTTTCGCCTGCCTGCCGCCCCCAATCAGGAGACAAGAATGGCGTTGACAAGGAGTGTGCAGATTCTGTATTGAATGCACGCATTCTGTATTGAAATGAAACCGGCCCACCAGATTCCGGTCCTGCAGAAAGCCATCTAGGTGCTCAATGCGCTGGCCGATGGTCAGGTCGAGCCGACTTCTGCCACGTTGGCCCGGGGACTTGCCATCGCCCCAGCCACCTGTTACCGGATTGTTCAAACGTTTGCCCACGCAGGTTGGTTGCATGTCGGCGAGGACGGGCGATGCGAACTGGGTGCCGGTTTGTTCCCTCTCCTGCATCGTTTGCAGCAGAGCGACCTGTTGAGCGAGAGGATGGCGGCGACGCTCCGCGAACTGACCGACGCGACTGGCGTCACGAGCAAGGTGTCCGTGCGCGACGGCGACGATGCGCTAACGCTGCTGCGGGTGGATTCCGCCGAGCCGATGGCATTGACCGTGCGGCCCGGCGCGCGGTTTCACCTGACGCTTGGCGCTTCCGGCACGATCCTGCTCGGCGCCCTACCCGGCAAGGAGGTCGGCAGGATCATCCGCCGTGCTCCTGCCGAGTGCTGGCAATGGCAGAAGCCAGCCGACGTCCATCGGCGCGTGCAGGAGGCGCAGCGTCAAGGCATCGTGACGGACTCCGGCACCTATCGGCCCGATATCTTCGGCGTCTCAGCGGCGCTCTGCGATGCGAACGGCCACATCTATGCCGCGTTGACGCTAACGGGCTTGATTCACGGCCACTCCGAGGCGCAACTTGACGCCTTTCGTGAACTTCTTGCGCACACCGCCGCCAAACTGAATCAGCAAGTGAAACTGAGAAGACCATGAAGATCATTGACCTCAAGGCGCGCACCGTCGCCATCCCGCTCAACGCCCAGTTGCGGCACAACACCGGCGTCCACCCGGGCTACTTCCTGCGGACCGTCATCGAAATCGTCACCGGCGAGGGCATTGTCGGTCTCGGCGAGGTTGGCGGCGGCGACCAGCGCGGGGCGATGACGAAGCTCAAGCCGCGCATCATCGGCCTCGACCCGTTCCATCTCGAAGTCATCAAACTCAAGGTGTTGCGGAGCATTTACTACCTGTCGAACTCGCGGCTCTACGCGGCCATCGAGATGGCCTGCCTCGATATCCAGGGCAAGGCGCTCGGCCGCCCGATGTCCGACCTCATCGGCGGGCGCGTGCGCGACGCGGTGCCGATGATCGCCTACCTCTTCTGGCGCTACGACCGGCCGCAGGGTGGCGACGACAAGTGCGCCGAGGACATGGCCGATCTCTGTGAGGAGCTGCACGAGACGCTCGGCGTGAATTCGATGAAGCTCAAGGCCGGCGTGATGCCGCCCGACGAAGAAGCGCGCGTC
>Ga0233425_10010368_pt1 | contig 11386 bp, 8 predicted proteins | sample Watercolumn_Towu_2_FD_181712 | JGI IMG/M metagenome (GOLD analysis project Ga0233425, IMG submission 181712) | Freshwater microbial communities from Lake Towuti, South Sulawesi, Indonesia - Watercolumn_Towuti2014_140_MG | ecosystem: Environmental > Aquatic > Freshwater > Lake | place: Indonesia...
CAGGTGACCTGTCACCTCGGCACTTCGGTCGCTTTCTGCGACAGAACTCGGCAGGTGACCTGTCACCTCGGCACTTCGGTCGCTTTCTGCGACAGAACTCGGGCCGCCGCGACGGGTTTCGGTCCCCCCCGTACCATGCAGGGTGCTTGACACGCGGCCCCGGGGGGTGCTTGACTCGCAGGGGTTTGTGAGGGGGGCCGCAGAATGGGCAAGCCGGGCTTCGTGTTGACCTCAGCGCAGCGGACCACCTATGCGGTGGGGATGTTCTCGTCGGCCATCGTCACGGCCAACGCGATGAGCTGGCTGCTCTACTACTACTCCCCGCCGCCCAACGCGGTCGACCAGGGGATGGTGTTTCTCGCTGCGGGGGTCCTGGTGGGGCTTGCCCGGCTGTTCGGGTCGAGCATCGATGCCGTGACCAATCCGCTGGTTGCGTTCTGGAGCGACCGGAGCTGCCACCCGGGCGGACGTCGAATCCCGTTCATCCGCCGCGGAGCGGTGCCGCTGATGCTGCTGGCGGTGCTGATCTGGTTCCCGCCGGTGAGGGGGACATCGGTCTGGAACGTGCTCTGGCTGGCCATGACACTGGGAGGGACGTGGTTCTTTTACACGTATGTCGTGGCCCCCTACCTGGCCCTGATGCCGGAGCTGACCCAAAACCCTGAGGAGCGGGTCAGCCTCACGGTCATCATGTCCTACTTCGAGGCGGGGGCGGCTGTGATCGCGGCCCTGCTGGTGCCGCCGGTGCTCGAGGCCCTCAGGGGGGGGATCCAGATCGGGCCGTTCTTCCTGTCGGACGGGTTCAAGGTCACGGCGCTGGTCCTGGCCGTGTTGGGAGGGCTCGGGTTCTTCCTGTCGGTTTCGAAGATCCGGGAGAAGCCGCTGGCCGAGGAGAAGCGGATGGACTTCTCCCTCTGGCGGGCCGTGGTGGAGTGCTTCCGAAACCCGGCGTTCCTGCCCTACCTGCTGGCCGCGGCCTCGGCCAAGATCGCAGTGGGCATCTTGATGATCTGCATACCGTTCCTGGCCACGGCCGTGCTGCGCAAGGGCGAGGGGTTCACGGCGGTGCTCCAGGCTCCGCTGTTCCTGTCGACCATCGTGGGGTTTGCCGTGGCTCAGCTCGTGGTCAACCGCTTCGGGCTGAAGCGGGCGTTCCTGGCCGCCACCGCGGGGTCCACGCTGCTGGTTGCCTGTTTCTTCGGAGTGAACTTCGTCGGCTCCCGCCCCCTGGAACTGGCTGCGTTCGGGCGAACGTCGAGCGGCGACCTGCTGCTCTCGTTTGCCCGCGACCCGGAACCTGGATTCCGCCCTCCGTCACCGGCCAAGGTATCCCTGGACGAGCCGCTCGTCACTGGCGATACCGTCACCGTGAAGCTCGACCCGTTCCGATGGGCATCCCTGTTTGCCGACCCGGACATCGCTGCATTCCGCAAGTCCGTGGAGGAGCTGACCGAAGACGAGGCCGCGGCGCTGCTGAAGGACGAAACCGCTCAGCTGTCCCGCCCGGATGCCCGGGGGCGGGAAAGGGAGTGGATGCTCTCGCAGGAGATCGAGCCGCTGCTGCCCCACCTCGCTTCGACGGCCATCCCCTATCTTTTCCCCAGCGGGAAGCGGCGCTTCGACGACGGGTTGTACATCGCGGGTCCCCGGCTGGCCAGGGTGCCAGGTCCTGGCGAGGAAGTTCACCTGGATCTCGAGGTCGGGCCGCTCTCCGAACCGCAGGAGACGGTGAACCTGGACGGCTGGAAGCAGGTGGTCTCGACGCCGGAAGAGCGGGCCGGAATGTCATCAGGGCAGTCGTTCCACCTGGGACCTCCCGTCACGCTCCCCGTGGCCGGCAGCCTCGTGTGGTCGGACGGCTCGGTTGCGTTCGAGCGGTTCCGTCCCCTTCCCGAGGCCGGCCAGCCCCTTTCCACCCTGCCGCCGGAGCTGCGCTCTACGCTCCAGGACGAAGGCAAGCTGAACGCGCTGCTGTCCCGGTTCGATCTTCGTGCAGAGTTCCAGTGGAGCACCCGCATCTGGCTGGTGCTGGCCCTCTGTTTCCTGCTCGGGTTCCCGGCAGCGATTCTCATGAGCATGTACCGGCCGATCGTGTGCGAGGTCGTGGACCTCGACGAGCGGCTGGTCGGCTTCCGGCGGGAGGCGATGTACTTCGGAGTGGAGGGGCTTCTCACCAAGATGGCCGACGGGATCTCGGCCGTGGTCGCACCCGGCCTCATGCTTCTGGGCCACCTCATCGCGCCGCTGCCGTTCGGCTATGTCTTCCCGTTCGTCGCGGCCACGATCTTCATGGTCCTGGCCTGGGTCTCGTTCTCCCGCTACCCCCTCGGCCGTTAGTCAGGCCCACGCTCGCATTCCTCCCGCAACGCATACGCGGTTTTCACAAAGGTCGAGGCTGCGTGGGGGCCGATGGACATGGTCTTCTCGTAGGCGTACTCCTTGAGGTTGAAGAACTCGGCAGGGATGATGTAGCCCAGCTCGTCGAGGCCCAGCGTGAACACCATGGACAGGCCCTTGCCGCAGGCCTGGTACAGCTCGTGGCCGACCTCGGGCGAGACTTCGCCCGGGACCGTGACGAACCGGAGCCCGCCGATGCAGCCGAACGCCATGGCCGTGTGGATCACGCCGTCCTCCAGGGGGCGGTCGATGAAGCCGACCTTGCCGGCAAACGTGAACCGGCGGTTCAGGTTGGCCACCTGGAGCGGAGTCGAGGCCAGCTTCACGGGGCCGGCGAGCGGCTCGGCCTCTGCCAGGGCATTGCGGGTGAGCTCGGCCAGCCGGGTCCCCATCTGCTCGATGTACTGGCGGCGCTGGGCCTGGTCGGACTTCGGCGGAACGTTGGGCGTCAGCATGGCCCCCAGCGGTGCCTGGAAGAAGAGGGCCTCGATGCCGACATCGGCCATGCGGTTGCGGAAAGGGGCGGGGTAGTCTGCGCTGACGGCCCGGTTCTTCTCCCACAGGGCCTCGGGGTGCGCCCCGAAGTTGAGCAGGGCCGTGACCGCCCGCCCATCCCGTACGACGCCGAGCACGAACGCCATGGGGTAGCTTCCTCCCCCCTTGCGGTCGTTGCGCACCAGGTCCGCAGGAACCTCGAACCTGCCTGCCACCAGCTCTGCCGGCGCTGCCGAGGCCACGGCCAACTCGATCGACCGCACGACTGCATCCTCCACGCCCGCCAGGTAGCCCTTGTCCACTCCGGTGCGGTACGGGATCCCGAGAAACGCCTTTCCCCACAGCCCGAGGGTATCCGGCCCGGAGTGCGTGTGCGTCGAGCAGAGGATCACCCGTTGCGGATCGAGCACGTGCGTCACCCTCGCCCGCACCCGCAGCACGCTGGGATGGAGGAACCCGATGAGGTCGATCGTGACCAGGCAGATGGCGCCCCCCGAAGAATCACGGACGTACAGGGCGTGGACCTCGAGAGGATGCAGGATCTCGGTTGCGGTCCTGTCGGGTGCAAATCCGGCCAGGTACACCGGCCTGTCCAGTGACGGCGTGATGTCCACCCGGCCCGTTCCAACGAAGTAGGTCTCTCCCATCCGGCACCTCCCCGCGAATCACCACGTCATTCTGTTTCTGGCGCCAGAGGAGTGTCAAGGATGTTGGCGCACTGAAACCCCATCCTCTGCAGCGGCACGACCAGGTTCTCGGGCATGGGGGAAGCAAGCTGCAGCAGTTCGTGCGTGAACGGGTGGCGAAGCCGTATGGAAACGCAATGCAGCGCAAGCCGGGACAGGCCATAGGCAGTCCGCAGCGCCCGGTTCAGGTCGGGCCGCCCGTAGTTGGAATCGCCGATGACCGGGTGGCCGACGTGGCGCAGATGCCGCCGGATCTGGTGGAGCCGGCCGGTCTGCGGGAACGCAGCCACCAGCGACACGGTCCGGAACGGGGACCTCGGCCCCTGCACCATGTTCGATGTTCGATGGTCGACATGTCCTTCGTAGCCCGAAGGGCGGAGTAGGATGGTCGCCGTCGCAATGGCCCTTCCTGGTGCTGCCAGTGAGGGGGAAGAAGAACAGTGGGACTCTCCGCTGGGTCCCGTGGGACGGGATGCCAACGTGCGGAAGGTAGTGCGGGCCTCGACTCGGGGACCGCCCGGCTCGTTGGGAATCGGGTAGTCGACGAGCCCCGATTCCGGCGGTACGCCCCGCACCAGGGCGATGTAGCAGCGCAGCGCCCCCTCGGCCCGGATCGTGCGCCGGAAGGCCTCTACCGTCGCACCGTTTCGAGCCACGAGCAGCACGCCGCTGGTCCCGCGGTCGAGGCGCCCCAGGGGGTGGACCGCCCCCTTCCCCAGCCGTTCTTCCAGCAGGTCGGTCAGCACCACCCGGTCCCGAGCCCAGCCCCGGTGCACGGGCAGCCCGCTCGGCTTGTCCACCGCAACCAGCCAGGGGTCCTCGTGCAGGATGCAAAGCCCGGTGTCCGACATGAGCCGCTCCTACAGGTGCAGATCCAGGTCATAAGCGGAGCACTGGCCGGCCTTCTTCACGCCCACGTACAGGGTGCCCGAGTCATTCACCCCGGGGCATTGCGGGCCGAACTCAACCGACACCGTCCCGCCGCCGGCGAGGCAGCGAAAACCAGTGGTCGGCCCGGAAGCACCGGGAAGCTCGATTCCCAGGTCGGCTTCCTGCTTGCATCCCTGGTTGCCGATCAGGGTGTAGTCCAGCGGAGTCGCGCCCGAAAGACACACATAGGTCACCAGGACCTCGAACGGCTGATCCAGCCCCAGCTCCACCTGTACGAAGGGCTGCAAGATGGCCCATTGCACGTCAGAGGCACCGACCGAAAACCAGTCCTCCTCCCCTTCCACTGCAGCGTGGATGTGCGTCATGGACTCCACGTCCTTGTCGGTGAAGTCCCCGACGTGGAAGGCCTGGCCAGGGGCGTTGTTCGGCTCGTACGAGTCGATGCTCGAGCATCCGCACTGGCCGGCGGGGGTGCACAGCAGCCCCGGGTCGCACTTGCCGCACTCCAGGACGTTTCCGCACCCGTCGTCCTCGGGCCCGCAGCTCTTGCCCTGGGCGGTACAGCTCGATGGGGTGCAGCCGACCAGGGAGTGCAGGGTCCCCACGGGCTTTCGATCCGGGTTGCCCGCATACTGCTGCTTTGCCTCGGTGCAGTCCGCGGCCGTTGCGGCCAGGGCATACACCGAGTGCACGCCCCCCTGCTCCGGGACCAGGATCGTCCCGATCTTGCCGCCCGGGCTGGCCTGGGGGCAAGCCGCGGGGACTCCCGCCTCGGCACAGAGCTGCGCCTTGTCCCCGATGCCGACCACCACCTGCCGCTTGCAGCCCGGACAGCCGTCCGCATTGCCCAGCAGCCAGTCGATCGACAGCGACGCGGTCTTTCCCGCGGGGGCCGACCCCACGGAACCCGAATCCGCGATGCCGATGTCCGTGATCTCGAATACGCCGGCCTTGCAGGGGCTGTCGCACTGCCCCTGGGAGGTGCAGGTCGTGTCCTCCGCACAGGAGCCGCAGTGGACGAGCCCGCCGCACCCATCCCCCCAGTCACCGCACTCCTTTCCCAGCGCATCGCAGCCTGCGGGAAGGCAGCTCCCTTCCACGGTCACGTTACCGACCGGAACCGCCACGGTCTTCCAGCTCTCCAGGGCAAACAGGGTCGATGCCACGGAGCAGTCCTCCTCCTGGAGCGATGCGGCAAGCAGCACATGTTCTCCCACCGGCTCGGGGGCGTTGATGAAGGCACCGATGCTGGACTGGACCGACTGGGGGCAGGTAGGCAGAGTCCCCAGGTCGAAGCACGCTGCGGATTCGCCCGGGAAGCCGAGCACGAGCTGCACCGGGCATGTCGGGCACCCGGCACTGCTGCCGGCCTTGAAGATCACGGCAACCGGGATCGAGCCTGAAGGCGGGGCCCCGGCTGAGGTCCCCGAACCCCCGACCTGGGCCTGCAGCACGGTGAACAGCCCCTTCTGGCAATCCGGGGAGCCGCACGTGGCTCCGAGGTGGCAGACCTGCCCCTCCGGGCAGGCTCCGCAGCTTACGTGCCCGCCGCAGCCGTCTTCCACAAAGCCGCAGTCCGCGTCGAGCACGTCGCAGGTTCCAGGCTGGCATCCTCCGATGATCTCCAGGGTGCCGATCACCATGCGGGGAAGCGTCTCGGCGTACTTCGCCATCGCCTGTCCACAGTCGTTTTCTGCCGTGGCGACCAGGTTCACCGACAGCGTCCCCCCGATGGCCTGAGCCTGGAACTTGGCGTTGCCCAGCCCCGAGACCGTGGCAGGACACGTCGGCGGGATCCCGGCATCGATGCAGGAGACCACGTCGTCCCCCAGGCCCACCACGAGCTGACGCGGTTCCCCGTCCAGCTCCGTGCGGCTCCCGAACAGGTAGGAGAAGATCAGCAGGACCGGGTCTCCTGCGGCCACCTGGGCCGAGCTGGAAAACCCGTTGATGAGCACATCCTCCACGGAAAGGACGTCCAGCGCACAGGCCGGTGCGGGCCCGCACTTCCCGTCGCTACCGCACACCTGTCCGGCGCCACAGGTACCGCACCAGCTCTTGCCCCCGCACCCGTCGTCGAGCAGCCCGCACGAGGCCATGAGCGACTTGCAGTCCTTGGGCTCGCAAGGGGCTCCCACCACCAGCTTGCCCACGACCTGGGCCGTCGGCTGAACGCCGAATTCGTGCGGTTCCCCACCGCATCCGCCCGCGGGGGCCATCTCCGCAAGCAGCACATACGTCCCAGGTACCGTGGGGGAAACAAGCTCGCCGACGGCATGCCCTGCAGACATTCCGGGGCACGGTGCGGGCTGGCCGCCTGCCACGCAGGCCGGCGCTCCCCCCTCCACCCCCACGGCAATCTCCCTGAGACAGTCCGTGCACCCGTCGGAATTGGCCGCACTCCATCCCACGATGAACGGGATCGGGGTGCCGGGCTGAACCGGCCCGATGATTGGACTGGCCAGTGCATCCACGTTCTCTGCAAACAGCAGCTCGGTCACGCGGAGCTGATCCTGGGTGCAGTCCGGCACCGGCCCGCACCGGCCGTTTCCATCGCAGAAGGTCCCCTCGGAACAGACCCCGCAGTGCAGGATCTTCCCGTCCGCCGCCCACGTTCCACACTCATAGCCCCCCGGACCGCACGCGGCCGGATTCCCCCCCGTGTCCGCATCCCCGCTCAGGTCTGCCCCTTGTGCGGCATCCGAATCGGCCGCGGCTTGATCGGCGGATTCGCGCCCGTCCATGATTCCCGTGTCGGGCAAGGGCGATCCGCCTGTGTCGTCACGGACCGTCGTCGTTTCGCCGCTGCACGACACCCCGAGCAGCAGCGTGAGGATCACTGGGGCCACCCCCGCTCGAAATGCTTCCATGTGACCTCCGTCAAGTCGGCGCCATTGTCGCACAGCTGGCCTTCCGGCGCCACAACTGCCAAGAACGGCCTTTGGTGGTCACACTGCAAGAGATTGCGGGCTACTCCGATTCTGCCGTCGGATCGACCACCGTCAGGAACGGAAAGACCCGAAAGTGCCGGTCGGCAGTGGCAATGGTGCCTACCCCGTGCTCCCGCATGAGCGCAGCGATGTGCGCATCGTGGTACATGTTTCCCCGCAGCGGCGGGGCGCTCGAGAGCACCTCGACCATGAAACGCGGGTGGCGGTCCGTCTCCAGCAGGACATCCACCTTCGGGTCGTCGACCAGGGTCTCGATGAACGCAACCGCTCGACTCGGGTCCAGAGGGCGAGAGAACACCCTGGGGTGCGTGACCACCCGGAGCCACTCGTACAGGATCGACCAGGTCACGCAGAATCCGCCGGATCTTCGGTGCTTCTCGACAAAGGCCCTTGCCGCCTGGTGATGGGGGGATTCCTCGTACACGGCGTACACCAGGAGGTTCGTGTCCACGAGCAGGTTCATTCCGACTCCAGCAGGTCGTGCAGTGCCTCTCTGTCCGCCAGATCCACCGAGGCCTGGCCCAGGGAGAACCTCGGAAGGGCCGTGGTCTTCCCCTTCCGCTCGACCTTGGCCGCCAGCCCCAACGCCAGCAGCTCGTTCACACAGGCCTGGAACTGGCGGCGTTCCTTCCTCGCCCGCGCACGAATCCGCTCGAAGAGCCGGTCGTCCAGAGCAACGGTCGTCCTCTTCATCTCGGACCTCCTCGCATCTAGATGATTGCACTTGCGCATCTGAATGTCAAGGTCGGCAGAATCTGCGAGAGCGGACCATTGCATCCGCTGCGGTTGCTGGTCTACCATTTCAGCGTCCCCAAAGCGGGGACGGGGCTCGATCGGGGGGCCTGGGGCCCCGGAGGGGCACGATGACGACACAGGGTTTGGCTTCTGCACGGTTCTGTCGGCTCCTGGTCGGGGCGGTGGCATGGCTCGTGGCCACCGGTGTGGCGGCCACGGCATGCAACTCGGACAACAGCGCTGCATCTCCCGCTGGCACGGCTACGAAGACCCCGATGCCCCCGAGTCTCTGCGCTATGATCTGGCCTACGAGGTGGACCTGCGCGACTCGCCCGATTCGCCCGAGTGGAGCACGTACGGCAATACCAACAGCTCCCTCTACCCCTGGGAGGAGGACGGCAAGAAGGGAACCTGGGGGTTCGACTACGGAGCGCTTTTCTCGGCCGAATGGGCGGACCGTTTCGGCATCCAGGATCCGGACGACCCGGGGCGGAACCTGCCCCTGTGCGACCTGCTCGATCGCGGCTTCGTCCACGAGGTCTGGGTCTACGGTGATGCGGACCACCCCCTCCCCGGTGATGCCAGCGCGGCCGAGATCCTCGAGTGGAAGCCGAAGTACGACGAGGCGTTCGTCCCGACCGGAAAGATGCATGGCTGTGCAGGCAACGGCTGTTTCGATCCTGAGGACCTCGCCGACATCCTGGCGGCCGGGTGCAAGCGCACTATCCGCATCGCCTGGTTCAACAACACCCGGGGTCCCGGTTGCTTCATGGAGAGCCTCTCCCACGGTCTGGAGAGCATGGCGACGACGAACGTCCTTCCCTGGCTCGCCCCGTACTTCCGTGACTTTGCCAACATGGAAATGAACGTGGACTACGGCGACCAGGGTATCCAGCTCGCGAGCCGGTACGCGTGCGAAGGGGGGGACCAGCTATCGTATCCCGACCCGACCACGGTGGACTACGGTGCCGGCTGCGGCGGGCCGGGGCAGATCACCGGCTACGACCCGGTCTGCGGCAACGTGCACTTCATGCCCGATTCCAAGGGGCACTACGACCTGACCAGCGACATGCCCGTGCTGACGAGCTGCACACATTTCCGGGATGGCACCGGGAAGAAAGAGACCTTCACAAAGGCGGCGTACTCTCCCGCATACGACCACGTCAGCGACTGCATGGGACCGTTCCTGACCTGGTGGCGGCAGAACATCCCGGCGGTGGGAAACACGGCCCTGGAAGAAGACGGCCAGCCCATGCGCTCCTGGTGGCCGTTCCTGTACTACTGAAACGGCCTACTTCGCGGGGGTGATCTCCTTGAGCTCGATGGTGAAGGAGATCTCCATCTTGCAGATCACAGGGTTTTCCGGGTCATCGAGGATCCAGAACTTCTGCCCCTTGTCGGTCTCGCCGTACAGGACCGGCAGCTCGACCGCCTTCCCTTCGAGGGTCACGGTCCACTTGTCGTTCTTCACGAACTTGAGGGTGGATTCTTCCCCTTCCGCGTTGATCACGAGGGGCTTGTTTTCTTTGAGCGCGGCATAGACCTTCTTGCTGACCCACACGGTGGTCTTGTCCTCGAGCACCAGCGGGCCGCCGCCGAAGTAGTTGTTCTGGGCAATCCCCTCGGCAAATCCCTTCTCCTTGATCGTCACGGTCCCGGCCGTGCCGCTGGAATTCGACATCTTGTAGTCGAACTCGACCTCGGTACCGAGCTTCTTGACGGTGACCACGAAGTCGTAGGCCCCTACCAGGTTCCACTTCATCACGGTCCCGGCCTTGAGCCAGGGGAACTTCGGCTCGGGCGGCGGCACCATGGCCAGGGCCGAGGCTGCAACGCACGTCAGAATTGCGACAGGCAGTGCGATTCTGAGACATCTCATCGAGTGTTCCTCCTTCCAGGGTTGACGCAAAGATCAGACTTTGGCGAGCATAGTGTTTCCTGCGCTGCTTTTCAACTCCGGAGATGCGGGTTTCCCACACTCCCTGCGGTCCGTGTTGTGCCCCCCGGCCGTTCCGAGTATCCTGAGGCTCCTTTGGTGCCGGCTTCCCGGCGTTTCGGCGGAGGTCACGATGGCGCGCACGACATGGCGGTATGGGGAGAAGCGTGTGAGCATGACGCTTTGGGCTCTCGCTGCGGTGTTGCCATTCTGGGTTCTAGCCGGCTGTAGCGGCAGCGGCGGCAAGGGGGCGGATGCGGCGGGCGACGGCGCAACGATCGGTGACGGTCGAGGAAGCACGGAGGACGGGGCGGTGTTGCCGGATGGTGCCCGTCTTCCCGACGGTGCGAGCCCGGATGCCGCCGTGCTGCCCGACGGCACCGCCGACTCGGTGACGGCCTGCACCAAGGAAGGAGAACGCAAGTGCACCGACAAGGACGAGGTGCTCGAGTGCCAGGCGGGCAAGTGGGTGGTGGTGACCGTCTGCCCCGACACCCACTTCTGCCTGCTCGGGTACTGCGTCCCGCCCGAAGACTGCACCCCGGGCGAGATCAAGGGGTGCTACTCCCTGACGCAGTTCAAGCAGTGCAACCTGGAGGGCAAGGCGTTCATCCCGGTCGACTGCCCGGAAGGTCAGACCTGCGCCGACGGGGTGTGCGGCAACTTCGCGTGCGCGCCGGGGGACGTGCAGTGTGCGGGCCAGTCGGCCACGCAGAAGTGCAAGGCGGACGGCAGCGGCTGGGGCGATCCGGAGCCGTGCGATGCGGACCTCGTCTGCATCGGCGGCAAGTGCATGTCTGAGTGCATGACCGACCCGAAGTGGAACAACTCGTCCATCGGGTGCGAGTACTGGACCGTGGACCTGGACCAGTCGGACAAGGCGAACATCATGTCCGGCAACACGCCGCCGGCCGAATCGCCGCACTCGGTGGTGCTGTCGAACCCGGGCACGGCCCCGGCCAAGGTGAAGTTCAGCACCCTGGCCGAAGGGATCACGCTCCCGTTTGCGGACGAAGAGGTAATCGAGCCGGGTCAGACCCGGGAGTTCGTCATGCCGCGCATGGATCTCGAAGGCGCAGGCATCTTCGACCGCTCGGTGCGCATCCGGAGCAACCGGCCGCTCGTGGCCACGCAGTTCAATCCCAAGGACGCGGCAAAGACCTACTCGAACGACTCGTCGCTGCTGCTGCCGGTGGAAATGCTGGGAACGGAGTACCTGGTCCTGGGCTGGAGCTCCCAGATGGAGATCGCATTCTCCCCGTACCCCGCGCTGCTGGGCTACTTCACCGTCGTGG
>Ga0233425_10010369_pt1 | contig 11386 bp, 12 predicted proteins | sample Watercolumn_Towu_2_FD_181712 | JGI IMG/M metagenome (GOLD analysis project Ga0233425, IMG submission 181712) | Freshwater microbial communities from Lake Towuti, South Sulawesi, Indonesia - Watercolumn_Towuti2014_140_MG | ecosystem: Environmental > Aquatic > Freshwater > Lake | place...
CATCGTCAACATCTCCTCGATCAACGGCCAGAAGGGCCAGATCGGCCAGACCAACTATTCCGCCGCCAAGGCCGGGATGATCGGCTTCACCAAGGCGCTGGCGCTGGAGAATGCGCGCAAGGGCGTGACGGTGAACTGCATCGCCCCCGGCTATATCGACACCGAGATGGTCGGGGCCATGGACGAGAAGGTCCTGGCCGGAATCATCGCCCAGATTCCGGTGGGAAGACTCGGAAAAGGCGAGGAAATCGCCGACATGGTGTCCTGGCTGTCGGGCGAACGTGCCGGATATGTCACAGGCTGCACGCTGTCGCTGAACGGTGGTCAGTATCTGGTCGGCTGATCCCGTCCCGCCCAAAATCCGCCGCGCGCAGGTTTCACCACTCGTCGCCATGGAGTTGACGGCAGGGTCCAGAACGGCGCGAACGCCGCTTCCGGCCGCGATGGCGATCGCCCTCGCGGCGGCGGCGCTGTCGTTTGCATCCGCGCCCTCCGAAGCCCGGGCCCAGGCCCGCGGCAACGCCCAGGCCGAACAGAGCCAGTCCCTGCGCGCCAGCGGTCCGCCCTCGCGGACCCTGCCGCCCACGGGCCGCTATATCGCGGAATCGGGCGAGGGCTTCATCCTGGACCGTTCGGGCCAGCGGCCCCTGCTGCGTTTCGACCGACGCGACGAGACCTGGGTGCTGCGCCCGACCGCGGCCCCGCGCGGCGACGTCATCTATCGCAACGACGCCGGTGACCAGCTGCTGCGGGTCACGCCCGGGGGCGGCATGACCGTCTATACGCCGCGCGCGCCCGGCGGATCGCCCGCCTCCCTGTCGGGCCCGGCCCCCAGCCTGACGCCCCCGACCCTGGGCCCGGCCCAGATGTTCCAGCTGATGACCCGCCGCAGCGCCATGCTGAGCCAGGCGCTGGGCCGGCTGATCGAGATCAACGTCGACACCGACGGCGCCGCCGAAAGCCTGACCGTCGAGGCCCTGATCCTGTCGACGGACGCCGCCCTGCGCATCGCCCGCTCGCCCTCGGCGCGATCGTCGCTGGACCGGCTGCGCAGCATCACCATCGTCGACGGGCCGCGCGCCTCGGTGACCTACGCCCGCGGCGACCTGCGCGTCGTCGTGGCGCCGACCCAGGGCGTGGCGGGCCGGCCGTCCTCGGCCCGGGTCATCGACGCCTTCCTGACCCCCGCGACCACGACGCGCCGGCGCTGATCAGCCGGCGAAGCCGTCCTTGGCGGCTCGCCGGACGGCGAATTCGGCGGCATCCATCGCCCGCACGAAGGGATTGAAGGCCTTTTCGGCCCCGATGGTCGTCGGCACGGTCGCCTCGCCCCGCTCCCGCATGGCGAAAATCTCCTGCGCCCGCGCCCGCATCTCCGGCCGGTCGTCGAGGCTCAGGGCGAAGCGGGCGTTGGCGGCCGTGTATTCATGGGCGCACCAGACCACCGTCTCGTCCGGCCAGGCCGCCAGCGTCTGCAGGCTGGCGTGCATCTGCTCCGGCGTCCCCTCGAACAGCCGGCCGCAGCCGAGGTTGAACAGCACGTCGCCGACGAAGGCCTGCCCATCCGCCGGCGAGCGGTAGACGATGTGGCCGAGGGTGTGGCCGGGCGTATGGGTCACCTCCAGCCTGGTCTCGCCGAGCATCACCGTATCGCCCCCGGCGACGATGCGGTCGATCGGCGCGGCCTTGCGCACCTCTTCGGGACCGATGATCTCGCAGCCGGTCTCGTCCTTCAGCCGGGCGTTGCCCTGGGTGTGGTCGGGGTGCCAGTGAGTGTTCAGGATCAGATCCAGCCGGCCCCAGCCGGACTGTTCGAGATCGGCGAGAATGGCGGCGGCGTCCGGCGTGTCGATGGCCGCGACCACGCCCGAGCGGGCGTTGCGGACCAGCAGGCCGTAGTTGTCGTTCAGGCAGGGAAAGAGGCGGACGTCGAGGGTCATGCGCCCATCCTAGCAGCCCGCCCCGACCCGGCCTATGTTCCTCCCATGCGGCGCAGCATCGAGGACCTTCGCATCTTCTACGGCGAGCCGGCCGGCGCCCTCGCGCGGCGTCTGCTGGCGCGGCGGCTGGAGGACGCCTGGGGCGAGGCGACCAACAGCGATGTGTTGGGTCTCGGTTACGCCACGCCGTGGCTGGACGCCTTCGTCGGGGCGCGCCGCGTGGTCGCGGCCATGCCGGGCGGACAGGGGGTCGAGCTGTGGCCTTCGGTCGGCAAGAACCGGACCCTGCTGGTCGACGACCGCCGCCTGCCCTTCGCCGCCGGGTCGTTCGACCGCATCCTGCTGGTCCATGCCCTGGAAGAGGCTGACGACGCCCAGGCCCTGATGGCCGAGGCCGTACGCGCCCTGTCGCCGGCCGGGCGGATCATTCTGGTGGCGGCCGCGCGCGGCGGCCTGTGGGCGCGGGCCGAGACCACGCCGTTCGGACACGGCCGGCCCTTCACCCGCGGCCAGCTGGAGCGGCTGGTGCGCGCCGCGGGGCTGGAGCCGACCGCATGGTCCCAGACCCTGTATGTGCCGCCGTGGGGGCCGCTGCTGCCCCTGGCGGACGGGTTCGAACAGATCGGCAAACGGATCATGCCGGGCGCGGCGGGGGTCATCCTGCTGGAGGCGACGCGGCGGGAATACGCCCGCATCCGGCCGGGCGGAGCCGTGGCGACGGTCCCGGTCATGACCCCGGCGCTGCAGCCCCGGCCCGTGAACCGGTCGGGCCGCGAGAAACTGGCCGGCGGCGATCTGGCGGGAATGCGCGAACGCCCTTAAAGCCACGGCCATGCAGAGACTGATCCTGATGCGCCACGCCAAGGCGGAAAAGACGTCCGCCTCGGGCCAGGACCGCGACCGTCCCCTGTCCGACAAGGGACGGGCCGACGCCGCCGCCATGGGTCGGGCGCTGGCCGCGCGGGGCATGCGGCCGGATCTGGCCTTCGTCTCTCCCTCGACGCGGACGCAGCAGACCTGGGATCTGCTGCACGACGCCTTCGGCGACGTGCAGGTCCGCGAGCCCGAGCCGCTGTACAACGGCGGATCCGACACCCTGCGCCGCTATGTCGAGGGGGCCGAGGACGAGGCCGGCTGCCTGATGGTGGTGGCCCACAATCCCGGCGTCCATGTGCTGGCCGTGGAATATCTGATCGAAAGCGCCGCATCGCCGTCCGTGCTGGACCGGATGAGCGGCGGCTTCCCCCCGGGCGCGGCGGCGATCTTCATCGTCGATGTCGCCGGACGCTGCGCCTTCGAGGGCTTCCTGCAGCCCCGCGACCTCGCCGGCGAATGACCGACACGGCGTACAAGCTGGTCGACCGGGCCGAATGGGCCGCCGCGCGCGCCGCGAGGGCCTATGCCGGTTCGACCGTCGATCGGCTGGACGGCTACATCCATCTCTCGGGCGCCGGCCAGCTGGCCGAGACCGCGCGGCGGCACTATGCGGGCCGCGCGGACCTGATGCTGGTGACCGTGGACCTGAGCGCTCTGGGCGACGGCCTGAAGTGGGAGGCGTCCCGCGGCGGGGCCCTGTTCCCGCACCTCTACGGCCCCCTGCCGATCTCCGCCGCGATCGGGGAACGGCCGCTGTCGGTGGACGCCGACGGGGTGATGCGGTTCGACGACGGAGCCGTCGAATGGCCCTGAGCGACCTCGGCGCCGCCCTGCTGCGCCAGCTGGACCCCGAGGTCGCCCACGGTCTGGCGATCCGCGCCCTGCAGGCCGTTCCCCTGCCCGCGCCGCCTGCCGACGACCCCATTCTGCGAACCACGATCGCGGGGCTGGACCTGCCGAACCCCGTCGGTCTGGCGGCGGGTCTGGACAAGAACGGCGAGGCCCTGAGGGGTCTGGCGCGGTTGGGATTCGGCTTTGTGGAATGCGGCTCCGTCACGCCCCTCGCGCAGCCCGGCAATCCGAAGCCGCGTCTGTTCCGGCTGTCGGAAGACCGCGCGATCATCAACCGGATGGGGTTCAACAACCTGGGGCTCGAGGCCTTCGCCAAACGTCTGGCGAACCGGCCCCGCACCGTCGTGGTCGGGGCCAATCTGGGGGCCAACAAGGACACGGAGGACAAGGCGGCGGATTATGTGACCGGGCTGACACGTCTGCGCGGGCTCAGCGACTATGTGACCGTCAATGTGTCATCGCCCAATACGCCGGGGCTTCGCGCCCTGCAGGGACGGGCGGCGCTGGACGATCTGCTGGGCCGGCTGAACGAGGCGCGCGCCGGCGATCCGACCCCCGTCTTCCTCAAGGTCGCGCCCGATCTGACGGCGGACGAGATCGCCCTGATCGTCGAGGCCAGCCTCGACCACCGGATCGACGCCCTGATCGTCTCCAACACCACCCTGGACCGGCCCGACAGCCTGCGCTCGCGGGACCGCGGCGAAGCGGGGGGCCTGTCCGGCGCGCCTCTGAAGGCCCGCGCCATGCAGGCCCTGCGCGCCGCCGCGGACGCCTCGGCGGGCCGCCTGCCCCTGATCGCCGTCGGGGGAATCGATTCCGGCGCCGAGGCCTATGCCCGCATCCGGGCCGGAGCCGGGGCCGTCCAGCTGTATTCGGCCCTGATATACGAGGGCCCCGGGCTGGTCGGGCGGATCAAGCGCGATCTGGCCGCCCGGTTGCGCGCCGACGGCTTTTCCACGGTCGCCGAGGCCGCCCGATCGGCCCGTTGACGGAGCGTTAGGGCAACCGGGGCATAGTGCACGCGAGGCGAAGGCGCCTTGCTCGGGGAACCGCATGGCGATGGCGACCGTCGAAACGCAAGCTCACGGCGCCGCTCCCGAGGGCGACTGGGCGACTGCGATTCGCCAGCGCCGCAAGGCGTTGCTGCAGCGGCTCGGCATGGCCGCGGCCGCCGCCATGATCTTCAGCCCCCTGCTGGGCTGGCCGCTGAGCGTCGCCTGGGTGCTGGGCTATTTCCTCATCCAGGCCCTGGATGTCTGGGTCTTTTCGCCGATCAACAGCGGCCGCGCCGAGCGCCTGACCGGCTTCCGCAATATCGCGGGCTGGCTGATGCTGACCGCCAACGCCGCCTATTTCGGCAGTCTGTCGATCCCGATGTGGCTCCTGGGCGGTCCCATGGGCGGCATCTGCGCCGCCATGCTGCTGTCGGCGGGGTGCATCTATTCGGTGATCAACGCCCCCCGGTCGACCTCAGTCATGCTGATGACGGCGTCGGTCCAGTTTCTCTATCTGGCGGCGACCCCGGTCTTCATGGCCATCTACGGCGCCTCGATGGGCTTCGTGACCGCCGCCGCCATCGCGGTCGGCGTCTTCGTGACCTACTGCCTGTCGACCTGGCAGCGCATGAACGAGGCGCGTCTGGCCGAGACCGCCGCGCGGATCGAGGCGGATCAGAAGCGGATGGACGCCGAACGCATCATGGAGGGCCGCAGCGCCTTCCTGGCCGCCATCGGCCACGATCTTCGCACCCCGATCAGCGCCATCCTGACCGGCGCCGCCGAGCTGGAGCGCGGCGCGACCGACGGTTCATCCCGGTCACAGGCCCAGCTGATCACCGACGCGGGCTTCATGATGAAGGCCCTGCTGGACGACCTGCTGGACCACGCCAAGCTGGACGCCGGCCACATGACGGTCGACCAGGTCGACTTCAACCTGCGCGAACTGCTGAACCAGACCGTGCGGCTGTGGCGCGGCCCGGCCCGCGCCAAGGGGCTGAAACTGCGCGTCGAAGGCGCGTCCTGCGTCCCCGATTCGGTGCGCGGCGATCCGATGCGGCTGCGTCAGGTGCTGAACAACCTGATCTCCAATGCGATGAAATTCACCGACACCGGATCGATCACCCTGCGCCTCAAGGCCTGGGCGGACGAGCCGGGCGGCCACGCCGTGCTGATCGAGGTGGCCGACACCGGTCCGGGCATGACCGCCGACCAGCTGGCCCGTCTGTTCACCCCCTTCGACCAGACCATCGCCGGCGTCAGCGCCGTCCACGGCGGCACGGGCCTGGGCCTCGCCATCAGCCGCCAGCTGGTTCAGTTGATGGACGGCCGGCTGACGGCCCGCAGCCAGCCCGGCGCCGGCGCCCAATTCACCCTGTCCCTGCATCTGCAGCCTGGCGAGGCCGTCGCCGTCCAGACCCCCGCCCTCGACCAGCAGAGCCGCGACGCCGTCGCCCGTTCCCTGTCCGGCCACCGTTCGGCCGCCGCCGAACAGATCGCCGCGCCGCAGCCGCTGTACGAAGCGCCGCCGGCTCCCGCCCCGCTGGTGGTCGAGGACGCCGCCGCTCCGGAGGCCGGATACGATGACGAGGAGGATGAGGGCCGTCCCATGCGGGTGCTGGTCGTCGACGATCACGACATCAACCGCCGCGCCATCCAGCTGATCCTGCAGCCGCTGGGCTGCGACATCGCCACGGCCGCGGACGGCATGGCGGCGCTGAAGATCTGCGAGCACACCGCCTTCGACCTGATCTTCATGGACGTGCGGATGCCCGAGCTGGACGGCCGCGAGACCACCCGCCGAATCCGCGCCGGGAACGGCCCCAACGCCGGCGTGCCGATCATCGCGGTCACCGCCGACACGGCGGCCGAGGACATCGCCGCCTGCACCGCCGCCGGCATGACCTATTTCGTGCCCAAGCCGATCACCCCGCCGATGCTGCTGGGCGCCATCACCCATGTGATGACCATGGCTCAGTCGGAAGACGTCGCTGAGGCGGAGACCGTCGCGGCCTGATCCCGCACCCCGGCGATCAGCCGGTCCGCGAAACCTTCGGCCTTCATCCCGCACTCCCAGACCGTGATCACGCGCCAGCCGGCGGCGGTCAGCGCGGCGTGGCTGGCTTCGTCGCCGGCGCGGTTGCGCTCGATCTTGGCGGTCCAGTAGGCGCTGTTGGCCTTCGGCTTGCGCGAGCCCCGCGCACAGTCGTGGCCATGCCAGAAACAGCCGTGCACGAAGACCGTGACCCGCCGCCCCTTCATCACCAGATCGGGCCGCCCCGGCAGGCCCGCCCCGCCCAGCCGGTAGCCGATGCCCGCCGCCCGCAGAATGCCACGCACGGCCAGTTCGGGGGTCGTGTCACGGCTCTTCACGCGCCGCATGACCGCGCTGCGCTTCTCGGGGGTGAAGACGTCGGTGGTCATCACTCTCTACCGCTCATCCCGGCGAATGCCGGGACCCAGATGGAAAGCCCGGATTCTGAACGAACAAGCTGGCGGGTCGGTCCCATAGAACCGCGCCTGTGATCCGGGCCCCGGCATTCGCCGGGGTGAGGGGGAAAAATGGACCCTTAAAGCTGCGCCAGCAGGTGTTCGGCCGAGGACACCTTGAACTCGCCCGGCTGTTCGATGTTCAGCTGTTCGACCACGCCGTCCCTGACCAGCATGGAATAGCGCTGCGAGCGCTCGCCCATGCCGAAGCCCTTGGCGTCCATCGACAGGCCCAGCTGGCGGGTGAAGTCGCCGTTGCCGTCGCCCAGCATGACGATCTCGTCCTTGCCGATGCCCTGGCTGTCGGCCCAGGCGCCCATGACGAAGGCGTCATTGACCGAGACGCAGGCGATCGTGTCCACGCCCTTGCCGACGATGTCCTCGCGCAGGTCCTTGAAGCCGGGCAGGTGTTTGGCCGAGCAGGTCGGGGTGAAGGCGCCCGGGACGGCGAACAGGGCCACGGTCTTGCCGGCGAAGATGTCGTCCGTCGTGACCGGCCGCGGGCCGTCGTCGGTGGCGCGGGTCAGGTTGGCCGAGGGAATGCGGTCGCCGATCTGGACGGTCATGGGCAGGCTCCGGAAATGGGTGTGAGGACCAAACGTGCCGATCAGATAGGCGTTGCCGCCGCTCCCGCCAACCGCCCGCCTTGCGAAGGCCGCCGTCGATGCCGATGATAGGGGCATGGACGAATTCCAATCCCTGGCGGGGCGGCTGCTGGTGGCCATGCCCGGCATCAGCGATCCGCGGTTCGAGCACGCGGTCATCCTGATCTGCGCCCACCGCCCGGACCACGCCATGGGCCTGCGGCTCGACCGGCCCGCGCCGGGTGTGAACCTGACGAAGGTGCTGACGAAGCTCGACACGCCCCTGCCCCCCGACGCGGACAGCCGCGCCGTGCTGCTGGGAGGGCCGGTGGACCGCGAGCGGGGCTTTGTGCTGCACACCGACGACTGGCTGGTCGAGGACGCCTCCCTGGCCTTCGGCGCGGGCTTCGCCATGACGGGCACGCGCGAGGCCCTGCTGGCCATGGTCGACCCCGTGACGGGGCCGCACCGGTCGGTGCTTCTGCTCGGCTACGCCGGCTGGGGCGACGGCCAGCTGGAGGACGAGCTGGGCGAGAACGTCTGGCTGGTCGCCGACGCCGATCCGGAGCTGATCTTCGACCCCGATCACGAGAGCAAATGGGGCCGGGTGCTGGCCGGGCTGGGCGTGGACCCGGCGCAGTTGTCCGGGCAGATCGGCCGGGCCTAGGCCGAGCGCGCCTTGATCGGCGCCGTGCCGTCGGCCAGCGACTCGTTCAGATAGACCTCGGCCTCCTGCGCGGGCAGGGCCTGGGCGTAGCCGAAGCCCTGTCCGTAGTGGCACTGGGCCTCGAGCAGCAGCCTGGCGAGGCCGGCGTTCTCGACCCCCTCGGCGACGACGTCCAGCCCGAGGTCGCGGCCCAGATTGACCACCGACTTGACGATGGTCGCCGAGCCCTCGTCCTTGTCCATGGTCAGGACGAAATAGCGGTCGATCTTCAGCGTATCGAACGGCAGCTTGGCCAGCCAGGTCAGGGACGAGAAGCCGGTGCCGAAATCGTCCAGCGCGAGCGACGCCCCGGCCTCGCGCAGCCGCGTCAGGGTCTCGGCCGCGCGCGAGGTGTCGCGCATGATGTCGCCCTCGGTCACCTCCAGCTTCAGCGCGCCCTTGGGCAGGCCGGACTCGGTGATGATGCGGGTGACGTCGTCGACCAGATCCGGCCGTTCGATCTCGCCGACCGACAGGTTGACGCTGCAGAACAGCTTGCCGGCCAGCGGGTGGCGGGTCAGCCATTCGGCCAGCTGACGCGACGCCGAGGTCATCATCAGCAGGCCCAGCTCGTTCATCAGCCCCATTTCGTCGGCCAGGCCGAGGAATTCGTCAGGCGGCACCAGGCCGCGCTTGGGGTGGCGCCAGCGGGCCAGGGCCTCGAAGCCGGCCACCGCCCCGGTCAGCAGATTCACGATCGGCTGGTAGAAGGGCTCGATCTCGCCGCGGACGAAGGCGTTCCTCAAATCCGCCTCGAGCGCCAGACGGGACAGGCTGTCGCTCTCCAGCGCCCGGCCGTAGGCGGCCGCGCCGCCCCGGCCCGCCAGCTTGGCCTGTTCGACGGCCAGTTCGACGCGGCGCAGCAGTTCGGCGGGATCGGGAGCGTCCGGCCCGCCTTCGGCCGAGGCCGAGCCGATCGAGACGGTCGGATAGATGTCGAAGCCGGCGATGCGCAGCGGCTGCTCCATCGCCTCGCGCACCCGCTCGGCCACCATGCCCGTTCCGCGCGGGGCCAGGACGGCGAACTCGTCCTCGCCGATGCGGGCGGCGTTGGCGTCATGGGCGAAGGCGGCGTTCAGGCGCGAGCCGAGGGCGGCCAGCACCAGATCCGCCCGCGCATGGCCCAGGGCCTCGTTCAGGCGGCGCAGGCGGTCCACGTCGGCCACCACCAGCTCATAGTCGCCGGGCTGGGTCAGGGCCTCGCCGGCGCGGGTCAGGAAGGTGCGCCGGTCCAGCAGGCCGGTCAGATGATCGCGGTGCGAAGCGGCGAATTTGGTCTCCAGCGCCACCACCCCGGCGGCGCGCAGCCCGTCCTCCAGCCAGACGCCGCGCCAGATGCAGGTCTCGGCGTCGCGCATGCGCAGACGGACGGCGACCTCGGTCCCCTCCTCCTGCGGCTTGAGAATCTTTTCGGCCAGGGCGCGGTCCTGCGGCGAGGCCACGGCGCTGAAGGCGGCGCCCGAACACTCCGGCGCCAGCGGTCCCAGACCGAGGGCGCGGGTGGCCCCCGTGAACCGCATCTGGTCGTCGGCGGGCGTCCAGATCCACAGCGCCGTGTCGGCCGCCGCCAACGCTTCGATGGCGGTCGTCGCGTCCCAGGCCAGACTTCTGGAGCGAGTGTTCAAACGCCTTACCGGTCCTGACAGGACGGCTCCGAAATCAGCCGCCGCGCCCGGCTCCGTCATTCACGACGCCGAACAACAGATGGTCTGCCCAAGCGCCGTTAATTTTGAGATAAGCCCGCGCCTGTCCCTCGAGCTCGAAGCCCGCTTTTTCCAGCACCCGCCGCGAGGCGAGGTTGGCGGGCACGCAGGCCGCCTCGACCCGGTGCAGGTTCAGATCGTCGAAGGCGTAGGCGACCATGGCCCGCACCGCGGCCGTGCCGTAGCCCCGCCCCGCACAAGGCTGGCCGATCCAGTAGCCCAGCGTCCCGGTCTCGGCCACGCCGCGCCGCACGTTCGACAGGGTGATCGCCCCCACCAGCGCCTGATCGACGTCGGCGAAGATGAAGAAGGGCCAGGCGTTGCCGGCCTCCATCTCGCGGGCATAGATCGCCAGCCGCCGCTTGAAGGCCGCCCGGGTCAGATCGTCCTCGGGCCAGCTGGGCTCCCACGGCTGCAGATAGGCGTGGCTGGTCTGGCGCAGGGCGGCCCAGGCCTCGTGGTCTCCGGCGCGCGGGGCCCTGAGGGTGACGCCCGCGCCCTTCACGACCGGACCGGTCGCCTCATTGATCCAGTCCAGCAGGGCCATGGCCGCAGATTAGCGGCCCGCCGGTCAGCCGAAAAGGGCCTCGCGGAACGCCGCCCCGGCGGGTGCCGCCGCCTTCGGCCCCAGAACCGCCGTCGCGGCCTTGCCCCCGGTCAGCGACAGGGCCGCCGCCGCCCGCACGTCGTCCGCCGTCTGGGCCAGCATCCGTTCCGCCATGGTTTCGGACGGGATCGGCGCGCCGAAGATCAGCACCTGGGCCGCCGCCCGGCCCGCGCGGGCCGCCGGGCTTTCGTCCGACATCCACAGGCCGGCGTTCATCACCGCCTTGGCCCGCGACAGCTCGGCCGCCGTCGGGCCCTTTTCGGCCAGCGCCTTCAGCTCGGCGGCGCAGACCCGGGCCAGCTCCTCCGCCCGATCGGCCGCGGCGCCGGCGTAGATGCCCAGAACGCCCGCGTCTTCATACGGTTCGTGATAGGCGTCGATGGCGTAGGCCAGGCCCCGCTCCTCGCGCGCGCTCTGGAACAGGCGCGAGGCCATGCCGCCGCCCAGGATCTCGGTCATCAGCCGCGCCGCGGCATAGGCCGGGTCGCCGGCCGCCGGAGCCGGCAGCTGGAAGACGATATTGGCCTGTTCGATCCGCCGCGACAGGGCCGCGTCGCCGCCGGTGAAGCGCGGGACATCGGGCTCGGCCGCGGGGGCCGCCCTCCGGTCGCCGAACCAGCGCTCGGCGAGGGC
>Ga0233425_10010370_pt1 | contig 11385 bp, 9 predicted proteins | sample Watercolumn_Towu_2_FD_181712 | JGI IMG/M metagenome (GOLD analysis project Ga0233425, IMG submission 181712) | Freshwater microbial communities from Lake Towuti, South Sulawesi, Indonesia - Watercolumn_Towuti2014_140_MG | ecosystem: Environmental > Aquatic > Freshwater > Lake | place: Indonesia...
CGTGGATCATCAGGGCCCCCAGGAGGATCGCCGTCGGCGGGGCGAAGGGAATGCCCAGGACGAAAAGGGGGATGAACGCCGATTGACAGGCGGCATTGTTTGCCGATTCGGGTCCGGCGACCCCTTCAATGGCCCCTTCGCCGAACGCCTCCGGATGCGGGGAGATCTTCTTTTCCAGCATATAGGATGCATACGTGGCGATGACGGGTGCCGGCCCGGGTACCAGGCCCACACCGAATCCGATCCCCGCGCCGCGGAGTATCGCACCGGCCGATGCCTTCAGGTCCTGAAGGGAGGGGTAAAGGTCGCGGAAGCGGGGAACGAGGACGTTCTGCTCCATTTTCTCCAACGGTTGATCGACATTCGCGAGGACCTCGGCGATCCCGAAAAGGCCGATGGCGACGGCTACGAACTCGATGCCGCTGAGCAGGTAGGTGGTATCGAAGGTGAAGCGGTATTCCCCCGTGACGGGATCGAGTCCCACCGTCCCGATGATGAGCCCCGCGACAGCCATCATCAGGGACTTGATCAGGGATCCCCCCGTCACATTGCTCAAGACGACGAATCCGCAAACCATCAAGGAAAAATATTCGGGAGGGCCGAAGGCGAGCGCGGCCTGGGCGAGCGGAGGCGCCAGAAAAACCATGCCGAAAATCGCCAGGGTCCCGGCGGTGAACGAACCGATGGCGCAGATGGCCAGGGCCGGACCGGCCCTTCCTCTCTTGGCCATCTGGTACCCGTCGATGCAGGTGATCACCGAGGCAGTCTCTCCGGGAACGTTCAGAAGGATCGAGGTGGTGGAACCGCCGTACATCGCCCCGTAGTAAATGCCACAGAGCATGATGATAGCCGAAGTCGGATTGAGGCTAAATGTGACCGGGATGAGGAGGGCGATCCCGGCGATCGGCCCGAGACCGGGGAGGATGCCGACCAAGGTCCCGGCGATGGCCCCAAGCAGGCAATAGAGGATATTGGCCGCTGTTGCGGCGATTCCGAAACCGGTCAAAAGCTGCTGGATGGATTCCACCATTTCCGGCTCCTAAAGACCGATCAGACCCTTCGGCAGGGGGATCCTGAGGAATTGAACGAACAACAGATAGGCGCCCGCCGCGGTCAGGAGCGGCAAACCGACGAGCAGGGACGGTTTCCTGACGCCGAGAATCGCCAACAGCGCACCCATTAAGAGAAATGAGGTCAGCAGATACCCGAGAAAGTTGAAGCACAGGGCGGCCAGCGCCGAGGCCCCCAGGAAGAGCAGCATCTGCCCCGCCGCGCCGGGCGGTGAATCGGGCGGGGCCTTTGGCATGGCCGGCTTCGCATCCTTTTGGAACAGGAGATTTGCCAGATGAAGCAGGGCCAGTACCATCAACGCAATCCCCAAACATAGGGGAAACAGCCCCGAACCCGCCATCCGGAACGTTCCTATCGGCATCTGCAGCGAAAGGAGGACCGTCGCCCCTCCGCAGCAAAAGATAAGGACCCCTTCTATCATTCCACCCTTATTCATGTTCATCTCTCCCTATCGTCCTAAGGGGTGCTTCATTCTTTGCCGAACGGGAGATTCGGCATCCTCGGGGTGATCTCCGGAAAGAAGAAGAAAAGGACAATCGCTTCGAGGGTCGCGATAACAAAACCGATTGGTGGGGGCGCCAAAATGGCGAGTCGAGGCGGATCGCTGACCCTCTCATCCTGCCCCGGATCCTCCCCGCGTTTCGTATTGTGAAATGACGTTTCTTATTCTATCGAACCAGGAGAGGATGTCAAGCGATATTATAGAACTGGGATATTTTGTGAAACTTCGTTCAACTCAGCCCTTATTTTGATCAGCTCGGCGGCGATGCTGACGGCGATCTCGGCAGGGGTCTCGGCCTTTATGGAAAGGCCGATGGGAGAATGAACCCGTTCCAGGTCCGCTTTCGTGAACCCCTCGTCGAGAAGAGCCCGGTAGGTCAGCTCGCGCTTTGTCCTGCTGCCGATCATGCCGATATAGGCGGCCTTCGTCCGCAGCGCCTGCCTGAGCACGGTCCGGTCATGGAGGTGCCCCCGGGTGATGATGATGATATAGCTCCGCTCGTCGATGGTCGTTCCTTTGAAGGCGTCTTCGAAAGAGTCGAGGCGGACGATCTGATCGGCCGAGGCGAACCTCTCCCGGTTCGCAAACTCCTGCCGGTCATCGAGAATGACGGTCCTGAATTCAACGGCAGACAGGACCGGAACCAGGCTCCTGCCGACATGACCGGCGCCGAAGATCAGCGCCGTCATGCGGTTTACCGTGGGATCGATCGCCGCCCGGTACCGCTCCAGAAAGGTGAATGTACGGCAGCCGCGGACTTCGGCAAGGAGGTTGCGCAGGCCCTTGCCGACATCTCCGGGGATGCCGGCGAGCGTGCCGTCATCCCGCATCAGGAAGGTGCGCCCCGGCCGGCCGGCCTCTTCGGAGGGGAGAAGGGTCACCAGCCAGGCCCGGTCGCCTCGCTCGAGGGCCGCAGCCAGCTCCCGGTAGAGGGTCAAGCTCGCCGGATCTCCCGGATCGATGTAATCGACCAGAACGCGAACGTCGCCGCCGCAGATCATCCCCATCCCCGACGAATCGCCGGCGGTCAGATTGAAGAAGATCTCCGCCGCTTCCCGGTTCTTCAAGACCTCCGCGGCGACTTTCTGAACCTTCGCCTCCAGGGCGCCGCCGCCTACCGTACCGATGACGGCGCCGTCCCGGGTGACTGCCATCCGCGCGCCGGCGCTCCGCGGGGCGGAACGGTTCTGTTCCACAACAGTGGCCAGAGCGAACCCCTGCCCCTTCTCCAAAAGCCCGACGGCCTCCTTGACGATCTCTCTCACACCACCACCTCCTGATTCTCGGTCATTCGTAGTATAGGGAAAGCCATCGAGGCTGTCAATTGGAGCCTGTTCTCAAGCCTCAAAGGAATCATCGGGTCAGCGCCCGCTAATCGATCGAATCCACGTGCTTGGGAAGGACAGACAGGGGGAGTTTAGAACAGGCTTCGCAGGAGCATGATATTGAAATACGCGACGATCGATCCGATCGCCGCCAGCAGCAAAACGAGAACCTTCGAATTGGCGTACTTCCCCATCACCTTTCGCGAAGAGGTCAGATAGATCTGCAGGAAGATCGTGAACGGCAGTTGTATGCTCAGCGCCATCTGCGACAGGATCAGTCCGCGATAGGGATCGCCGATGAGGAAGATGATCGGGACCGTTGAACACAGTGAAATGAGGACACCCAGCCGGGTATGGCTGTCTTTGATGTCGTAAGGTTCGCCAAAGAACCCGGAGCAGATGCTGCCGCCGGCCATCCCCGAGGTGATGCTCGAAGCCACGCCCGCAAAGAGCAGCGCGATGGCGAAGACCATCGACGCCGCGCTGCCGAGCAGCGGTGTGAGCATCTGCTTGGCTTGCTGGAGTTCGGTGACCGCGACGCCGCCGTGGAAGAAAGTGGAAGCGGCCAGCAGGATCATGGCGCTGTTGATCGCCCACCCGACGATCATTGAAAAGAGCGTATCGGCAAACTCGTATTTGAGCTGCTTGCGAATGACCGCTTCATCCTGGAGGTTCCACTGCCGGCTCTGAATGATCTCGCTGTGAAGAAAAAGATTGTGCGGCATCACCACGGCGCCCAGTACGCTCATCACCACGATGATCGAACCTTCGGGGATGGCCGGGATCAGCCAGCCCCGCGCGGCTTCGGACCACCGGATATTGACGAGCGTGAGTTCGTAGATGAACGACAGCCCGATAATGGAGACAAAGCCTATAATGTATTTTTCAAGCCTGCGGTAGGAGTTGCTCAGCAGCAGAAAGAGGACGACGGCAAGAATGATCACCGCGCCGATCTTGACCGGGACGCGAAACAGCATGTTCAGGGCGATGGCACCCCCCAGTATCTCCGCGAGCGAGGTGGATACCGATGCCAGCATCGCCGTCGCCAGCGCAGAGCGGGAAACCAGCCGGGGGGTGTGGACGGTGGCCGCTTCCGAAAGGCAAAGACCCGTGGCGATTCCAAGATGCGCCACATTGTGCTGAAGAACGATCAGCATCACCGTGCTGAGGGTCACCATCCACAGCAGTCGATAGCCGAACTCGGATCCGGCCGCGATATTCGACGCCCAGTTTCCCGGATCGATAAACCCGACGGTCACCAACAGCCCCGGCCCGATGTATTTCAATATCTCGAGCGCCCCGAAGCCGGGACGATGGTCTTTGCGGTAAAGGTCTTTGATGTATTTGAACATTTTTTATTTTTTCAGGGCTGCCCGGATCTTCTCCGGGGTGATCGGCAGATCCCTGATGCGCACGCCGATGGCATCGAACACGGCGTTGGCGATAGCCGGCGCCGCCGGCGCCGCCGCGGGCTCCCCGATCCCTTTGGCCCCGAAAGGCCCCTCCGGGTGGCCCGTTTCCACGATGATGGGAACGATCTCCGGGAGGTCCATGATCGTGGCTATCTTGTAATCGGCCAGGGTGTGGTTCAAAACGCGGCCTTTCTCCATTTTGAACTCTTCCAGGAGCGTGTTGGAGAGGCCCATCATCACCGACCCCTCGATCTGCTGCTCGCAGAGCATGGGGTTGATCGCCCGGCCCACGTCGTGGGCGGCGGCGATCTTCAGCACCCTGACCACGCCCGTCTCGATATCCACCTCCACTTCGACCGCGTGGGTGGCGAACATCCAGAAAATGCTGCTCATGGCCTGCAATCCCTGATCCGCCTTGAGCAGCGGTGACCCGGAGGCGGAGTAAAAGCCCTCTTCCCAGATCATCCCGCCGCGGACGAACTTTTTGGCCAATACCTCCTTGAGCCCGGCCCGTTCGCCGACCCCCTCCTCGATGATCCTGCCGCGGGACAGCGAGAGGCGTGCCGGATCGGTCTTCAGGATTTCACCGGCGATAGCGAGGATTCTTTTTCGCACCTTCTCACCGGCGATGCGAACGGCGTTACCGTTATGGTAGGTGACACGGCTCGACGTGGTCCCGTAATCGAAAGGCGATCGGAGCGTGTCGCAGTTCGGGACGATGATGGAAGAGGGGTCCACGCCGATCGTCTCGGCGGCGATTTGGGCCAGGACCGTCTTCTGTCCGGCGCCGACCTCGACGGCGCTGGTGAGAAGGGTGACGGATCCGTCCTGGCTCACAGTAAGCATGCATTGCGAGCTCGTGGGGGTCTGCGTCCCCTTCAACATCGTAGCGATCCCTTTACCGCGGCGCAAAACACCGGATGCCGGCGGTTTCGGCGTCCCCCAGCCGATCTCCCGGCTCGCGCGCTCCAGCGTTTCGGTCAGCCCGACGCCGTGCATCACCTGGCCGTTGATATACTTATCGTTCTCGACCAGGCAGTTCTTCAACCTGAGTTCCAGCGGATCGATCCCCAGCCGATGGGCGATGATGTCCATCTGCGACTCGCACGCCCAGGTCACCTGGGTCGTACCGAAGCCGCGGTAGGCCCCTGCGATCTGCTTGTTGGTGTAAACAAGGCGCGTCCGCACGTCGAGGTGCGGAATCCGGTATGGTCCGAAGATCGTCAAGGCCCCGCGATAGGTGACCTCCGGGCCTTTCGAGGCGTAAGCCCCCTTGTCCCAGAGGAGGTCGGCGCTGCGGGCGATCAGCGTCCCGTCCCGCTTCACTCCGGTCTTGAGGCGGAGATAGGCGGCGTGACGCGTCTGGGATGCCGACAGCTCTTCCTCTCGGGAGAAGACCACCCTGACCGGCCTCCCCCCGGCAAAGCGGGCGAGTGCTACGGCCGGCGCCTCGGCGACGATCGTTCCCTTGCCGCCGAAGCCTCCCCCGGCGTCGGTGGTAAGGATGCGGACTTTGTTGATCGGGATTCCCAGGGCTTCGGCCAACTCCTTGTTCCGGCGGTGGGGACCGTCCGAAGCCGACCAGACGACATAACTGCCGTCAACCGGTGAGTGTTGGGCGGCGGCGGCGTGGGTTTCCATGGGCGTATGCGCCACGGCGTGGATATAAAATTCGTCTTCAAAAACCTCGTCGGCCTCGGCGAAACCGGCCTGCACATCCCCTCTGGCATAGCTCCGGATCGTGCAGATGTTTGTTCCCGGAACATACTGATAGTTAGGGCCGCGCACATACATCTCCTGCTGCTCGTGGAGAAGGGGCGCTCCGTCGGCAACGGCGTCCTTCGGGTCAAAGACCGCGGGCAGCTCCTCGTAGCGCACCCGGATCCGGGCGACTGCGTCCTGCGCCGCGGCTTCGGTTTCGGCGGCGACGGCCGCAACGGCCTCCCCGACGAAGCGCACCCGATCGATCGCGATGAAGGGCTGGTCTTTGATCATGCCCCCGTGGGTAAAGGGAAAATCCTTCCCGGTGATGGCCACCCGCACACCCGGGACCTCCCAGGCCCCGGCGAGATCGATCCCGGCGATCCGGGCGTGGGGATGGGGTGAGCGGAGAACCGCCCCGTGAAGCATCCCGGGAAGGTCCACGTCCACGGAGTAGACCGCCCGTCCGGTGACCTTGTCGAGGGCATCCAGGCGGGGGACGGATTTTCCGATATAACTCGTTTCCATGTTATTCCCCCTCCCCGGAGGCAGCGGCCTGCACCGCCGCAATGATTTTCTTGTAGGAAGCGCACCGGCATAGCACCCCGGAGAGGGCTTGCTTTATATCATTCTGATTCGGCCGGGGGTTTTCGTCCAGAAGGGCCTTTGCCGAGAGGATCATCGCCGGCGAGCAGAAGCCGCACTGCACCGCCCCTTCGTCGATGAAACTCTGCTGGAGGGGATGAAGCCTGCCCTCCTTCTGCAGCCCTTCGATCGTGGTGACCTTCCTCCCCCGGACATCCACCGCCAGCACCAGGCAGGAATTGACCGGCATGCCGTCCACCAGGACGACGCAGGTCCCACAATCGCCCAGACCGCAGCCCTCCTTGGTCCCGGTCAGATGCAGATGCTCCCGGAGGAGCTCCAAAAGGGTGGTCTGCGGTTCCACCTCCGCCTGCCGGGGTTCGTCGTTCACCGACAACTCTATTAGCGTCTTCATCGTCTCATCCCACTCCTGACGGCTACGTAAAAAATCCGGATGCTGCGTTGCGCTTCATTTTTCGTCATTGCGGCGTACGGAAAAGTACGTCTCATTCCTCAAAATTCGCGCGCCTTGCCTGCGGAATTTTTTACGAAGCCGTCCCGTTGTATGGTGCTATGACCTTTTGAGAGGTCGTTACTCTTCATTTCCCTCGGTTTATAGCGCTCTACGCGCGGTCTGCCAGGCGTCGCGCAGCGCCCTGAAGGCCAAGACTTCGACCATCTCCTTCCGATAATCGGAGCACGCCCGCATATCCGTAATCGGGCAGGAATTCTCGGCCGTCGTGCGGGCGGCCTCCCGGAGGCGGCCCACGTCGAGGGGGCCGGCAAGGAGAATCGCCTCCGCGCTTTCGGCCCGAAGCGGAACCGGTCCGCAGGAGGCGATGGCCAGCCGTGCTTCAACCACCCGGTCGTTTCCGGCAAGGGATAGCGCGGCTGCGACCCCGACCAGGGCGCAGTCCATCCCCTCCCGGCGGCCAAGTTTCAGGTAGGCCGCCCCCGACGCCGGGGCCGGATCGGGCAGAAAGATCACCGTAATGATCTCCGCCGGCTCCAGGACGGTCGCCCCCGGACCCTTGAAGAACGCGTCGATCGGAACCTCCTTTTTCCCAGCGGGACCTTCCGCAACGACACGGGCCTTCAAGGCGATGAGTGCCGGAACCATGTCCGCGGCCGGCGAGGCCCTGCCCACATTGCCGCCCAGCGTCGCCAGGGAGCGGATCGAAGGCGAACCCAGCAGCCCCGCGGCCTGGAGCAACACGGGATGGCTTTGCCGAACAGCTCCGGACCGTTCCACCGCCGCGATCGGGGCCAAGGCACCGATGGCCATCCCCCCACCCGCCGATCGCTCGATGCGGTCGAGTCCGGCGATCCTTTTCAGGTTGACCAGAAGCGAAGGGGCAAGGACGCCTTGCTTCATCCGCACCAGGAGATCCGTTCCCCCCGCCAGCGCAAAGGCGCGCGGTCCCTCGCCGGCGAGGATCGTCATCGCCTCCTCAAGGGTATTCGGTTCACGATACTCAAAAGGTTTTAATCGTTTCATGGCTCTTTCCAGTTAAAAAATTCGCGTTTCCGCATGACCCCTGTTTCAGTCATCGAGGAGCGGCAGCGACCCTTTTTTATTCTCTCCCGCAGCGGTTCTCGTCAGCAGCAACCCGCCGCCGCTCGCGTGGCAGGTGAACATGGCATAGGTGCTTTGTAGCTTTCAGACTCTTCTCCCGCCTTCATAGAACACCTCCTTATCGGGGATCGGGTTGGGTGAAGCAAGGTGATCACGCGGGTAATCGACGCCGACCATATCCAATAAGCCGGCCCTTTGTCAACAATAGAATAAGGATGCACGCCGCATTCATTTCATTGACATTCAAGGTGGTCCATCATAATTGAATTGCGCTTTTCTAATGAAAGAAGCAAGTAAAAACACGGGAGCCGCAATGAACAACCTGACAGGAAAACCCGCTATTCCTTTCGATCTTCCAGACCGTGACGGTCATACACATCGCCTTGATGACTACAGGGGAAGTTGGCTTTTGATGGTTTTCCACCGTCATCTCGGCTGACTGCCTTGCCGAGTCCACATCATGCAGTTGCGTGATCATGAAGCAGAGTTCAGCAAACAAAATGTTAAGATTGCGGTGATTACATTTGAGGATGCTTATTCGGCTCGCAATTACATCGAGGAAACCTTCTTACCCTGGCCACTCCTTATCGATGCAAACCGTGAAACGTATAGAAACTATGGAATGTTTTCTGCTTCCTTTTGGGATGTTTGGGGACCCAAAACCTGGTGGGTCTACCTGAAGGCGATCGCGAAGGGGCATACATTGAGAAAATCAACGGGCGACATCCTTCAGCGGGGGGGCGATGTCCTTGTCGATCCCACCGGGATTGTGCGTCTGCACCATGTCGGCAGAGGCCCTGCGGACCGTCCCGCCGTCGAGTTGATCCTACGCAGCATCGGCATCTCATTTGATCCTTTTCGTTGACATCCCATAGCCTCTTGTCTTATGTGTCTGTGCGAAAAATATCTCGTCAGAATGGGCTCAGTTATTTTCTTCAATTCCTGAGAGCCCCCGGGCCTGACGGTACGAACGGAAAGGTATCTCCGATACGCCATGGATCTTACGCAAGCGATTATCATCTTCGGCGCCAGTATGATCTGCAGCGCCTTTGGAACACTGGTCGGCGGCAGCAGCCTGATCACGATCCCGCTTCTGATTCTGATGGGTCTTCCGCCCCACACCGCCATCGGGACCGACCGGCTGGGGACCAGCGGGATCGCGTTGGCCGGCCTTTATTCCTTTCATCGCCAGGGGATGATGCGCTACGGTCTGGCCTTCGTCGTCGGCATCCCCTGTCTTGTCGGAGGCTTCATCGGGGCGAACCTCGCCCTTCAGGTCAGCCCCGAACTCCTGAAGAGGTTCATCGTGGCGCTGACGGTGACCTTTCTTGCCGTTGTAATCGCCAATCCGCGACTGGGGGTGGTGGCAATGGGAACGGAGCACCGCCCGACCGCTGGAAGATACGTCCTGGGTGCGTTTTTGAGCCTCCTGTCGGGCATCTACGGCGGCTTTTACGGGGCCGGAATGGGAACCCTGATGTCCTACATCATGATCCTCGTTTTTCATCAGACCTTTCTGGAGAGCGCCGCCAATACGAAGGTCGCCGGGATCATGATGAGCGTGACCTCGGCGGCTACCTATGCCTACCACGGCGCCATCCATCTTCCGCTCGCCCTGGTAATGTTTGCCGGTTCCTGCATCGGTTCGTACGCGAGCGCCCAATATTCCGACCGGATCGGAAACGTCTGGATCAAGCGAATCTTCGTCGGGGTCGCCCTGGTCATGGCGATAAAGCTGTTTATGGATGCCTGAAAGGAAGGTGAAGCATGAAAGCAACGTCTTACAGCCTCTTCATGTCGGCGCTCTACGGCGGCAGGAAGGGGAGCCGTCCCCCGGCGGGAAACCCCACATCGGTCGCCTGCGTGGAGATGATGAAGGCCTGCGGGGCCTCTTTCCCGGAGGCCCATCTGAGTCCCCGCGCGATGGCAGATCTGGCCCTGGCGGGCCACGAACTGGCCGGTTTTGACTCGGTCATGCCGGAATACAGCGTCCATCAGGAATCGGCCGCGCTTGGCTGCGAGATGGATTGGGGAAACGAGACGCGGATGCCCGATGCCAAGACGGCGCCCCACGCGGATTTTTCGGACGTGATCGTCCCGCAGGACATCCTGGAAAAGCCTTCACTGCGGGTCGTTCTCGATGCCCTGTCCATCCTGCGCAGGGAGGTCGGGGGGAAGGCGGCGATCGTCGGCAAGGTGATGGGCCCCTGGACACTGTCCTACCACATGGCGGGAACGCAGAATTTCCTGCTCCATGTCGGCCTCGGCGAGAAGGACAAGGTCAATCGCCTGCTGAGGCAGCTCATGCCGGTCACCATCGCCTTCGCCAACGCGCAGTTTCGGGCCGGCGCCGATGTTGTGGTCATGGCCGATCACGCCACCGGCAATCTGGTCGGTCCCTACCACTACAGGGACTATCTGCTTCCCATTCACCGGGAGATCACCGCCCGCGTGGGCGGACCCATGATCCTTCATGTCTGCGGCAACTGCCTCGACCGGCTGGAGCTCTTCGCCGAATCGGGCGTTGACGCCTACCACTTTGAGTGGCAGGTGGACGCCAGGGCGGCGGTCGAGAAAATCGGCGGCCGGATTTCCCTTGTCGGCAATCTGAACAACCCCCAGACCCTGCTCCAGGGGACGCCGGAGGATGTCTACAGGCAGGCCCGTTACGCCATCGATGCGGGGGTCGATATCATCGGACCGGAGTGCGCCATTCCCCTCACAACGCCACTGGCCAACCTCCGGGCCATATCGGCCGCGGTGCACGACGGTTACTAATCCGGATCGAGGAGAGGAACTCGCACGAGCATCGGTCCAAGCGATGAAGGAGGATGCCTCCCAAACCCTTTTTAAAGGAGAACTGCCATGGCCACATACCACCGCTGGGAAGATTTTCCACAAAGGACCATCAGCTATCTCGCCGGCCGGCCAAACGCCGATGCGATCAAGATTCGAATCCTCTCCTCGGAGCGGATGATGCTGACGGAGATTACCGTGAAAGGGGGCGGAACGATTCCCCGGCACCACCATGAGGCGGAACAGATCATCATCATCCAGAAAGGGGAGGCCCGGGTGACAACCGGAAAGGAGCCGCCCCGCCTCCTGAAGGCGGGTGATATCTGGGTTGTTCCCTCCAACACCGTGCACGGAATCGAATACCTGGGGGATGTGGAGGCGTTGGAGATGGTCAGTCCCCCCCGGATGGACAATTTT
>Ga0233425_10010371_pt1 | contig 11384 bp, 6 predicted proteins | sample Watercolumn_Towu_2_FD_181712 | JGI IMG/M metagenome (GOLD analysis project Ga0233425, IMG submission 181712) | Freshwater microbial communities from Lake Towuti, South Sulawesi, Indonesia - Watercolumn_Towuti2014_140_MG | ecosystem: Environmental > Aquatic > Freshwater > Lake | place: Indonesia...
GGATATCAAGAACTCTGTCTTCACCAACACCTACTATAAGTCTCACAAAGAACTCTACAAAGCCGTCAGAGATTATCTTCGCTACAGAAACAAATACAAGAAAACTTCTGAGAAACAGCACTAGCTATGAGCCAGAATTCGGCTTTCCCTCATAATTCGACAATTCGCTCGAAATCTCACGACGTGGCAGGCGCGCTAGATGGGATATCTAGTACAACAGAGCTCAAACCACATGTGGATACAGAGGTTTCTTGACGTACGCCTAGCTGAAGTCACCAAAATGTAACGACTCTGACCCGCAATGGGGGCAAGTACCCTGAAAATGCGAACCAACCTATCATTGGCACCACTACTGGGGGCTGGTCAGTCCCCATCATTTTGCTGTGCATAAACCGGAAGAAAAGTCGCAAATATCAAACAGCTGATTAGAATTACTTTATTTATTTTGACTTCTCCTATTTATGGCTAATACACTCTATTTTTTTAATACATTAATAATCTCTGTTTGGAATTTATGCGGTTCTTCAATATCCATCCTGTGGCCTGACTTTTCAAATATTACTAATGCTTTCTTAGGACATTTTAACATTTTAAAATATTGTATAGTAGGCTCAGTTGGTGTTACATAATCATAGGCTCCTAAAAAGAAATACACAGGTATTTTTACTTCCGAAACAGTTTTGAAAAAATTAACACTCCTAAGTTCACGATGCAAGTTTATAGCAAACCATAATCCTTTATTGTATATATCGTTTGTATATGTTTCGGGCGAATATGGAGAATTGTTCATAATATCCTTCAATTCGTTAATGGTTATATTATGAATCATGCCTCCATATTTCATTAAAAGCTGTCTATTCGTAAAGTTGCTCTCTTCCATATACCGTATTTGGTTTATTTCATTCTGGGTACCTTCGCGAAGCAACTTCTTTTTTAACCATTTAGTGCCATCTCTTTCCTGTTCTGCAGAGTTGACAACCTGACCGACTCCTATGTAGGCATAATAGTTTTCAGAGTATTTCTGAATAACCAAAGTTCCAAGAACTGTTCCCCATGAGTGGCCAAGTAGATAAATCTTCTCTTTTTTGAATTTTTTCTTTAAATATTCTGTTACACTTCTTGTGTCTTCAACGAATTGATTTATTGTCATTGTTTTATCAGAAATATTTTCGTCGTAAGATAATCCAGTTCCTCTTTGATCCCAGTAAACAACTATAAAATCGTTTACAAGTTTATCGGTTGCCTTGTAAGCAAAAGGGATTAAGGACTGTCCTGGTCCCCCGTGAAGATACAGTAAAACTGGCTTGGATTCATCATTCCCCCTAATTAAAACCCATTGTTTTGTTCCATTAATTGATATTGGTTCAAATATCTTAATTTTCAATTGCTCTGAATAACTTTCAGCACATAATGGAATAATAATCATGAATAGAAGTAATATCTTTTTCATTGTGATTTGGTCTCCAAACTTTAATGATATTTATTGAAACTTCCCTTACGTTGGTCTGAAACCTACTTTACAATGGTTGGTTTTTCCTTCGGCCTCAACTCTTCGATGATCTTGGCCGAAACCCAGTAGATATCCTGAAAGCCGTTTCCGGGTCCGTTGATCCTTTTTTCGAATTCATCATATGTCAACGGCTTCTCGTTGATCGCTACCTGCGGATTCGGCCTGTCGCTGCAAAAGAATAGATACTCGCCGTCAGGAGACACATAAGGACGGTGTTCTCCACTTTCGGTGTTGATCGTGGGCCCCATGTTCAGAGCCTTCGTCCATCCTCCCTGCAAATCACGATAACTGATATAGAGGTCGTTTCTCCCGAAGCCGCCCGGCCTCTGAGAATCGAAGATGATGTAGCTTTCGTCCAAAGCGATATAGGCATGAAATTCGTGGGCGGCGGAATTGATTTCCGGCCCGAGATTCTCCGGCTTGCGGTAACCTTCGGCGGTGCGCATCGATTTGTATAGGTCGAAGCCCCCTTGTCCATCCTGCCGGATAGATGAAAAACAAAGGGTTCCACTGGCTGAAACGCTGGGAAACATCGCCTGGCCGCCGGCATTCACCGGTGCCTCTAGCATCTTCCAGTCACCGAATTCGTCCTTGTCATAGGTTGCCGTCCATACTTTCGCTTCTTCACTTCCCTCAGTTCCCGGCGCGTTGAAATACATTGTCTTTCCATCGGGTGTGATAAACGGGTAATGACTTTGCATTGAGCCAGGAAATTTCAACGGTTCGGCCTTGCTCCAGCCGTGTTGGGAATTTTTAGACACGAGGATCGCCGAAAACCAGTCCGGCCCGCTTCGGGTGAAGTAGATCTTACTCAAATCGGGAGAAATCGTGATGTTCAAATCGTGGCTCCCGGAGGAAACGATGCCTGGTGCAAAAATCTCCGGCGTCAGGCCCGGCGGCCTCTGGCCGAGGTAGGGACTGGTGAGTTTGGGAAAATCGGTTTGCTGTGTATTGACTGTTAATATGAAAAGAGAGAGGTGTGCAAACAAAACTAACTTTTTCATTTTGATATACCTTTTTGGCCGATCATTGGCACGACCGCTATTTTATCCATGTCTGCGGCATAATCAGACAGCAGTTTGATTTGATTTACTCCTGAAGGAAGTAGTATATCCATAAAGGCCGGATTCCCATAATCATAATTGCCTCCGCTGATGAAAATAGGCGCGGGACGTTTCTTATAAACGCGCAACGGTTCACCTAAAAAATTCATTATCCTATTACTCACCAGGCATGTTCCCACAAAGTATTTCCAATCCGCGTCGGGTTCGCCGATCAAACTCGATGGCACAGAAAACTCAATTGTATGGTTGTCGTAGTGAAATATCTTATCCGCAATTTCCGGACTTGAAAAGAAAATCTCGCCGAAGCAATTTGTGAGAGAAACATTCGTCCCGACATTCACCTTCACGTCATAACCGTCATCACCGAAAAACCTTACGCCATGGCAAAGTTTCTGTAAATGCCGCTTCATTCCACCTCCCTTTTGTATGGCAATGACGCAGCCAACGGCAAATTTCTCTCCCCGATTTTCCAGGCCGAGAACCAGCGGTTTCTTCAACGTTGTATATTCAATCCGAAAATACGTATGGATCTTATCGCTCAACACTTCGAACTTCCTGAGATCAAAGCTGCCTTTCGGATAATTGTCATGGGCCGGATACTCATAATCTCCATCTCCGGTATCATCACCCTCGGCATCGGACAGCGAAAAGATCTGTTTCGCATCAGATGGAATTGTTGTTCCTATCTCCGGTGTCTCATTACCGAGGAGATGGGCAATCCATTCTTTTTCCAATTGATCAACCGGCTTGTGATAATTTGATTCTATACTTGCAATGATCTTATCTCCTGTCAACTGCATCGAACAGAGCTCCTTGAGCTTGTTCATCCCATAACGGTCATAGAGATATTTCATGAAAGAACCTGCCTGTGAATAAACGATATAGTTATTTGAATTAAACGTACGGCCGTTCATCGTAAGGAGTTCTTTTAATGGAAAATTCAATGACTGTACAATTTGGTTCCGGGCATCAATTATCATAAAGCCGGGAGTGGTGTGAAATCCGCCCGCAAATGCACATGCCAACCCTTCCGTAACTGCAGGGTTATCAAACGGGATTCCCAGCAGACCTGTGATGACATGAATAAATTCATGATGATTGACAAATGACGAGGAAGCGACAAGCCATACATCGTGTCCAAACGTGTTCTCCGCGGTATTGGGCATTAAAACATATCCGTTCACAGGTCCAAAGTTCATCAATTGACCGCACTCAACATCGGTGCGGGCTTTGTAAAAATCGATTTTCCGCGTCACGGTGAGTTCAAATATTTCGAGCGCTTTTGAAAATTCCTGTTCGGTGTACAGGATTTCATCAAGGTAATTATTGATCTCGATTTCCGGCGGATAGTGGAACTCTATATCTTCGGTTTGGTACGTTTTCCACTCTACGGTGAGAAGATCAATCGGATGAATAAACACCCACCGATTATCCTCCTGAAGAACATGGAACTTCAGATTACGGATTTGAGCGGTCGAAGTATCCTGCGGTAACCACCGTATGCTCAATGCGTAATATTTTCTCCCCTGGTCGATATCTTGAATCTCAAATCTACTTCCCGCTGCTCTTGTTGGCCACTCAGCGAATGTTCCCCATGGGAAAAAATAGTTATGCATAGTCCAGAATCCCCTCCTCGCCAATGATAATCGGCTCCAGAAAGGTTTTACCGCGTTTGAATCCCCTGTTGAAAGGGCTGACCGATAGTCGTCCAGAATTTGATTAATTTGGGATGACGATAGAGCGGCAAGTTTGTCATTATTTCTCTGAATGCATCCATCGAACAACATTATCGATGATGCAAGAAGAAAATGACCCAAAACCTTGCCTTGGATTGAGATCATATCACGCATTTTGATTTTCATAATTTGTTTCCTATTCCTTTGGTCTCAACTCTTCGATGATTTTGACAGAGACCCAGTAGATGTCCCCCTTGCCACGAGACAGACGAGAAAAGAACAAGTATTTCCCGTCGCGGGTCACAAAAGCGGCTAACTCATTCTGGTTTGTGTTGAAACTAGAACCAAACTTCTGCGGTTTGGACCAGCTTTCATCTTCATTTCGAAAGCTCACAAATAATTCTGAGTTGCCATCCTCGGGTTGAGCGTCAAATATCAGATAGGATTCATCCGGCGCGATAAACGGATGGGCCGCATATTGAAGGTCGTTGATGACTTGATCTTTTTTTTGGTGTTGAGTGTTTCCCATCCAAAAACACCGACAGATATATCCCGTCTGTTCCCGTGAAATAGATATTTCCATTATTAGCGATGGAAACGTACATGCAGAAGCCATCGCTAAATGGGGAGCCCAGGGGTTTCGGCTCAGACCATCCGTCGTCTTTTTTTTCTATGACCCATTGGTGGAGTTCATCTTGTTTGTTACTGCCTGGCAAAGGCCTCAGGGAACCGAAAATCATTTTCGTGACGTCCGGCGTGATGTGCGGTTCATAGTCAAAAACCTTACCCGAAAATTCGGCGATTACCGGTTTGGACCATCGACCATTAATTTCCTTGGCCGTCATGATCGTGTTTGTTGTTAGAGATTTCGTATAGAAGCCCTCTTTTCCATCTGGGGAGAAGGTGATGGCAAATACTCGTTCATCGTTATCAATGACGCCGACGCCGAAATGTTCTGGCGTCATCCCCGGCGGCTTCTGGCCGAGGTAGGGGCCGGTGAGTTTTGGAAAGTTCTTCTCCGTCTGGCCATAGAGTAGCGTGCTCATCAATACGACAGTGATGAGAATTTTCTTCGTGTTTTCATTTCCTTTTCTCCTCTGCTGTGAGTGGAGTGTGATGGATATATGCTAGTTTTCTATTCTTCCGTTTTCTATGCTTCCGTTTTCTCTTCCTAAAAATCTACCTCTCCCTTAAAACTTCCAGGGTTTCCATCTTCAACGTTCGCTTCGGGTAGTGAGCGATAGAGCACGCTCCATAATCGGATCCCGACCAGCAACTTCGTCCGCAATGCCCGGTTCGACTACGATGTCGGGAATGATGCCCCGGTAGCGAGGGAGACTCCTGACTGCCGCGGTGAAGGTTATCCGGGCGACAGATAAGCGAAGGCGCGTCTTTTCGAGCTGGATCGTACGGCTCGCATCATTGCATTCATACGTCCCTCCGGTTTCCGTACCAATAAAGGTTCCGATCCTATTTTCTTTGAGAAGCGCACAGAAATGCCCCGTCGAAGAAAAGCAGCCGCCGTTGATGAGAACGTACAATTTCCCATCGAAAGCCCCGGCTGCCCGGGGGATTGGTTTGGCGAATGGTTCATACGGATTGGGATAAACGCGTGCGAAATAGGGAAGGGGTTTGGGTTCGAGATAACTCAAGAGATGCGTTGTACAAAATGGATCGCCGCCTGTGTTATCTCGCAAATCCAGAATGAGATGCCGAATACCTTCCTTGCGGATTCGTTCGAACGAATCATTTATAAAGCTCTTGAATTTATCAGTCTCCTGATAATAACCGAACGTGCGGATCGTCAGGATAGCTGTACTCTGTTTGTCTGGCAGGATCTTGAAATCGAGATAGGGATCACCTGAAGACGTCTTCTGCATCTCTTTCTCCGGACCTGCCGGTATTTTCGATAGTGCTACACCCCGAAGTCGAATCGTCTCGGACTTCTGGCGATCCGGCAGCAATATCTCGATCACAAACTCTTCCGGAAAGCCGTACCGGAATGCATAGCGCTTTGAAAACACACGATTGATGACCCAGGTTTTCCAGCTATTGTTCGACCCATCGCTCGAAACGAGGGCTTTTATCTCCTTCAATATTTCGGCGATGCTCCTTCCATTGACAGACAGGATCTCACTTCCAGGCCGAAGGTTTCCGACAGTGTCTGCACCACGACCGACAAATGCCCTGTCGCCAAAGAATACAAGTCCAAGCGGGAAAAAACGAGGCGGAGCGGTAGTCCAAAATTCGTTCGAGGCGGATAGCGTCGTGTGGCCGCACCCAACGGCGACGACCAACGGTGCTGCAATCGTGCAAAACTCTCCAAGTGTCTTCGGACCGTCGATTTGTTCATACTGTTTCTCGTACAGCCGTTCAAAGTTCTCCTCATTTGTGAAGCCATAGACTGCAGGGTGTTCTCCCTCCAGAGCTCGGCGGATCTGAGTGAGATCGCTCTGCAGATCCTCGACAGCGAGTGGTTGCTCGACCGGTCGGGGCACCCTGCCGCCAGAAGGAAGTCTTTTGCCGACATATTCCGTAGTGTTGATCGTCATACGAAAGCCCGATATTTTATCATCCTGATTCCGGACGAACACGGCATATTGTTCTTTCCCCGGATTGACGATTCTAAATTTCAAACTGTCCAGGTTGATCGGTTGGATTTCAAAAGCACCGGACTCTCCTGCTGCCCGTTCGCAGAGCTTCCCCTGGTCCAGGAACACACTGATGACGAGATATTGCTGGTTCATATAGAATTCGTACTCACCCACGAGTTCGGCGTACAAGCGAGTTTGGACCGTACTCTCTTGTGCTGGGAGACTTGCCCCCAGTAATGCAAGAAGACAGCAGAGCATTACATTTTTCATAAGAATTATGCCTTTATGTGTGTTGAAAATGGAATCTCAACGTTGAGCCCTAAATGAGATTAAAGGAAAGATCTCCGATGGTGGCCTGTGTCGTCCGGGAAAAAGGAGGATTCAGTTCATGAAAACCTCTCGAAATCTTCCCCGGCACTGAAAATCCTAGACGTGTTCCTGGCGGTTTTGGCCCAGGCGTGGACTGGCAAGTTATGGTACCCCAAGTATACTCTTCAGGAATTCATCCGAAACGTGGCTACGGTCAGGGTGCTACAATTGAAAGGTTTTTATGACCGTGGTAGTGTTTGCCCCATAGTCAATCCAGGGAATTTCGGCATCCGACATTTGACGTTTTCCCTGTCTCATGGGAATGCCATAGGTTCTATCCCGTATTTTCAGGTTAACGTCTTCACCGGCTTTCACCTTGAAGGAAAGTGTTATTCCCTCCCTGCGAGGATTTCTGTAATGGCACAACAAGGACGAGTCGGTATTGGTATAGTGAAGAGAAAATTGATCTCCATAGGGCTTACCATCAAGTGCATATTCGAACACTTCCAGGTGAGGATCTTTGAACACCGAAATCTCCCAGGCGTCACGTACACTTTTTATTCTCACGTCGAGATACCGATATCCCCCCGATACCGAATCCTTCAGCATTTCTACCGTTGGTGGGGCAAGTATCATACTGTCGACTCTGGTAAAGTATCCGCGGAAGTTGTAAGGATAATCGGGAATAAATGTTCTGATCGATTCCTGGCGTTGATCGCTCTCCATGAACTGTTGTGAATAACCATCCAACCCGGACTTATAGAGATTTCTGATATACCAGAATGCATTCCCATGATCGGCATCAGCATTGCACGAGACATACGTTACGCGGGGATGCTTGACCCCAAAATCCTCCGATACAGCTACTGTAAGAAGGAGAACAGAAGTTAAACCGAACACCGCTGTAATACTCTTTTGGTGCCTTAGCATGGCATCATAGAATACTGGCAGGAGCGCGAGGGTGAAAAGAATTGCTGAAGCATACCGAAAGAGTTCATTATCATCCGATCCAGATTGAGCACTCATTGCCGGCACAAGGAGGAGTACAATCAGACCTGCATAGAGAATCTCCGTCACCACGAAGGTGCGGTACGATTCTTTCAGGACGAACCGGACAACGAGCAGTGCTTGCAACGCAAAGACAATCCATACGATGATGGCCGAATAATGAGGGGATATCCAGGCAGCTATGAGGGTATAGAGATTCAGAAATGCCAGGATGCCCAATCCTAAATCGCCGGTGCTGATTTTGAGTTTGCGGGATGCCAGAAGGAATGTGCCTGCAACGCTGAATACCGATGCTGCTATAAAACCTATGTAGTAATACTGCCGATTGTACGAAGCGTTATTGAGAAGGAACTGATCAAGGGGATGGAATTCAGTTATGAGGAACCAGGTTACCCTGACAACTCCAGTAGCGAACACGATACCCAGGATTGAGACTATGAGCGTTCCTGCGATACCTCTAACCGTACAGTTGGACTGCTTTCGTGAGACCATCAGGATCGCTATGGAGATACAGACCATCAGAACCATGAACGGAATCAATAAATATTTTGGATATTGTACAACGAAGAGATTCAGGATAGAGAAGAAAACCGATTCGTGAGTACTCATTGTCGTAAGATCGAGAGTTCCGAAATGGTTCATCAATGCAAGCAGATGATCCCCATTTTCCTGCAATCCGGAGGAGCTAATTAAGCTGAGATTATCGTGTTTGGTGTGCCAGTACCTGGGGAAGAAATAGGAGCTTGATAAATCGATTGTCGGATACCCTGCCAGCCGAAAAACCAGATCCTCCCTTGATCCCATCGGCGAGGAGGAACTGATATAGGAATATGCCAGAGACTTTGGATATGCACGTGTGGCCTCAGCGATGAGCCAGTTATTTTCCGGAGATATATTGGTGATAGTATATTTTCCGGTACCCATGCCATCGCAATTGAACACAATCCTTACGCTGCTTGCCCGTGGATGTTCCTTGACAAATGCCACGGCACCTTGCATGCCACATTCCTCCGGTACGCTAAAGAGCAGTATCACGTCATTCGCCAGCGGGCTTGATCGTTTCAGAGCACGCGCCAGCTCAAGAAAGGAAGCAACCCCCCCGCCATTGTCTGCCGCACCGGGACCTATATGTGGTTCACTATCGAGATGAGCAACGAGCAAGATGGCATCTCCCTTATCAGAAGTTCCTTTGATGGTTGCAATAATATTTTCAACACTGGAGTAAAATATCGGCGCCCGTGGTTCGATGGCTGTCGTTTGTTGAACCTCGACTGGTACTCCAAGTTGAGTCAATTCGTTGATGACATATGATTTGACCTGTTCATAGAACGGTTGGTACATCCTTCGCGGTTGTTGGGCTATCTGTTCCAGATGCCTGAACGCATTCTCCCCCGAAAAACGATCTGAGGCAGGACTTTCAATATTCCCTACAAACACTATGTTCTGGAAGAGTGCAATACCGATGAATACAGTGGTAATAAGGCTGAGAATCGTTTTTCTATATTTCATCATAGAGATCAATTCGTATTGATTGATGATCATGAGTTTGAAGTTTCCAAAACAGAGCGGACGTGCATGCGGAACCGATTCTCCACCTGGCATTCTCCTCTGTGTAATCTGAATTGGGGTTTGTCGACATCCCACTAAAGTATTGAAAGAGCCAGATGGTATTTCCCAGCCTCTCGAATTAGCACATTCGTCATTCACACTCATTCCCCTGATTTCCGGTCGAGGAGACAGTCTGCCGAGGTCCAATAAAAGTGTGCCCCTTCTCCTACAAACTGTGTACTTGTCGACCGAATAAAGAAGAGGAATCGACCATCGCGAGAGAGAGATGGAAATCGCTCAAAGGCAGGTGTATTCACGCCGCCACCTATCCTGACCGGTTTGCTCCATGTACCATCGGGCTGATGGTAACTGATACCAATATCGGTCAGCATCGGCGGACCGGATTCCCCGGGCATGGAACAGAGAAGAAATCGTTCATCCGGCTCGATCCATGGATCGACCAACAGTGGTAATTCAGATACCGGTCCCTGGAGTTTTTCGGGAGGCAGGTACTTCCCTTGTTGAAAACGGCATAGATAGATGCAGGGCGTACGCCCGGTGAAGACTCTACCTGAAAAGTAGATGTTCCCATTTCGTGCTACGGAAATTCCACCTTTGGTCATAAGGGTATCAACAGTCGATTCGATGATCACCGGTTTGCTCCACCCTGTACTTACTTTTTCCACATAACAAATAGCGAAGGTGACCAGCCCTTGAGAAGTTGATGGTGAGATCTCTCATCTCATATCCTACTGCCTTGAAATCGGGACTCCTCCAAACCTTTTCCCCCTTTCTGAACTCCGAAAAACCGCGGGTGATCTTCTTACCTGGCGAGACCTCAAGGTAAGCGCTGTCATGTGCAATCACCTGGTAGAGAAGAGCGAAATCTTTCTCCTTCGCCCGACTTATCGACGCATGAATAGCTCGTTCGACATTCTGGCGTTCCGGGTGAGTGCTCTGTGCGGTTGTGAGAAGAGGGAACAGAAGAAGTAAAGCGAGGGATGACTTTGCGCCCATCGGCTCATCTCCATGGGACCATTGGTGCACGGGACGAGAGCTTTGCCTTTTGTCGGGAACGGTGCTGTCCCTTCTAACGAGGCTTTTTCTGGAAAGTTCACCCGTAAGGGCAAGTAGAACAATCGCCGGGCTGACTGCACCCGGCGACCGCGAGAGTTCTGAAGCTGGTGTTACATCCGGCAGTGTCTCAAGTGAACGGCCGCCAGAAAATTGCCAGATTTTAGAATCAACGCGATTACTCATTGAAATGCCCACGATCCGGCCGTTGCGGCTCGCTCTTTTGAAGGAATCGTTCTTTGAAGGTCGGCTCCTTTCCCGCGAGTGTCAGGAAGACATCAAGCGGAACCACTTCTGTATCAGAAGCAGACCGTTTGATTCCTGCTGCAGGTCGATCGTGAGGTTGGCAAAAAGGCCGATATCATGGCTTTTTTGCTGAACGAGTGACCACCTACCCTGAGAGGCGAACGCTCCTGTGCAAAGAGCAGAACGGGGAGAGCGACAGCCATCAAGATCGTCGATATGAGTTTTTTCAGTTGATAGGATTTGGACGGATGATGTCTGATGGGATTTTGCACGCTATGATATACGAGATGATAGTATATCCCGTTTGCCAAGGTAGGGGGATTGGACGAGAAATATTGAACAGATTGCTAGCCAA
>Ga0233425_10010372_pt1 | contig 11384 bp, 10 predicted proteins | sample Watercolumn_Towu_2_FD_181712 | JGI IMG/M metagenome (GOLD analysis project Ga0233425, IMG submission 181712) | Freshwater microbial communities from Lake Towuti, South Sulawesi, Indonesia - Watercolumn_Towuti2014_140_MG | ecosystem: Environmental > Aquatic > Freshwater > Lake | place...
CGTCGAGGGCTGCGTTAACAACACCGACCAGGAACACGAGTTGAAGATGCTGCGCGAGCGTTGCAAGGTGCTCATCGCGCTCGGCGATTGCGCGGTGACGGGCAACGTGCCGTCGTTGCGGAATCAGTTCCCGTTGAAGGATTGCCTCAGCCGCGCGTACGAACAGGCCGAGAGCAACAAGATCTGCTGTATCCCGAACGATCCGATCGTGCCGAAGCTGTTGCCGAAGGCGCATCCGCTTCAGGAGATCGTGAAGGTGGACCTGCACATTCCCGGTTGTCCGCCTGACGCCGACTGCATCTGGTTCGCACTCACCGAACTGCTCGCCGGGCGCATCCCGCAATTCAACGAGAAGAACATGAGGTACGACTAGGACGAAATCCGAAGCACGAAATCCGAAATCCGAAACAAATTCGAAATCACAATGACGGAAACCGGCGAACAACCTGCAGAAAGTATCGTTCGCGTCGAGCGAATCGAAAGCCTGATTTACCTTGTGCGCGGGCAGAAGGTGATGCTCGATCGCGATCTCGCCGAGTTGTACGGCGTGGAGACACGGGTGCTTAACCAGGCCGTGCGTCGGAACTTGAAACGGTTCCCGGCGGATTTCATGTTCACCCTGTCCCGCGAGGAGATTCGGAACATATCACAAATTGTGATATGTTCAGACATCAAGCATGCTCGCAGTGTGTTTGCGTTTACCGAGCAAGGTATCGCCATGCTCTCCACCGTGTTGCGCAGCGACCGCGCAATTGCTGTCAACATTGCCATCATGCGGACGTTTGTGCGGCTGCGTCAATATCTAGCGGAACACGCTGAGATTGCCCGGCAACTCGCCGAGGTTGTTCGTCACGTTCAAGACCACGAACAAAAAATTCAAGCCATCTTTGACATCCTGCGGCGCCTAGCCAATGCTCCTGAACCGCCTCGCAAACAGATTGGTTTTCATGTTCGGGAAAGCAGCGCTGTGTACGGCACAAGAAAGAAAGCAAGAGTGAGAAACTGACATGACCAGCAAGACCATCCTCATCAATCCCGTGACCCGTATCGAGGGGCACGCGAAGATCACCATCCACATTGACAACAAAGGCGAGGTGGACGACGCCCGGTTCCACGTCGTCGAGTTCCGCGGCTTCGAGAAGTTCTGCGAAGGCCGGCATTACACCGAGATGCCGAACATCACGCCGCGCACCTGCGGCATCTGCCCGGTCAGCCATTTGCTCGCGAGCGCGAAGGCGTGCGACGCCATCACCGGCCGCGCCATTCCGCGCACGGCGAAGATGCTCCGCGAACTGATGCACATGGGCCAGATCGTCCAGTCCCACGCGCTCAGTTTCTTTCACCTCAGCGCGCCGGACATGTTGCTCGGCTTCGATAGCGATCCGCTGAAACGAAACGTCATCGGTCTCGTTGCCGCCGCGCCCGACCTCGCTGTCAAAGGCGTCCTGCTCCGCAAGTTTGGTCAGGAAGTAATCAAGGCCGTCGCTGGCCGGAAGGTGCATCCCGATTTCCCCGTGCCCGGCGGCGTCAACAAGGCGCTCACCGCCGAGCAACGCGACGCGATGCTGAAAGGCATGCCGTCGGCGTTCGAGACGGCGAAGGTGGCGCTCGATCTGTTGAAAGGCTACCACGCGAAGAACCTCGCCGAGGTCGAGGACTTCGGGAGTTTCGACTCGAACTACATGGGACTCGTCCAGCCGGATGGCGCGCTGGAGTTGTACGACGGCAATCTCCGGTTCTGTAACGCGAAGGGCGAGATCATCCACGACCAAGTGCCGAACGCGAAGTATCTCGATTACGTCGCCGAGGCGGTCGAGCCGTGGAGCTACATGAAGTTCCCGTTCATCGCCAAGCTCGGTTATCCGCACGGGATGTATCGCGTCGGCCCGCTGGCTCGCTTGAACGTGTGCAGCCACATCTCGACGCCGCTGGCGAACGCCGAGTTGAAAATCTGGCGCGAGAAACGCCGGGTGCAGACCAGTTCGTTCTACTTCCACTGGGCGCGGCTCATCGAGTTGCTCTACGGTTTGGAGCGCGCGCAACAGTTGCTCGAAGACAAGGAAATCACGAGCACCGACATCCTCGTCTCGAATCAGCCGCAGAATCCGGTTGGCGTCGGCATTGTCGAGGCGCCGCGCGGCACGCTCATTCACAATTACTGGGTCAACAAGGACGGCAAGGTCGAGAAGGTGAACCTCATCGTTTCCACCGGCCACAACAATCTCGCCATGAACAAAGGCGTCCAGCACGTCGCCCGCAAGTACGTGAAGGCGAAGAAGCTCAAGGAAGGAATGCTTAACCGGGTCGAGGCGGTCATTCGCTGCTACGACCCGTGTTTGAGCTGCGCGACGCACGCCATCGGCAAGATGCCGATGATTGTTGAACTGGTGGATGAGCGGGGAACGGTCGTGGACACTGTGCGGAGAGAGGCAAAATGAAATCCGAAATCCGAAACACGAAATTCGAAATAAATTCGAAGGCAGCAAATTCGAATTTTGAATTTCGGATTTTTTTCGAGATTCGGATTTCGAGATTCGGATTTGCAGCATGAGGAAGTTAATTATTGGCTACGGCAACGACAGTCGCAACGACGACGGCGCAGGCTGGTTCGTCGTGAACGAACTGTCGAAGCGTAATCTGCCCGGCGTGACGCTGGAGACAGCGCATCAGCTTGAGGTGGATTATGCCGAGGTCGTCCGCGATTACGACGAGGTCGTCTTCGTTGACGCCGCGATTCCAGAGAGCGAGAAGCCGTGGTGGACGGAGGAGGTTGAGCCGGGTTTCCGCAGCCACGCTGTCGCGCATTTCATGACGCCGGGCGATGTGCTCGGGTTGTGCCGGACGTTGTACGGCAAGGCGCCGCGCGGGCGGTTGTTCAGCATTCGCGGGCACGATTTTAATTTTGGGATGGAACTGTCGCCGCAGACGCGGCAGTCGGCGCTGGAAGTTGTGCAAGAAATTAGCTATGCATGAGATGTCCATAGTCGAAGGCTTGCTGGAAGCCGTGACGAAGGAATGCGAGTCGCATCCCGGTGCGAAAGTTGTGTTGGTGCGCGTGCGAGTCGGGGCATTGCGGCTCGTGGTGCCGGAAGTGATGGAGTCGTGCTACGCGGCGGCAACGCTCGGCACGGCGCTGGAAAATTCGCGGCTCATGGTGGAATCGGTCGCGGCGACGGCGCGTTGTCCGCAATGCCGTCACGAGTTTGCCGTGCAGGAACAGTGGTTTGAATGTCCGCAATGCCGCGCGATTGGCGGCGAGTTGTTGACCGGGCAGGAGTTGGATTTGGTGAACATCGAGTTGGCGGAACCCGAGGCCGTGGCCACGGCCTGAGAGAGGAGCAGCATGGCAGTCATCGCAGAAGACATGAAGGAATTGACGCTGGACAATCTCTGGGACAGCCCCGAAGGGCACCGCGTGCTCAGTTGCATGCAGTGCGGCATGTGCGCGGGGACGTGTCCCTACGGCGAGGTGATGGATTATCCGCCGCGCCGGATCATCGGGATGCTCAAGGCGGGCGAACTCGACGCCGTGCTGCGCAGCCAGAGCCTGCTGACCTGCGTGACTTGTTACGCCTGCATGGCGAAATGCCCGCGCGGCATTCATCTCACGGAAGTCTTGTTGCCGCTGGTCAAGGAACAGACGTTCATCCAATTGACCGACATGCCGGCCGAACTCCAGAAGGCGCTCGAAAACACCGACCGCTACGGCAACCCGCTCGGCGAATCGCCCCGCAAACGCGCCGATTGGGTCAAGACCTCGAAAGTGCCGGTCCGCATGTTGCCGAGCGACCGCAAACCGACTGACGTGTTGTGGTTCGTCGAGTGTTACACCGCGTATCATCCGCGCGGGCAGGACAACTGCCGGGCCACGGCAAAGCTGTTCCACGCGCTCGGCGTTGACTTCGCCATCCTCGGCCACGAGGAAAAATGCGCCGGTGAATGCGCGCGGCTGGCGGGCGAGACCGGCTTGTTCGACAAGCTGACCGATTACACAATGAAGTTGTTCGGCAAATACAAATTCAACCGGCTTGTCACCTCCGGCGCGCACGCTTACGACACGTTCATCCACCAGTACAAGCCGCGCGGCCTGCAACAGGAAGTTGACCACACCGTCACGTTCCTCGCGCGGCACCTCGACCAGCTCAAACCGAAACTCAAAAAGAAACTCAACTACACCGTCACCTACCACGACCCCTGCGCGCTCAGCCGGCACAACGGCCTCTACGACGAGCCGCGCCAACTTCTGCAGGCCATCCCCGGCGTCAAGCTCGTCGAGATGGAACACAACCGGGTCAACGGCATTTGTTGCGGCGGCGGCGGTGGCGGCATGTGGCTCGACACGTATTACAAGGCCAAAGGCTACGAACGCCTCAGCGAACGCCGCATCAAGGAAGCGCTCGCCACCGGCGCGGACGTGCTCGCGGTGGCGTGTCCCTACGAAGTCTCGCGGTTCGAAGATGCCGTCAAAACCGTTGGCGGCGACAAACCACTCATTGTCCGCGACGTCGTCGAACTGCTCGCGGAAGCCCTGGAGGATTAACGCATGAACATACTCGTCCTGCTCAAAATGGTTCCCGATGTCGTCGAGGAACTGGAGGTCGCCGGCGACGGCAAGTCGCTCGACACTTCGTTTCTGCGCACCATCATCAACGAACGCGACGACCACGCGCTCGAACAAGCCATCCTCTTGAAAGAACGCCACGGCGGCAAGGTCACGGTCGTCGCGCTCGACGCGCCGGATATTGACGACACCTTGTTCGCCACGCTCGCGAAAGGCGCCGACCGCGCCGTGAAAATCACCGACGCGCCGGAAGGTCTCACGACGCAGAGCGCCGCGAAACTGTGCGCGCAAGTCGTCAGCGGTTTGTTGCCGGTTGATCTCGTGTTGACCGGCGTGCAGGCGCTCGACGACCTTGACGGACTCAGCGCCGCGTTGGTCGCGCAACAACTCAACTTCCCGTACCTCGGCGTCGTCACCAGCGTCGCCGCGGGCGGACCGACGGCGACCGTCCTCAAAGAGTTTGCCGGTGGCGTGCGCGGCGAATTTGCCGTTGCGTTACCGGCGGTGCTCGGTGTGCAGGCGGCGGAGAAACCGCCGCGGTACGTTCCCGTCGCGAAGGTGCGCGCCGTGATGAAGGCGCAGAAGATTGACACCGTGCCCGCGCCCGGCGATGTCGGGGCGGCGCAGATTGACGTGCGGCAACTGGCCAAGCCGGTGGTGAGCAGCCATGCCGAGATGTTGGACGGCTCACCCGAAGAAGTTGCCGGCAAACTCGTGGAACTGCTGGCTCAACGCGGCTTGCTCTGATCCATGAAGCGCGCGAATTGCCAACGGACGGTTGTAGGGCGCGATGCCTGTCGTTTAGGTATCGCGCCGCGGGGCGTGACGGTGCCGGCAGCGGCGCGATACCCCGAAACGACACGGGGCATCGCGCCCTACAAAACCTAAACAAATTATTCGATTAAGGAGGACGACATCATGCCATCCAATATCTGGGTTCTCGCGGAAACGTGGCGCGGTCAGGTCACTGAGACCACGCTCGAACTGCTCGCGCTCGGCCGTGAAGTGGCCGGGCAATGCGGCGGCAAACTCGAAGCCGTGTTGCTCGACGACAAATCGCTCGCGGCGTCGCTCGGCGCGGCCGACAACGTTTTGTGTGCCGGCAACATTGCGCCGACGCCGGAAGCGGTCGCGGCGGCGTTGTCGCAACTCGTGAAGGAACGCCAACCGCAGGCCGTGCTGGTGCCGTGGACGAATCTTTCGATGGACGCCGGGGCGCTCGCGGCGGCGCAGTTGAATGTGCCGTTCGTGAACGGCTGCAAAGATCTCAAAGCCGACGGTGCCACCCTCGTCGCGCAGTGCGTCGTTTATGGCGGCAAACTCGAAGCCGCGGTCGCGGCGCCGGTGGCCGGAACGTTGTTCGGCGTGTTGCCGGGATCGCGTTCGGCGGATGCGGCGCGTTCCGGCAATGTTCCGGCGGTCACGGACGTGGCGGTGACGTTGCCGGCATTGAAGGTGAAGTTCACGAAGTATCTCGAACCGGAAGCCGGTGACGTTGACATCACGCAACAGAGCGTGCTCGTCGCCGTCGGACGCGGCATTCAGACGCAGGACAACATGGAACTGGCGAACGATCTCGCCGGGGCGCTCGGCGGCGCGGTGTGCGGGTCGCGGCCGGTGATTGACCAGGGCTGGTTGCCGTTGTCCCGGCAAGTCGGCAAGTCCGGCATGTCGGTGAAACCGAAATTGTACATCATGCTCGGCATCAGCGGCGCGCCGGAACACGTCGAAGGCATCAAGGGCGCACAGGTCGTCGTCGCGGTCAACACCGACGCGGCGGCGCCGGTGTTCAACGTGTCGCACTACGGCATCAACGCCGATTTGTTCGAGGTCGTGCCGGCGTTGACGGACGCGGTGAAGGCGAAGAAGGGATAACGCGCCGTGAACCACGATCCAGTCAGAATCTCCGTGCTCGGCCTGCCGGGCTGGGCGGTGCTCTGGGCGCTGGCGGTGGTGGCGTTCGGCGTGTTCGGCTGGCGGGCCTGGCAGTTGATCGGCCTGCTGCGCCGGGCGCGCGGGGAAAACCGGTTTGATCAACTCGGCCAACGCGTGCTGCGGTTCTGCACACACGTGCTGTTGCAGCCGCGGCTGTTCAACGAACGCAGCATCGGCCTGCCGCACCTGTTGATCTTCTGGGGCTTCGTCGTTTATGTGATCTGTTTCAACTGGAGCCTCGTGCGCGGGCTGGTGCCGGTGTTGCCGGTACCGTACCCGGAGGAAGTGTTTGTCGCGGCGTTGTTCCTCAAGGTGTTTGCGGTGCTCGTGCTCGTCTCGCTCGGCATCGCGGTGGCGCGCCGGATATTTTTTCCGCCGGCACACCTGCACTTGAGTTGGGACGCAAACCTGATCCTGACGTTGATCGGAATCCTGATGGTGACGACGCTGCTCGGCAAGTTCTGGCCGAAGGCGATGTGGTGGACGCACATGGTGACGGTGTTGTGCTTCCTCGTTTATCTGCCGTACTCGAAACATCTGCACCTACTCGCGTCGCCGTTCAACGTCTTCTTCGGCAACCTGCGCTCGCAAGGCGATCTCAGTATTGCCGGTGGCGGCGAAGAACTCGCGTCGGGCTCAGCGAAGTGGAACGAGTTCACGTGGAAACAACTGCTCAGCGGCTTTTCGTGCGCCGAGTGCGGCCGTTGCGATCGCGCGTGCCCGGCGACGACGGCGGGATTCAAGTTGGAGCCGCAACAGCTCGTGCAGAAGATCAAGAAGCACACGATCCACGCCGGCTTGGGCGGTAACGGCGAGAAATTGATCGGCGACGTGATCACCGAGGACGAAATTTGGGCGTGCACGACGTGCATGTCGTGCATGGAACGTTGCGCGGTGCTCAACGAACAGATTCCGATCATCATCCAATTGCGCCGGCATCTCGTGGCCGAGGGCCAGATGGCGAAAACGTTGCAGGACGCGCTCCAGAATTTCAACCGGTACGGCAACTCGTTCGGCAAATCGGACCGGATGCGGGCGAAATGGACGCAGCCGCTCGGCTGGAAAGTCAAGGACGCGCGCAAGGAGCCGGTCGAGTACTTGTGGTTTGTCGGCGACTACGCGAGTTTCGATCCGCGCTTGGAGGAAATCACGCGGCAGACGGCGCGGTTGTTCCAGCAGGCGGGCGTTGATTTCGGAATCATGTACGAAGGCGAACGCAACGCCGGTAACGACGTGCGCCGGATCGGCGAGGAAGGTTTGTTCGAGATGCTGCGCGACAAGAACCAGCAAAGTTTTGCGAAGTCGCAGTTCAAGACGATCGTCACGACCGACCCGCACGCGTACAACGCGTTGAAAAACGAGTACGGCCTCAGCGTGCCGGTGGTGCATTACAGCGAGTTGCTCGATCAACTCGTCGCGCAAGGCAAACTGGCGTTCACGAAGAAGGCCGGTGTCCGCGCGACATACCACGATCCGTGCTACCTCGGCCGGTACAACGACGTTTACGAGCCGGCGCGCCGGGTGTTGACGGCGGCCGGTGTGGAATTGGTCGAGATGCCGCGAAGCCGGAACCGGAGCTACTGCTGCGGCGCCGGTGGCGGCCGGATTTGGATGGAAGACGCGCCCGGCATCAAGGAACGTCCCGCCGAGAGCCGCGTGCGCGAAGCGGCGGCGTTAGGTGTGAACGTGTTGATCGTGGCCTGCCCGAAAGATCTCGTGATGTTCCAAGACGCGGTGAAGACAGCCGGCTTGGAAGGCAAACTCGCGATCAAGGATCTAACTGAACTGGTGCAGGAGGCGCTGAAATCGGCCGCTTGAGATGAACGAACCGACGACCAACTCTCGCGGCGTGCGACTCACCATCGCGAGCAAGCTCATTCTGGGCTTCTTGCTGGTGTGTGTCGTTGTCGGCGGCACGTTTGGTCTCGTTGGCGTCAAGGTCATCAGTGGCGTGGTGGTGGCGGAAGCGCAGGAAAAAGTCCGCACCGACCTTAATGCCGCGCGGGAGATTTACGCGAGCCATCTGCGGCGGATCAACGACGTGGTGCGGTTCACCAGCGACCGGTTTTTCCTGCGCGACGCGGTGCTGGCCCGCGAAGTCGGCCGGATGAGCGAGGAATTGCGCAAGCTGCGTGAGCGGGAACGGCTCGACGTGTTGACCATCACGGATGCGGCCGGTGTCGTGTTGTTGCGCACCAGCCCGGGCGCGGTGACCGGCGACAGCCAGCGCGAGAATCAACTGGTGCGCGCGGTCCTCGAAACGCGCGCGCCGGTCGCGGCGACGATTTTGGAACCGGCGAGTGAATTGCAGAAGGAATCCGCGGCGCTGGCCGCGAAGGCCCGCACCGTGTTCGTCTCGACGCCCAAGGCCCGGCCCCGGCTGGAAACCGAGGAGACGGCCGGTATGATGTTGGCCGCGGCGGCGCCGATTCTGGACGCGCAACACCGTCTACTTGGGGTGGTGTACGGTGGTGTGCTGCTGAATCACAACCACGAGATCGTGGACGAGATCAAGGAGACGGTGTTCAAAGGCGTGAAGTATCACGGTGAAGACATCGGGGCAGCGACGATTTTCCAGAATGATGTGCGCATTTGCACCAACGTGCGCGGTGACGACAGTTCGCGCAGTGTTGGCACACGGGCCGCCGAAGACGTTTACGCCGTGGTGGTGGGACGCGGGCAGCCTTGGTCCGGCCGGGCGTATGCCGTCACCGGTTGGCTCATGACGGCCATCGAGCCGATCTACGACCTTACCCATCACGTTATTGGCATGATCGGAGTGGGCGTGCGCGAAGCGAAATACACGGAGGCCGGTTGGCGGGCCAGCGCGGTGTTCGTGGGGCTGGCGGTGGTGGGCGGTGCCGCTTCGATGGGCCTGTTTTATTTCGTGTACCGGAACATCTCCGCCTCCATCCGCCAATTGGTCACGGCTTCCCGCGAGGTGGCGCACGGCAACCTGGACGCGCGCGTGGATGTCCGGTCGGGCGATGAGTTTCACGAGCTGGGCGAGACGTTTAACCTCATGGCGGTGGCGTTGAAGAAGCGTGACGAGAAGTTGAAGGAGTTTGCGAAGAAACGGATCATGGAATCGGAGCGGCTGGCGGTCATCGGCCAGTTGGCGGCGGGCGTGGCGCATGAGTTGAACAACCCAATGCAAGGGATCGTGACGTACTCGCATTTGTTGCTGGAGGAGACGCCGACCGGCAATCCGGGGCGCGAACTGGCGCAGAAAATCGTCACGCAGGCGAACCGGTGCACAGGCATCGTGCGTGGGTTGCTTGATTTCTCCCGCCAGCGCAAGCCGCAGACGCGGTCGATCAACCTCAACACGATTCTCAGCGATTGCGTTTCGCTGGTGAAGCATCAATCGCTGTTCCACAACATCCAGATGGTGACCGCGTTTGCGCCGGATTTGCCGGCGGTGGTGGTGGACCCGACGCAGATGCAGCAGGTGTTCATGAATTTGATCATCAACGCCGCCGAGGCAATGCACGGCGACGGGCGGCTGCAACTGGCGTCGCGCCAGAACGCCGGGGAGCAATGCGTCGAAGTCGAGGTCGCGGATACAGGGCACGGTATCAGCGAGGAAAACCTGGAACGCATCTTCGATCCGTTTTTCACGACGAAGGAAGCGACGCACGGAACCGGACTTGGCTTGGCCATCAGTTTCGGGATCATCAAGGAACATCAGGGAACGATTTCAGTCGAAAGCGAAGTCGGCAAAGGCACGACGTTCACCGTGCGGTTGCCGTTGATGGCGGAGGTGCCGGCGTGATGAGTGAGCAACGCTACAAGATTTTGTTGATTGATGACGAGGAAGTCGTGCTTGATTCGTGCACGCGGATACTGCGCGGCGGCAACTACGACGTTGTCACCAGCATGGACGGCGCACAAGGCGTGGAGTTGGCGCGGCAGTTTCAGCCGGACCTTGTGATTGTGGACTTGAAGATGCCGGGCATCTCGGGACTCGAAGTGCTGGAGCAGATTCACAACTTCGATTCGACCATCGTCAGTATCATGCTGACCGGCTTCGCCACCGTCGGCAGCGCGGTGGACGCGATGAAGAAGGGCGCGTGCGATTTCCTGCCGAAACCGATCACGCCGGATGAATTCCGCATGGTCGTCACCCGCGCGCTCGAACGCCGTCGGCTGATTTTGGAGACGCAGACGTTGCGGCGCGAGAAGGAAATGTTGCGCGAACAGTTTGCGGCGATTGTGTCGCACGAATTGAAGTCGCCGCTCGGCGCGGTGCAAACGAATTTGTTCGTGCTGGCCGAGGAGTTGGCGGACAAGTTGACGGACGAGCAACGCCAGCGGATGGAACGGATGAAAGTCCGCGTGACCGACCTGATGAAGTTGATCCAGACGTGGCTGCGGTTGATTTCGGCGGACATCGGCAAAATCCGGGACAATTTCCACCCGGTCGCGGTGACGGATGTGGTGGCGAAGGCGGTCGAGAGCGTGCAGAACGAAGCGACGCGGAAAGCCATTGACGTTGATGTCGAGGGTGCGGATGCAGCGTGCCGGGTCAACGGCGACGAGGGGACGCTCGTGCAGGCGCTCGTCAACGTTCTCAGCAACGCCGTCAAGTACACCCGCGGCGGCAGCGAAGTGCAATTGCGCGTCGCGGAGGACGCGGGCCAGATCGCCATCGCCGTGACCGACACCGGCGTCGGCATCGCGGCGGACGAACTGCCGCATGTGTTCGAGGACTTCTATCGCGCCCCGTCGTCGGCGAAAGGCCAGCAGGGGACCGGCCTCGGCCTGCCGTTGAGCAAACGCATCGTGGAGGCGCATGATGGGACCATTTCAGTGACCAGTGAACCCGGTAAAGGCAGTACGTTCACCATCCGGCTGCCCGCGCTGAAAACCAGTTAAGGAGAAATAG
>Ga0233425_10010373_pt1 | contig 11381 bp, 9 predicted proteins | sample Watercolumn_Towu_2_FD_181712 | JGI IMG/M metagenome (GOLD analysis project Ga0233425, IMG submission 181712) | Freshwater microbial communities from Lake Towuti, South Sulawesi, Indonesia - Watercolumn_Towuti2014_140_MG | ecosystem: Environmental > Aquatic > Freshwater > Lake | place: Indonesia...
GCAGGGTTACCACCTGAGGGAGCCTGTGACATTTGCTAGTGCTGAAAATGTAAAATTTGATCGCTGTCTAATTGATTACTTTGCATATTCTCAATATACGGCTGATCAGCATACAACAGATATGGAAAATTGTTAAATAATTTACAGAAGAGGTCTTTTTAATTTGTTTAATTCTGCTATTCTCCCCAGAGTTGTTTAGCTTACAGGCCCTTATCAATTAAGGCTTGAGCAAATTGAATCAGCAGTTCAAGCTGAACAATTAGACAATTAATCTATTTGTTAATATTTACAGAGTTCCCGCTGAGTGCAGATTCAATTATCGCATCCGCAAGTTGTAGGCCTTTAACTGCCTGAGCTAGGTTAGCTATCTGGGAAACTTTACCGCTGCGAGCGCAATTTGTGAAATCGGTTAGCTCTTCCCTAAGTGCTCCATTAATTCTGCCTCTTTGCATTGGCCAGAGGTTGCTTTCTGGCGCATTAATCCCATCGGAATTCCAGATTTGTAATGGATTATCTAAGCTGCTAAGTTTTGCTACTTGATTAGTACCAACTATTTCTAATTCTGAATCAATGCAGCCATTCCAGCTGTCACTGCAGACATTTACAGGAGCACCTTCAGGTACAAACCAGCTCGTTTCTAAAATTCCAATACAACCATTTTTAAACTTAATTAAAGCAATACAAGCCTCTGGAGATAGGTGATTACTAAGGCGCCGCTCAAAGGCAGAAACACAAATTGGTTCACTATTTGTAAGCCAAATAAGTAAATCAATATCGTGAATAGCTGATTCATATACCGTGTGAACTCGATCTGCTATGGCTGCAAACCAGGTGTTACTGAGATTTCTTTTTGTGCGAATAGAGATTAGATCGCCAAACTTATTCTGATTTATTTGCCCATGAAGTAACCGATGGTTTGTTTCATATCTTAGTAGTAGCCCCACCTGAAGAATTGAACCCTTTTCGGTTGCAATTTGCATTAATTCTTTTGCTTGGTTTGAATTTCCAGCGAGTGGTTTTTCTATGAATATATGTTTGCCAGTTGCGAGTGCGAATCTGCAGTGATGGTAATGAAAATCGTCAGGAGTTACGATTATAATTGCATCAAGTTCGGGGTTATTGATTAATTCTTCGGTTGTTTTGTATTTGTGTTTTATGTTATGCTCACGGCCAATATGTTGTAATTGATCTTCACGAGGTTCTGCGATTGCATAAAGCTCAACGTCTGGTAATGAACTTAATATGTTCGCGTGCATGCTGCCAAATCTTCCAAGCCCTGTGAGACCAACCCTTAATGCTCGAACAGATTTCATTTTTATTTGTTTAGCATCAAGCCGGTGATCGGAATTGAACCGACGGCCTACTGATTACGAATCAGTTGCTCTACCCCTGAGCTACACCGGCACCCTAAACAAATTAGCATTATTAAAGTTTCTAATGGCCCTTGCCCAACAATTCAAATCTTAATCCAGAACTAAGGGAGCGTTTACTTCAAGAGGCTCTTACCCCTTGGCGTGGCTTAAGGCGAGCCCTATGGTTCGCCCTTTTTGCCTCCTCTGCCACAGGTGCTGCGGCGATGGCAATGCGAAGTGCCTCTGGCATCTTAGTACCGCTTTCTGATTTAGGAATTCAATCCATTGCTTTGCTTGTAAGCGCTATTTTGATTTGGTTTGATCGAAACCACCAACCGCGAAAATAGTCGCAATTGTATTTGTATTGCCATCAGTAAACCAGCAGACCAGAGCAAACTGCTTAGGCGGCTTTCCCCTTGCCAAGGGCTTAATTCAGTAAAAGCACCGGCACGATTGTCAAGCCAAAACAAAACTGGCAGTTGAAAAACAGCGGAGAGAGGCTTTGTTAGGCCCAGGGGAAATTGAATCCCTCCAATTACTTGCGGTAAGAATACAGCAATACTCCAAAGCAAAGTAATTTCTAATTTAGGTGCAGGGCCTGGCTCGGCTGCTGCAAAAATAAGTTGAAGCAGCAGTAATTCAACAGGTAATAAACCAAGGCTGAACAGTGGTAGCCACTGAACCATTAGCTATTTAAGGTACGGCGTTGAGTAACCATCTTAAATGCAACTACTCGGTCCCCCTCTTGCCAATCGGCAAAACGATCACATCCAATGCCGCATTCAAATCCAGTATTTACCTCTTTAGCATCATTTTTCATCCGTTTTAGCGAATCAAGATCACCCTCAAATACCTGTTGTTTTCCGCGGAATAAGCGGAATTTGCAATTGCGTTGAAGGCTACCACTAGTTACATAACATCCAGCAACTGCGCTCTTGCCAATGCTAAACACGGCGCGAACTTCCGCTTCTCCAAGCGACTGTTCTACCAGTTCAGGCTCAAGCAAGCCCTCCATGGCCATTTGGATATCTTCAAGTAATTTGTAAATAACGTCGTAATCCCTAACATCTACTCCTGCTGCCTCGGCTGCACGTTTAGCACCAGAGGCTAAAGAGGTGTTAAATCCAATAATTACAGCGCCAGATGCAAAAGCTAAATCCACATCAGTTTCTGTTATTTCTCCTGGGGCAGAAAGTAATACTCGCACTTGCACCTCTCCCTGAGGAAGTTGTTCGAGCATCCCAAGAATTGCCTCAACACTACCTTGTACATCAGCTTTAAGGATCAAGTTAAGTTCTTTAAGTTCACCTTCACTTGCTTGACCAGACATCGACGTAAGTGATACTCGACGGGAGGCCATTTGTTGGGCTAAACGGGTTGCTCTCGCTTCGCTTGCACGATCACCAACTACAGCTCTTGCTGCTTTTTCATCAGGATAAACCTCGAATTCATCACCAGCGGCGGGCACCTCACTGAATCCCAAAACCTCAACGGCAGATGATGGTCCTGCCTGTTTAACCCGCTTGCCGGTGTCATCCACCATGGCCTTTACCTTGCCAAGAACAGGGCCTGCCGCCAACACATCGGATGGATGAAGTGTGCCGTTTTGAATCAGCAATGTGGCAACAGGACCTTTTGCTTTATCAAGGTGGGCCTCAATAACAGTTCCTTTTGCTAATCGATCTGGATTAGCTTTTAAATCTTCAACTTCGGTTACTAAAAGGATCATCTCTAATAGTGAATCAATCCCAGTTCCTTTAAGAGCACTTACTGGCACCATCACCGTGTCGCCGCCCCAATCTTCTGGGAGGAGATTTTGATCAGAAAGTTCTTGTTTTACCCGATCTAATTGGGCCCCCTCCTTATCAACTTTATTGATTGCCACAACAATTGGTACTTCTGCTGCACGGGCATGGCTTATTGCCTCCAGCGTTTGTGGCCTTACCCCATCGTCTGCGGCTACTACTAAAACAGCCACATCAGTTACTTTTGTTCCCCTTGCTCGCATTGCTGTAAATGCTTCGTGGCCGGGTGTATCCAGGAAGGTAACTAAGCGTTGTTCGTCTCCATGGGCTACTCGTACCTGATAGGCGCCAATGTGTTGGGTGATGCCACCAGCTTCTCCCGCAGCTACTCTTGTTTTCCTTATTGCATCTAGCAAACTGGTTTTGCCATGGTCCACGTGGCCCATGACAGTTACCACTGGTGGTCTACGAATTAGATGTTCTAAATCACTATCTTCAATCATCTCAACCGTTTTCTTAGCAGCTTCTTCAACGTCGTCTTGAAGAACGGGAACGCCAAATTCTTCGGAAACAGTTTCAATGGATGACAGATCTAGGGTTTGGGTAACGGTTGCAATAATCCCTTTAAAGAAGAGAGATTTAATAATTTCGGAACTTTCTACACTGAGCATGTCAGCTAGTTCTTGCACGGTGAGATTTCCCTCTGGAATCACCAGCATTTCTGGCCGCACCTGTTTTGCGTCACGAGCAGCCCTTAGTTCCATCGCCCGACGTCTTTGTCTTTGCCGAGTGGTTTCTTTTTTGCGACGTCTTAAAGCAACAGGTTTTGCTCCACCACTGCTTGGTGCAACCCGGGGCTTGCTAGGCCTTGCCAGGCTTGCCTGAAGAACTATTGCTTCCTGTTCACCTGCAAATCCACTTGTTTCAGCTGTAAGTGAATCATCATTTTCACCGATGATATGAACTCTTTGGCGCTGCTTTTGAGGGGTGCGACTTCGTAATGCCTCAAGTTTGGCGCTGTCATCCCAATCAGGACGCCGTGGTTTGCCCGCGGCAGTTCCAGGGGCTGCGGCAGCACGGAAACCAGGCCGTTTTGGCGGAGCATTAGGAGCTGTGGGAGCTCCTGGTCTGGTTGGGGCTTCACCAAGTTTTCGTGGTGCTTGAGCACCAGGCCTGCTGGGTATCACCCTTCTTGGCCCTTCAGGTGCTCCAGGCTTTTGGAGCTGCATTAATTCACCGGGAGCTACCGGTTTACGCATTGATCCCTGGCCTGGCCTTGTTGGTGGGGCGGCTGGATCCCGTCGCATCGGTTTTCCCACCAGTTCCAATGATGAAGCCGGCGGCCGCCTATCAAGCTCTCCCCGTCTAGGTTGGGGTGCTGCGCCAGTTCGGTTAACCGGTGCCCCTGGCCTTTGCGGCATGGGGGGGCGTTGTGGTGTGGGGCGTTTTGGTGCAGCGGTCCGCATCAGTACCGCCGGTCGGTTTTGATTTGCGCCACGTGCCGGTCGGCTTGGTTGTGGTAAAGGCGGCGGCGGACTGACGGGCCTTGCTGGCTTTGAAATCACCAAGGGCTTTGGGGCCGGCGGTTTAAAAACTGGGGCAGGCTTTGTCAAGATTATGGGCTTGGCTGGTACCGCCGGTTTTGCCGGGGGTGCCTGTTTTGCAGGAGCCGGTTTGGCTGGAGCAGTTGATTTTGGTGGTCCGCTCACAATGGAAACAGGACGCACAGGTACAACCGGCTTAGGCGCAGCTGGCTTTAGCACCACAGGTTTTTGCGCAACAGGTTTTTGCGCAACAGGTTTTGGTGTGGCCGGTGCTGTTACTGGTGGTTCTGTTGGTGGTGGTGCCAGCACCACTGGCTTAGGCGCAGGGGCAGGCAAAGGCGCAGCAGTTGCAGTAGGTGCCGCAGCAGAGGCCTTTTTGACAATGAGAATTTTGCTAGCTGGTGCCTCAGGAGCAGGGGGCTGATTGGCACTGCCCTTTCTACCTAATAGGCTACGAATTTTGGCCGCTTCGCCATCGCTAATGGAGCTGCTATGGCTTTTCGCAGCAATCGACAGCTTCTCCGCAGCCTCGAGCACATCTCGGTTGTCGAGACCGAGGTCTCGCGATAGCTCATAGATCCGGACTTTGCCGCCGATCGTCATGCAGGTCTCCATTGGACGGGGCACCGTGTGCCTCCGTACCCGTCACAATGACGGTACGGTATTCATATTGCCTGAAGGGCTGGACGAAAGTCCGATTTCCTCCTGCCCAAGCCTGTTGGCGAGGGCGTTGTAGATGCTGTCATCAACATTCACCCTTAGGGAACGTTGCAACTTGCGTCGCTTGCGGGCTTCCTCTAGGCATTGCTGGTTTGGACAGAGATAGGCCGAACGACCCATTCCCTCATCCAGTTGCACGCCTGCGCCCCCTGCTAAACGCACTACCCGCCATAGTTGCTGGCGATCAAACAGGCTACGACAGGAAATGCAGCGACGCTCCACAACCATGGGGTTCACCGCACCTCAGGTGCTGGTTCAGCATCAAGAAAATCTTCGTCAATTGGATAAAGCTCCCTAAGCCGGGCATCCTCTTCGGCCCGAGTGGCATGTTCTGCCTCCAAACGAGCTTCCGCTTCCGCTTGTTGCCGTTCATCCTCTTGACGTAGTTCTATTAACTCAGCAACTTTTTCATCTTCTGCGGCTTGGTCGTATTCTTCCGAATTTTTAATATCAATTTTCCAGCCCGTTAGTCGGGCTGCGAGCCGAACATTTTGGCCTTCCCTACCGATAGCCAAACTAAGCTGATCAGGTGGAACTAACACATGGGCGTGTTGACCTTCTGGATCAACCAGACGCACCTTTTCCACCCGGGCAGGGCTGAGGGAATTTGCCAGGTATTGCCCTGGATCTGCAGACCATCTGATCACATCTATTTTTTCTCCTCGCAGTTCGTTTACCACCTGCTGAATCCTTGAACCCCGTGCTCCGATACAAGCACCCACAGGATCCACTTCCCGTTCAACACTGTCCACAGCCACCTTGGTGCGAGGGCCAACGGCACGGGAGGGAGGATTTGCTTCCCTTGCCACTGCGACAATCCGTACGGAACCCTCTTGAATTTCAGGTACTTCATTTTCAAATAAGTAAACAACCAACCCTGCATTAGATCGGCTTACAAACATCTGCGGACCGCGCCTAGCGATTTCCGAAACTTCTTTAAGGAACACCTTAAAAGTTGCATTGGCTCTATAGTTGTCGTTTGGGAGTTGGTCGCGGCGAGGTAGTTCTGCCTCTACCTCAGGCCTTCCAAGACCACTACTAACAGCCATAATCACACTTTGTCTTTCAAAACGAATAACCCGTGCTGTGAGAACAGGATCTTCTAAATCTGCAAATTCTTCTTGAATCATACGTCTTTGCTGATCCCTTAATTTCTGGGCTAATACCTGCTTTGTAGCCGCGGCCGCCATGCGTCCAAATTCATCTTTTTCAGGGGTTACATCTAGAACAACAGTGTCACCCAACTGGGCATCATCTGCAACTTGCTGCACCTCTTCCAAGGCTATTTGATGATCCTCACTTTCCACTTCTTCAACAATTATTTTTGAAGCAAGTACACGAAAACCCTCTTCATCTAGGTCAAGCCCAACATCGAAATTGCTAAAATATTCTTCATCAAATGGATCTTCACTAATTCCAAGGTAAAGGGTGCGACGATATCGCTCGTAACCTTTTAGTAAAGCTTCTCTTAATGCTGCTTCTACCACGTTGGGAGGTAATTTTTTTTCTTCGCTGATGTCTTCGATCAGGGTTGATAGACCCGGCAACATTACGAGTGCCATAACAGAAATTCAGGTTTTGGGAGAAAATGAAAATAGAAATAATTAAGCTTTAGGTCTCGGGATTAGTCAATCGCACCTCAACCACCTCAGATCTTGGAATTCGAACCACCCTACCGCGAAGGTTGATTTCCACTACGTCGTCATCGCGGCTGAGCAATGAGCCCGCCCGATGTGTTTCCGTGCCGGACGGATCTCGATACAACACACTCACTGGGAAACCGCGAAAACTGCGAAAATCCCGATCGCTTTGAAGTAGATCTCCCACTCCAGGACTGGTTACTTCAAGAACATAGGCCCCAGGGATGATGCTTTCTTGCTCTAAAGCAGCGTCAAAGGCACCACTGAATTTTGCGCAATCATCAAGACTGATGTCGTTGCCATCGCATTTAGCTAATGCAACTATTAGAGCCTGCGGGTTGCGATGGCTATGTAATTCAACGCTCTGAACCGAAAAACCAAATGGGTTTGCAACGGATACCGCCAGGCTTTCTAAAGGTGGAATGAGGGGATGGGCCAATCGCTAAAACTTCGTGGGACCTCCCGGTCCGCAATCGAAGAATGGTAACGATTGTCCGCCGGGCTCAGCCTTAGTTTACTGTTCAGAGGGTTTTGTGGGAAGTTCAATTTTTGGGGCTTCTCCGTAAAAGTCCGTGGGCTTTGCCTCGCTTCTGAGGGCTGGGTTGGAGTTGATGCAACCGCCTCGATCTTGGGCGTATTGACAGACCCGAGCCCATAGTTTTGCCCTGCTACCACTTGCGCCAGCACTAAAGCGCACCTCACTTGCGGCTCCGACAGATGGATTGATTGTTGCCTTGCATAAAGGGCAAACTTGAGCGGAACTATCCAAGGTTCTGAGCGAGGCGGCTGTGATTAAGTATGACCTTTTTGTTGCTTCAACTCAGTGATCCCCATCTCCTGGCTAACCCTCAAGGTTGGTTTAGGGGAGTGCAACCAAAAATTAGGTTTGACCAAGGTCTAAAAAGCGCCCTTTCTCAGATTGGGCGCTCTCCCAACTTGATTCTGATCAGTGGCGATTTGTGTCAAGACGAAACCTGGGGTGGCTATTGCCAATTACGAGACCTGTTGATCCCTCTGGGAATTCCGATCGCTTTGCTGCCCGGCAATCACGACAATCCCCAGCTTTTGCGTTCCTGCCTAGGACGCTTTGCCCATATAGCTCCCAGTTTGATTTCACTTGAGGGTTGGTTGTTGTTGTTGCTGGATAGCCATTTGCCCGGTGAGATTGATGGTTGGATCAGCCCTGTTCAAATTCGTTGGGCTGAGCTGGTGTTACAAGAAAAAACTGAAAATTTACTTATGGCAATGCACCATCCTCCAGAGGATCAAAGGGATGGAGATGGGTTGATGGCAAATTTGGTGCTTTCAAAGTCGGCAAAACTTGTCTTGCTGGGCCATATCCATCAACATCGCCGCCAAGTAGTGGCAGGAACCACCTTGCTGGGTTGCCCATCGAGCTTGGTTCAGTTTGTTCCTACCCAAATTTGCCCTTTGGGTTTCCCGGATCGGGCGGGAGGTCGATTGATTGAGTTGGAGCCAGATGGGAGTTGGCGGGAAACACTCTTGCGCTGGTCTAACTAGAATTGCTTTGAATTTAATTACCAAGAAATTGCTGCAAAACTGTCTGGCGATTTTCTTTGCCCTTGTACTTATTCTTTTAGACCCAGCAGCTGCGTTTGCAGATCATGGTTTTGTTGCTCAAGCGGTTGCAAAAACAGCGCCCTCAGTGGTGCGAATCGATACCGAACGCGAAGTTCGCAATGGAAGTTTTGAACCAGGATTTGAAGACCCCCTTTTAAGGGAATTATTTGGTGATCTACCAAATAGTCATCGTGAAAATGGCCAGGGCTCTGGGGTTGTAATCAATACAAATGGATTGGTTTTAACAAATAACCATGTTGTAGATGGGGCTGATCGAGTGCAGGTAACCCTTGCCGATGGCCGCCAACTTGATGGGGATGTTGTTGGAACCGATCCGATTACAGATTTAGCTGTTGTAAGGCTTCCTTATGGGACAAAAAATTTACGTGCCGCAATTATGGGAGATTCCAGTGAGTTGGAACCAGGGGATTGGGCGATTGCTTTAGGGAATCCTTACGGCTTAGATAGCACCGTAACTTTAGGAATTGTTAGTAGCTTGCATCGAAACATTTCGAGCCTTGGTTTTACAGATAAAAGATTGGAGTTAATACAAACTGATGCAGCAATAAATCCGGGAAATTCCGGTGGTCCCCTTCTTAACGAGGCAGGTGAAGTTATTGGTCTAAATACTCTTGTTAGGGCTGGTCCTGGAGCTGGATTGGGTTTTGCAATCCCGATTAACCTAGCCAGGGGCGTAGCTGAAAGCCTTGCTTCCGGAGCTCCGGTTGTGCATCCGTACCTTGGCTTGCAATTAGTTCCTCTCACCGTCCGTCGAGCAAGAGATCACAACACCGATCCAAATTCTCTAGTGCAACTGCCTGAGCGTGATGGGGCACTCGTCCAGCAGGTTTTATCGCAAAGTCCAGCTGCTGCCGCAGGTTTACGTCGCGGTGATCTGGTTGTTTCTGCGGGTGATCGCCCTGTCCATACCCCTGCTGATCTATTAGCAGTGGTTGAGGGTTCAGCAGTTGGCGAATCTCTTGAGTTAGAGGTTTTACGCGGAGAGGAAAATCTGCACTTGCCGATTAGTCCAGCACCACTACCTGAGACAATTTCCCAAAGATAACTAGTTAGTTTGCTCGTCCATTGCTAATTTCGCGCCACCGAGCTGATGAGCAATGTCTTCCCTGCAGGACCAGATGAAGCAAGCCGTTGCCATGGCGGCCGTTGATCAAGTTGCCAGTGGAATGGTGATAGGCCTAGGTTCAGGCTCCACGGCTGCCCTAATGATCAAGGAAGTGGGGGCCCGTTTGCGAGATGGTCGCTTGCAAGATTTGGTTGGTGTTACCACTTCATTTCAAGGGGAGGTGCTAGCAGCTGAACTTGGAATTCCTTTGCAAACCCTTAACGCAGTGGATCGAATCGATTTAGCCATTGATGGGGCTGATGAAGTGGATCCTGCATTTCAATTAATTAAAGGCGGTGGGGCCTGTCATGTGCAGGAAAAGCTTGTGGCGGTGAGAGCAAAACGCTTTGTGGTGGTTGTGGATGAAAGCAAGCTGGTGGAGACCTTGAATCTTGATTTTTCTCTGCCAGTAGAGGTACTGCCTGGAGCTTGGCGCCAAGTGCAAGCTCAATTGTTGGAAATGGAAGGGACAGCTCAATTAAGAATGGCGCTAAAAAAAGCGGGTCCAGTAGTAACTGATCAGGGAAATTTAGTTCTTGATACGAAGTTTACAGGTGGCATCAAAAATCCCAAGGCGTTAGAAATGGAAATCAACAATTTACCTGGTGTTCTTGAGAACGGTTTATTTGTTAATCTTGCAAGCCAAGTCCTTATTGGTGAGATTGTTGATGGTGAACCAAATGTTCGCAATATGATCAGGCGTGATTAGAAAACTTAAAAAGTATGAAATTCTGCTACCAATATTTTTATTGGTAGCAGAATTTCAATTGCTCTTTCCGTTGGTGAAGACGCTATTTCAAATGCTTAGCGTGGCCAATTCTTGGCCGCACTTAGTAGCAGATTCAGCTGTATTTCTTGAACAGCCTGGTTTAAATAAAGGTTTGGAGGGGTGGAGGGCGTTATTGTTGCCTGTTAATGAACATAGGATGTTATTAAGCCGTTTTGTGGCAGAGTTGCCACGGCTTTTTAACGAACCATTGGCTGCCTGGAATGTGGCCTTTTCTATTTTATTGTTAGTGGCATCTCTATTCGCTTTTGAGCGTTGTTTATACTATATAAATAAAAAGGCTTCTGCTCTTGAGCGGCTTGTGGTTTTTTTTGCGGGTTCTATTTTAATTTTAAATCCTTGGCAAGCAGAAAATCTTATTTGGGATATCAATCTAACCTGGTTCCTGCAAAACTTTTTAATTCTAGTTTCTGTTTCGATAATGCTCCCTATTCCGCATCGGTTTCCGGTCTGGTTTGATATTTTTTTGCCACCACTTGCTATTTTAAATGGCGGCCAAGGATATTCAGTTCTACTTTCTGTTGGGATTTTTCGTTTTTTATTATTTGAAAGAAAATGGCTTTTGCCACTAGTGAGCTTATTGTTTTTTTTGCTAAACTCTTTGTTGCCTTTGGGGCTAACTCAGTCAAGTCTTTGGGGTTTTAATTATAAATTCCAGGCTATTATGCTCAATAATTGGTGGCCAGCCTCGGGTTTGTGGTCAATAGTATGGATCTGTTTGATTTTGATTCAAATTCAATTTATTAAGGATCGGATCACCTCTGAGCAATGGAAGCAGCTTTGCATTTGTTCTGTGCCATTTGTGTATGGTTTATTATTTAGTTTAAGCGTAAATCTTAGCCGGTCCTCCCTGGGGTTAAAAATGGCGGAGAGGGAAAGCTACATA
>Ga0233425_10010374_pt1 | contig 11380 bp, 10 predicted proteins | sample Watercolumn_Towu_2_FD_181712 | JGI IMG/M metagenome (GOLD analysis project Ga0233425, IMG submission 181712) | Freshwater microbial communities from Lake Towuti, South Sulawesi, Indonesia - Watercolumn_Towuti2014_140_MG | ecosystem: Environmental > Aquatic > Freshwater > Lake | place...
CCATCGACGGCACGCAGGTCGATCACAAGCCCGAGCCCATCCGCAACCGCCAGCAGCGCGTCGGCCGCAACGACCCCTGCCCCTGCGGCAGCGGCAAGAAGTTCAAAAATTGCTGCATGAAGAAGGGGAGCGGGGTGGGGTAACGGGCCGAGTTGTGCGATCGTAGAGCATTGACGGGAGGAATACAGCATGGAAGGATCGCTTCAACGCGAATTGCTCGCGCAGGTGGGACTCCTTGCGGAGGAACCTTGACATGCTTCCCGACCCCACCATTGCCCGCGTTCGCGAGGCTCGACATCGCATTTCTGAGAGATTCGGCCACGATCCGAAACGGCTGGTCGAGTACTATATGAAGTTGCAGGAGCAGGATGAATTCCGCGGTCGCCTCATTCGTTCAACCGAGATGACGCAGACCTGCGAAGACGAAGAGGAGAAAGCCGTGTAGACGGGTGGATTGCCCACCTCATTTGCCCTGCCGGCGGCCTCGGGAAAGGACTCCCTCGTGCGATACCTCTTGAACCTCGTCTATCTCCTGTTGCTCGTGCTGGCCGCGCCGTGGCTGGTGTGGCAGGCGGTGCGCAAGGGGAAGTACCGCGAGGGGTTCGCGGCGAAGTTCCTGGGGCGCGTGCCGCGTCGGAGCGGCGAGAAGACGTGCGTATGGCTGCACGCGGTCAGCGTCGGCGAGGTGAACCTGCTCTCACCGCTGTTGAAGCGAATCGCCCAAGAGCGGCCGGATTGGGAGTGCGTCGTCTCAACCACCACCATGACCGGCATGGCGCTGGCAAAGAAGAAATACGCGGGACTCACGGTCTTCTACTGCCCGCTGGACTTCAGTTGGGCCGTATCGGCCGCAATGCGACGCGTGCGGCCCGACGCGCTCGTGCTGGCCGAGTTGGAACTCTGGCCGAACCTGATCGCGGCCGCGCGCCGGCACGGTACCCGCGTAGCGGTTATCAACGGGCGATTGAGCGAGCACAGTTTCACCGGATATCGCCGCATCCGGCCATTGGTCGCCCGCGTGCTGCGGCAGATTGACGTGATCGCCGCCCAGGACGAGACCTACGCCCGGCGGTTTTGCGAACTGGGCGCCGAAGCGGAGACGGTCCACATCACCGGCTCGATGAAGTTCGACGGGGCGCAGACCGACCGCAGCAACCCGAACACGCAACGGCTGGCCGCCCTGGCCAGCATCCGCGACGACGACATTGTGTTCCTGGCCGGGAGTACGCAAGAGCCGGAGGAAGCGGTCGCCTTGGAAGTCTATGGCCAACTTAGCCCGCAATTCCCACGGCTGCGGTTGGTCATCGTCCCGCGGCACCCCGACCGGTTTGATGCGGTAGCGAGGATGCTGGAATCATCCGGCCTTCCGTGGCAGAGGAGATCCATGCTCGACCAGAAAGCCGCGGCCGTTGACCATAAAGCCGCGGCCGTTGGCCGCGACAGTAACGGGGCGGCAGTGCAACTGCCGCCCCAACATCATCCTTCATCCTTCATCCTTCATCCTTCCGCCTTCTCCCCTCCGCCCTCCGCCTTCCGCCTTCCGCCCTCCCCCATCCTCCTCGTCGACGCCGTCGGCGAACTCGGCGCCTGGTGGGGCACGGCGACCGTCGGCTTCGTCGGCGGGAGTCTGGGCAACCGCGGGGGACAGAACATGATCGAGCCGGCGGCCTACGGCGCAGCCGTGTGCTTCGGGCCGAACACGCGGAACTTCCGCGACATCGTGGCCGCCATGCTCGCGGCCAAGGCCGCCGTCGTAGTGGCCGACGCCGAGGAGATCGCCTGCTTTGTGCGTCGCTGCCTCGAAGAGCCGGAGTACGCAACCGAACTCGGCCGTCGGGGGCAGGCGTTAGTCGTCAGTCAACTTGGGGCCACGGGTCGGACGCTGGCGTTGTTGGCGAACCTGATCGAGCAAGACCGCACCGCCCCCGCCGCCAGCCGAACCGCGGCGTGACTTCTGTCACCACCCCTTTGGGGAACATGACGATGACGGTTGTACGTTTGCCCGCTTTTCGCCTATAATGACTCGTTTGCGTTGCCGGCGACGCCCCCGGTTTCTCACGGCCCTTTGCAGTTCACGACAGGAGAATCTTCTGTGTCCCAAGGCAAGTTCCTCTTTACCAGCGAGGCCGTCAGCGGCGGCCATCCCGACAAGCTGGCCGACCAGATTTCCGACGGCGTGCTCGACGCCCTGTTCGCCCAAGACCCCATGAGCCGCGTGGCCTGCGAGACGATGGTCACCACGGGCATCGCGGTGGTGGCCGGCGAAATCACCACCAAGGCCGTGATCGACTACGCCGACGTGGTCCGCAAGGTCATCGAAGAGGTGGGCTACACCGACGACGAGATGGGCATCTGCGCCCGCACCTGTGCCGTGATGCTCTCGCTCGACCGGCAGAGCCCCGACATCGCCATGGGCGTGAACGAAGACGCCGCGAAGGGGAAGGAAATCGGCGCCGGCGACCAGGGGATGATGTTCGGCTACGCCTGCAACGACACGCCCGAGTTGATGCCGCTGCCCATCGCCCTGGCCCACCGCATCCTCAACCGCCTGACCGAGGCCCGCCGTCGTACGGAGGTCGCCTGGCTGCGGCCCGATAGCAAGAGCCAGGTCACGGTGGAATACCACAATCACAAGCCGGTGCGGCTGGACACGGTCGTCGTCTCGACGCAGCACGACCGCCACGTCACGCAAGAGGAAATCCGCGAGTTCGTCGTCGAGAAGGTCATCAAGCCCGTGTTGCCGAAGGAACTCATCAAGGGCGAGATCACCTATCACGTAAACCCCACCGGCCGGTTCGAGGTCGGCGGGCCGCACGGCGACTGCGGCCTGACGGGCCGGAAGATCATTGTCGACACCTACGGCGGCTGGGCGCGGCACGGCGGCGGGGCCTTCAGCGGCAAAGACCCGACCAAGGTCGACCGCAGCGCGGCCTACATGGCCCGGCACATCGCCAAGAACATCGTCGCCGCCAAACTGGCCGACCGCTGCGAAGTGCAACTGGCCTACGTCATCGGCATCTCCGAGCCGGTGAGCGTGCTGGTCGATACCGAAGGCACGGGCAAGATCTCCGAAGAGCGGCTGTGCGAACTGGTCCGCGAGGTCTTCCCATTGCGGCCCAGCGGGATCATCAAGTATCTCGACCTCCGCCGGCCGATCTACCGCAAGACGGCCTCCGGCGGGCACTTCGGCCGCAGCGAGCCCGAGTTCACCTGGGAGAAGACCGACCGCGCCGCCGAACTGGCCGCCGCGGCGAAGTAGATGAACGTCCAAAACGCAACCGACGTCTCGTCAAAGGCAACGTCCGCGGACGCGATGGCGGTTGACTTGGCACGTTGGACGGCGGACACGCTGCTTGGTTTGCTGGCGACGGCTGCCCTCCTGGTCGCATGGCGGCGGATCGCCGGCGCGCTGTGCAGCCCGCTGGATCCGCTGGCGCTGGTGGCCGTCGGTCTGGTGGTGGCGATGGCGGCGGGTGGCGTGCGGTGGCTGTGGGCACGATTGCCTGCCGCGCCCGTAGTAGGACGCAGTCTCACTGCGTCTGAGCACGAGGCAACAAGTGGAGATCCCGCTGCGGCGCAGGTGGACGCAGTAGGACTGCGTCCTACAGGGCCTTCGCTCCTGCTTTCGGCGTGCGTTGCGATTCTCGGCCTGTCGCTCGTCTTGCCGGAAACGCCCCTCGGCGGGCTCCTGGCCTTCTGGACTGTGGTGATCGTGGAAGAGATCTGGACGTGGCGTCCGCTCGGGCGGCGGAATCGGCGGCCCGCGCCGCCCGCGGGCACGGCGTCGCAGGATGCGCCGCAACTGCGGATCGTCGGCGACGAACCGGCCCCGTCGCCGTCCGCGGCCGACGACGTGCCGCCCCAGGAAGTCCTGCAACAACTCACGCGCAGTCAGGCCGCCGACGGCAGCGAGCAACTTGTGGGTTGGCTGCGCATGGCGTTCGCCGCCGGCCAGCGGACCGGCAGTCTGCACGTGGCCTTCTGTCCCCCGTTTGCCAAGACGCCCGAACTGATGGTCGAGCAACTCGACGGCCCGGACGCGCGCATCAAGACGGCCCAACTGCTCCCCTACGGCGTGCGGCTCGACCTGAAGCTGGCCGCTGCGCCCGCCGCGCCGGGCAGCGTCCTCTTGCAGTTCTCGGCCCGGAGCGACGGAGGATCAGGATGAGAGAGTACGTGGTCGTCGACACCCATGCCGACAACATCGGCGGTTGTGGCTTCTGCGGCTACAAGAGCGGCAAGAACGAAGGACGTCGCCGTAAGTTGGATTGGCTCAAGAAGCGCTACGCGGAAGGCCTGAGGTTCAAGGTGCTCCGCTCACGCGAATGCGGTGATATCGGGATGATCGAGTATGCCCCCGCCAGTCATGCGTGGCGGCCCGTCGAGGCGGAGGGTTACCTTGTCATCCATTGCTTGATGGTCAATAGCGAGCACAAGGGGAAAGGACTCGGCGCTCTCTTGCTGGATAGTTGTTTGCGGGACGCGAAGAAGAGCAAGTGCCGAGGGGTCGCCGTTGTCACCAGTTCAGATAGCTTCATGGCCGGAAGCGACTTGTTCATGAAGGCGGGTTTTGTCTCGGTGGAGAGCAGCCCTCCCTACGAGTTGCTCGTCAAGAAGTTCCAGAAAGCAGCCCCCGATCCTCGTTTCATCGTCGAACGAGAGCGGGTATTGAAGAGGTACAAGAAGGGGCTCGCGATCCTGGCTGCCGATCAGTGCCCTATGGTTGCCAAGTGTGTGAAGGATATTGCGGAGGCGTCCCGCGCCCTGGGGCTGAAGACGAAAGTGGTTCGCGTCCGCAGCGCCGAGCAGTCGAGGGAGCTTCCGACGCCCTACGGCGTATTCAGCATTGTCTACGATGGAAAGCTGATTGCCGAACGCCCGATCAGCGGCAGGAGATTCACGAACATCATGAGTAAGCTGGCCTGAGGAGTACAGGTAAGAAACGTGCCAGGGCTCTTTATTCGCTTTGCTGGGTGGTTTTCCGGTGTCGGCCGGCCCCGCAAGTAAACTTTTCGCCTTCCGCGGGCCGAAGAAGAATCCCAGCGGCTTGATTTTGCCGGTTGTGACGCCTAGGATTGCGGTATTCGGGGCGAATGCGGGGATTTCCGCCGATGAAAGCGACCATTAGACGCTGTCTTGCCTGCCGCTGTCGTTGTCCGGTCTGAAGGGCCGGACTGCGCTTTCTCCTATTGCACTAACCGCGATTCTTGTTCCCTGCTATGCCGTGCGGCGACCCGTTGACCCGCGGCCGGAGCGTTTCTCATGGCGACCGACATCCGACTGAAAGAGAGCCTGCCCGAGCTGACCGACCGCATCGTCCGCACGTACAGCGAGATCGACGCGACGAGCCATCTGGGGCACTGCCCGCTGCCGAACTACGAAGTCGTCATCGACTCGACCGAGAACCTCAAGGAGATCCTCTTCCCCGGCTATCGCCGCCGCAACGGCCTGCACCTGGCGAACGTGACGTACCACGTCGGTGACCTGGTCGACCGCCTGCACGACGAGCTTTCGCTGCAGATCGCGCGCGCGCTGTGCCACGAGGCGGGCAAAGATACGTCGTGCAACCCGCAGCAACGGAGCGACTTCGAGGGGCTGGGGCAGGCGAAGACGGTGTCCTTCCTACAGCAACTCCCCGCGCTGCGGCAGCAACTGGCGATGGACGTGCAGGCGGCCTACGAGGGGGACCCGGCCTGCAAGTCGCTCGACGAAGTGATCTTCTGCTATCCGGGCCTGGAGGCGATCACCGTCTTCCGGCTGGCCAACGTGCTGCACCGGCTGGGCGTGCCCCTGATCCCGCGGATGATGACCGAATGGGCCCACAGCCGCACGGGCATCGACATCCATCCCGGCGCCCGTATCGGCCGGTACTTCTTCATCGACCACGGTACGGGCGTGGTCGTCGGCGAGACGACCGAAATCGGCGATTGGGTGAAGCTCTACCAGGGCGTGACGCTCGGTGCCCTGAGCTTCGCCACCGACGCCGACGGCAACCTGGTCCGCGGCACGAAGCGCCATCCGACGCTCGAAGACCGCGTGGTGATCTATGCCAACGCCACGGTGCTCGGCGGCAACACGATCATCGGGCACGACTCGGTGATCGGCTCCAGCGTGTGGCTCACGCGCTCCGTCGTGCCGCACAGCACGGTCGTCCTCGAGAAGCCGCGGCTGCACATCCGCGGCGCGCAGCACGAAGAGTTGGACTATATGATCTAGAATTCCGCGTTCCCCGGCGTGCGCGGGAAGGGGATCACGTCGCGGATGTTGCCCATGCCGGTGACGAACTGCAGCACGCGCTCCAATCCCAGGCCGAAGCCGCTGTGCGGCACGGTGCCGTAGCGCCGGAGGTCGCAGTACCACCAGTAGTTCTCGGCGCTCAAGCCCTGTTCCTGCATCCGCTGCTGGAGCACGTCGAGGCGTTCCTCGCGCTGGCTGCCGCCGATGATCTCGCCCACCTTGGGCACCAGGACGTCCATCGCCCGCACCGTGCGGCCGTCGTCGTTGACGCGCATGTAGAACGGCTTGATGCTCCGCGGGTAGTTGTAGAGGATCACCGGACATTGGAAGTGTTTTTCGGTCAGGTAGCGCTCGTGTTCGGCCTGGAGGTCTTTGCCCCAGTCGATCGGATACTCGAACTGCTGGCCGGACGCCGTGAGGATGTCGATCGCCTCGGTGTACGAAACCCGCTTGAAGCGGCTGTCGATGATGTGCCGCAGCGTCTCGACGATCGTTTTGTCGATCCGTTCGTTGAAGAACTGCATATCCTCCGGGCATTTGGCCAGCACGTCGGCGAAGATCCGCTTCAGGAAGCGCTCGGCCAGGTCCATGTTGTCGTCGAGTTCGTAGAAGGCCATCTCGGGCTCGATCATCCAGAACTCGGCCAAATGCCGCGTGGTGTTCGAGTTCTCGGCGCGAAAGGTCGGGCCGAAGGTGTAGATCTTTCCCAACGCGCAGGCGAAGGTCTCGCCTTCGAGTTGCCCGCTGACGGTCAGATAGGCGCGGCGCTGGAAGAAGTCGAGCGCGAAATCGATCTGCGAGTCCTTCTTGGGCACGTCGTCGAGCTTCAACGTGGTCACCTGGAACATCTCGCCGGCGCCTTCGCAGTCGCTGGCCGTGATGATCGGCGTGTGGACGTAGAGAAAACCTTCTTCCTGGAAGAACTCGTGGATCGAGCGGCAGACGCAGTTCCGCACGCGTGCGATGGCGCCGAAGGTGTTGGTCCGCGGACGCAGGTGGGCCAGCGTGCGGAGAAACTCGAAGCTGTGCCCCTTCTTTTGCAGCGGATAGGTTTCGGCGTCGGCCCCGCCGTGGACCGTGACGGCGGCCGCCCGCACCTCGGTGGCCTGCCCCTTGCCGGGCGAGGCGTGGACCGTGCCGGCGACCGACACGCTCGATCCGGCCGTGAGCTTCTTGATTTCGGCTTCGTAGTTCGGCAGTGCGGCCTCGGCGATCACCTGCACGTTGCCGAAGCAGGAGCCGTCGTTGAGTTCGAGGAAGCTGAAGCCCCCCTTCGAGTCGCGGCGCGTGCGGACCCAACCTTGCAGGAGGACTTCGCGGCCGACCGATTCGGCCAGACGGGCTTGAGCGACGGAGATTCTGTCGGGCATGATTTCGAATTTCAGATTTCAGATAGCAGATTTCAGATTGATGATGCCGGACCTACAGCCCCTTTGCCGCCAGCCAACGCTCGGCGTCGAGCGCGGCCATGCAGCCGCTGCCGGCGGCGGTGATGGCTTGGCGGTAGTAGTCGTCGGCCACGTCGCCCGCGGCGAAGACGCCTTCCACGCTGGTGTACGTTCGCGCGGCCGTGGTCCACTGGATGTACTTCTTGGGCGTGAGCGCAAGTCGGCCGCCGAGGAAGGCCGTGTTCGGCGTGTGGCCGATGGCCAGGAACACGCCGGTGCAATCCCGCACGAGGTCGGGCTCGGCAATCGTGCTCTTCAGCCGCGCGCCGGTCACGCCGTCCTTGTCGTTGCCGAGCACCTCGGCCAGCACGCGATTCCACAGGACTTTGATCTTCGGGTTGTCGAGCGCCCGCCGGGCCATGATCTTCGACGCGCGCAGCTCGTCGCGGCGGTGGATCATGTAGACGGTGCTGGCGAACTTGCTGAGATAGTCGGCCTCTTCGACGGCCGAGTCGCCGCCGCCGACCACGCACAGCGGCTTGTTGCGGAAGCGGGGCAGGGCCCCGTCGCACACGGCGCACGCGCTGACGCCGCGGTTCTTGAACGTCTCTTCCGACGGCAGGCCCATGTAGTTCGCCTTCGCCCCGGTGGCCACGATGACCGAGTGCGTCTCGTAGGTTCTGCCGTCGGAGGCGGTCAGCCGGAAAGGGTGTACGTCGAAATCGACCGACACGATGTCCTCGGTGACGATCCGCGTGCCGAAGTTGGCGGCCTGCTGGCGCATGAGTTCCATGAGTTCGGGGCCGCTGGCGCCTTCTTTGGCGTGCGGGGCCATGATGCCGCGTCGGTCGGGCGCGATGGCACTGTCGAGATAGGCCCCCATGTCGCCGGTCGGGAAGCCGGGATAGTTCTCCACTTCGGTCGTCAACGCCAACTGCCCCAGCGGCAGTGTGCCGGCCAGACGGTTCTCCTCGGTGATCGCCCCCTCGAACAGCAACGGCTGCAGGGCGGCCCTGGCGGAGTAAATGGCAGACGCCCAACCGGCGGGTCCGCTGCCGATGATGATGACTTTCTCGGGCACTCTAGTTCCTCCCATGCTGTTGGGGCGGCAGTTGTACTGCCACCCCTAATGAACGTCGGGCAGGGGCGGCAGTACAACTGCCGCCCCAACACTCGACGTTTGCCGCCCATTATAGGCCGCCGCGGCCCGGCGTCTACCGTGGCCGTGTCGCCTCCGATACAATAGAGGATGGATAGGCGCCGGCGTTCTCGAACAACAAGGGCTTGCCGTGAACTCGCTTTGGTTGGTCATTACGGCGTTGGCCGCGTTCGCGGTCGCGTACCGCTTCTACAGTGCGTTCCTGGCGGCGAAGGTGGCGGTGATCGACGACCGCCGGCCCACGCCGGCCCACCGGCTCCGCGACGGCGTGGACTACCACCCCACGAAGCGGATCGTGCTGTTCGGCCACCACTTTGCGGCCATTGCCGGCCCCGGGCCGCTGATCGGACCCGTGTTGGCGGCGCAGTGGGGCTACTATCCGGGTTTCATTTGGATCGTGATCGGCGCGTGCCTGGCGGGCGGGGCCCACGACTTCGTCACCCTGGTGGCCTCGGTCCGCAACGACGGCCTGACGCTGCCCAAACTCGCGCGCACCATGATCGGCCCGGTCGGCGGCGCGACCACCGCCATCGCCACGCTGTTCATCGTCATCGCCGTGCTGGCCAGCGTGGCGATGGTCGTGGTCAAGGCACTGAGCCACAGTTCGTGGGGCATGTTCACGATCCTGGTGACGATCCCCGCCGCGCTCTTGACCGGCGCCTGGATGTACAAGATCCGTCCCGGGCGCGTGGGCGAGGCCTCGGCCGTCGGCGTCACGATCGTCATGCTCGGCGTAATCCTCGGCAAGCCGTTCGCCGACTCGGCCTGGGGCGGGTCACTGGTGTTCAGCGAGCAGGCCCTCTCGATCATGCTGCCGCTCTACGCGATGGTGGCGTCGATCCTGCCCGTGTGGGTGTTGATGTGCCCGCGGGATTATCTGAGTTCCTACATGAAGATCGGCGTGATTATCGTCCTGGCCGTGGGCATTTTCGTGGCCCAACCGACGCTCGAGATGCCCGGCACGACGCCGTTTATCGGCGGCGGCGGGCCGGTGGTCTCCGGTGCGGTCTGGCCGTTCGTGTGCATCGTGATCATGTGCGGCGCGCTGTCGGGCTTTCACGCCCTGATCGCCTCGGGCACCACGCCCAAGATGATCTACAAGGAGTCCGACATGCGGCCCATCGGCTACGGCGCGATGGTGCTCGAAGGCTTCGTCGCCTTGACCGCGCTCGTCGCCGCCTGCGCACTCGATCCGGGCGATTACTTCCGCATCAACGCCCCGCAGAAGACGGCCAAGGAGCAAGAGAAATACACGACCACGCTGGCCACAGTCAAGAGCCAGCACCAATGGGACTTGACCCCGACCGAAATGCCGACCCTCGCCCAAGACCTCAAGGACGGCCCCGACCTGGAGCACTGGAAGGAACTCCGCGGGCCGCTGGAAGAAGGCGTACAGGAGAAACTCGGCGGTCGCACCGGCGGGGCCGTTACCCTGGCCGTGGGCATGGCCAAAATCTTCTCCAGCCTCCCCGGCATGAGCACGCTCATGTCGTACTGGTATCACTTCGTCATCATGTTCGAGGCCCTCTTCATCCTCACGCTCCTGGAGACCGGCACGCGCGTGGCCCGCTTCGTCTTCCAGGAAACCGTGGCCCAGTTCAATCCCGACTACGCGCTCGGCGGGCAGCCCAAGTGGAGCCTCAACGTGATTATGAGCGTGGTGGTCTGCGGCCTGTGGGGCGGGCTGCTCTATATCGGCAACCTCGACACCCTGTGGCGGATGCTGGGCATCGCCAACCAACTCCTGGCGACCATCGCCCTGGCCGTAGGCACCACCTACCTGCTCCAACACGCGACGAAGAAGAAATACGCCCTCTGCACGTTCATTCCGCTGGTGTTTGCCATCGTCACGGTCTTCACCGCCGGCGTGCAGAGCATTCAGATGTGGTGGGCGAAGGAAGAGGCCGACCCGACCAACGCCTTCCTCTCGAAGATGGCCTGCGTGCTGGCCTCGATCATGCTCACCCTGACGTTGATCATCGCCATCGACGCCATCCGCTCGTGGATCAATGCCCTAAACGGCGGCGGAAAACGCCACATCGGCCTGGCCAGCGAACCGTCGACGGGTTCGCAGTAAGCTCCTCACGGCCCGATCAACTCGTACAGCCCCTGGCCCGCGTGTTTCAGCTTGCCTTGCCGGGCAAGTTCCTCCCAGACGGCTTCGGAATACTGGTCGGGCGGGGTGATGGCCAGAAGGCCCGAACTGCGGCCGCCGCTCATCGGCCCTACGCCGACCTTCGATTCCTCGTCGAGCCGCATCAGCTTCAACCGCTTCTTGAAGGCCTTCAGCGCCGCTTTGAGTTCCTGCGGGGTGGGAGACGGTTCGGACGTGGACATGGTGGCTTCCTCACCTGGATTTCTGGGTGCCGTAGGGCGGAGCATTGCTCCGTCTTTTCGGGACGGAGCAATGCTCCGTCCTACAAGAGGACTTGCCCAACGCGGCATTTTACCACGACCTTCAGCACTTCGTCGAGCGAGCCCCGGGCGTCAGCACTTGGCGAGCCCCGGGCGTCAGCCCGGGGACGGGACGGCCCGATCGACGCATCCCCGGGCTGACGCCCGGGGCTCGCCAATCCCGGCGCATGCACGTCGCTGG
>Ga0233425_10010375_pt1 | contig 11380 bp, 12 predicted proteins | sample Watercolumn_Towu_2_FD_181712 | JGI IMG/M metagenome (GOLD analysis project Ga0233425, IMG submission 181712) | Freshwater microbial communities from Lake Towuti, South Sulawesi, Indonesia - Watercolumn_Towuti2014_140_MG | ecosystem: Environmental > Aquatic > Freshwater > Lake | place...
CGCGTCGCGGGGAGATCGGCCGCATCGCCGTCGGCGCGGCGCCGGCCGTGAGCACGTACGCGCTGCCCGCGGCGCTGCGCAAGTTCCAGGTCGCTCATCCGAAGGTGCACCTCAGTGTCCGGACGGGGCACTCGGAGGAGATCCTCGACCTCGTCCTGCGGCAGGAGGTCGAGGTCGGCCTGGTGCGCGAGATCCGCCACCCCGACGTCGAGGTGCTGCCGCTGTTCGAGGACGAGCTCGTGCTCGTCGTCGAGCCGTCGCACGCGTTCGCGGCCCGCGGGCGGATCCGCATCACCGAGCTCGCCGGCGAGCACCTCGTCACGTTCGACCGCGCGTCCAGCTACAACGAGCTCACGCAGGCGCTCTTCCGCGAGGCCGGCGTCGCGCCGCTCGGGGTCATCGAGCTCGACAACGTCGAAGGCGCCAAGCGCTGCGTCCTGAAGGGCCTCGGTGTCGCGCTCCTCCCACGCCAAGCGGTGCACGCGGAGCTCGCGGCGCGCTCGCTGCGCGCGGTCGCGATCGCCGGCGCCCGACCGATCCGCCGGCGCATCGTCGCGATCCGCCGGCGCGACGCGGGTCCGCCGACGCGGACGCTCGCGCAGTTCCTCGAGCTCATCCGCGAGCCGGATACGCTGTCGTCGTGAACGTCCCGCCCGAGCGCTTCCCGGATCCGGAGGTCGACGAGATGCGGGCGGCCGGCCCCGAGCGGGCCGCGGTGCTCGCGGGCGGGTGCTTCTGGTGCGTCGAGGCGGTGTACCGGCAGCTCGACGGCGTGCGTTCGGTCGTCTCGGGCTATGCCGGGGGGACGGCGCAGACCGCGGACTACGGGACCGTCTGCAGCGGCACGACCGACCACGCCGAGGTCGTCGAGGTGCGATACGACCCGGCGCGGATCACGTTCGGCCAGATCCTGAAGGTGTTCTTCGGGGTCGCGCACGACCCGACGACGCGCGACCGCCAGGGCCCCGACGTCGGGCGCCAGTACCGCTCGGCCATCTTCTACGCGGACGCCGAGCAGAAGCGCGTCGCGGAGGCGTACGTCGAGCAGCTCGACGCGGCGAAGGTCTTCGGGTCACCGATAGTCACGGAGGTGACCGCGCTCGATCGCTTCTATCCCGCCGAGGACCACCACCAGGACTACGCGGCGCGTCATCCGTTCGAGCCGTACATCCTCTTCAACGCTCGCCCGAAGGTCGAGAAGGTCAAGAAGCACTTCGCGCAGCTGCTCGCGCGGCGCTGACCGCGCCCGTGCGGGCGTTCCGCTTCGCGATCCGCGCGGTGGGGCCCCTCTCCGCGGAGCGCTGGCTCGCGCAGGCGCGCCGCGCCGAGGAGCTCGGCTACAGCGCGCTGCTCATGCCCGACCACGTCATCCCGGAGCTCTCGCCGCATCCCGCGCTCGCCGCGGCCGCCGCCGCCACGACGCGCCTGCGCGTCGGCGTGCACGTGCTCGACAACGACTACCGCATGCCGCTGCTGCTCGCGCGCGAGGTCGCGACGCTCGACCGCCTCTCCGGCGGCCGCGTCGAGCTTGGCCTCGGCGCCGGATGGATGACGAGCGACTACCGCCAGCTCGGCCTCGCGTACGACCCGCCGAAGGTGCGGATCGACCGGCTGGTCGAGGCGATCGCCGTCCTGAAGCGCCTGTTCGCCGGCGAGCGCGTGGACCACGACGGCGCCCACTACCGGATGCGCGGCGCCGAGATCGGCGTCGCGCCCGTGCAGCGCCCGCACCCGCCGCTCGTCATCGGCGGCGGCGGGCCGCGCGTGATGCGCATCGCCGCCCGCGAGGCCGACATCGTGTCGTTCATCCCGCAGATGTCGGCGCGTGGCCGGCCGCGCGTGCGCGAGGCCACCGCCGACGCGACGGCCGCGAAGATCGCGCGCCTCCGGGCGGCGGCGGGCGAGCGCTTCGAGCGGCTCGAGCTCTGCGCCTGGGTCGCGCACGTGAACGTCGTGGACGGCCGCACGCCGATCGGCGCGCTCGGCGCGCGGCTCGAGGGGATCGCGACGGGGCTCATCCGCACGCCGTACGTCCTCGCCGGGACGCGCGCGTCGATCCGCGAGCAGCTGCTCCGCTACCGCGACCGTCTCGGGATCTCGTACTGGACGATCCCCGCGCAGGGGATGGAGGCGCTCGCGCCGATCGTCGGCGAGCTCGCGGGGCGTTAGGCCGCCCGCTTCACCTCGCGCCCGGCCTTCCAGACGTGCGTCACGTGCGCGCGGTCGGTGAGCAGCGTGATGTCCGCGAGCGGGTCGATGTCGAGGCCGATGACGTCGGCGTCGTAACCCTCGGCGAGCATCCCCGAGCGCGGCGCCTGCGGGCCGAGGGTGAGCGGCGCGTTCGCGGTCGCGGCCTCGATGGCCTCGAGCGGCGTGTACCCGGCGGCGACGAGATGACCGAGCTCCTCGGCGTTCGCGCCCTGCGGCGCGATCGTCGAAAGGCCGGAGGTCGCGAGGTCGGTGCCGCACGCGATCGTCACGCCGGCCTCGTGGCCGATCCGCATGCTCTCGAGATGGCGGTCCGCCGTCGCGCGCATCTTCGCCGCTGCGTACGGCGGGACCTTGTCGATCGCGCCCATGATCCGCGCGACGATCGAGCGGGTCGACACGAGGATCGCCTTCGCCTCCTTCAGCGCGGCGGCGGCCTCCTCGTCGAGGAAGGACCCGTGCTCGATCGTGCGGCACCCGGCGCGGAGCGCGGCCATGATCCCGGGCTTGCCGTGGCAGTGGGCAGCGACGACGCGGTCAGCGCGCCCGGCCTCGTCGACGATCGCCTTCAGCTCGTCGTCGGAGAACTGCTGGTGGACGGGATGGTCGACCTCGCTGAGCACGCCGCCCGACGCGCACACCTTGATGACCCGGGCGCTACGCCGCAGCTGCAGGCGGACCGCCTTCAGGCACTCCGCGACGCCGTCGCACACCTGCAGGACGCCGCCGTGCGCCGAGTAGTCGGCGACGGTCGCGAGCGGCCAGCCGTGCACGTCGGCGTGGCCGCCGGTCTGGCTGAGGATCGATCCGGCGGCGTAGATCGTCGGGCCGGGGATGCTCCCCTCGGCCACCGCCTGCGCGAGGTAGACCCCGTAGCCGCCCAGCTCGCGCACGCTCGTGAACCCCGCGCTCAGGACCGCCTCGACCGTGCGCGTGGCGCGCGCGGCGAGGAGGGCGTGCGGCTCGCGGATCGCCTTCTCGAGGTCGAGGTCGCGCACGCCGAGGAAGTGCGCGTGGCAGTCCCAGAGCCCGGGCATGACCGTGCGCACCTTCAATGCGCTCCCGCGCGATGCGGGACCGCCAGACTCGTCGCCATCGTTCGAGGCCGGAGCGCGCGCTCGCGGACCGGCGTAGGCGATCCGTGCTCCGTCGAGGATGACGACGCCGTCGCGGACGGGCTGGCCGCGTCCCGGGATGAGGAGGTCGGCCTCGATACGCACGGCGGGCAGACTAGCGCGGCGTGGAGCTCATCGAAGGCGCCGAGGTACGCGGCGACCGCGAGCGTCGCGAGACCTTCGAGCCGGAGCAGCGTCAGGGGTCGCGCGAACCTCGTCATCTCTGACTCACGCCTGCCTGCCTCCCACGGCGCAACGGTACGACCGCGGCCGCGGCCGGGACCGACAGACGCTGGCGAGCGAGCCTGCTGGGGAGGAAGGCTCAGGAAGGATTCGTTCGACGCTCAGGGCGCGAGTTTCCGAATGAACTTGGCGGTCCGACCGCAGTGATGTGGATCGCGAGTCGAAGCAGAAAGGATCCGAGGGAGGAGCAGGCCACCTCAGATCCAAGCCCGGTCGACCACGGAGGCCGCCCAGTTCACGAGCCGCTCGGCGCGTTTTGATCCGGTCTCGGCCTCGCGCGCCGATACGCGCCGGTCCTCGTATTCAACGAGGTTCTTCACCTTGAGAAGGCCTCGAAGCTGAGAAGCATGCTGCTGAACGTCCTCGGCCTCGCGGGCGGCCGCCTCAAGCAGGTCGGCGGCCCGGAGGTGGTCCGGCTCGATCGAGCGGACGCCGCGCAGCGCCACCGTGACAGCGTCGCAGGCGCTCAGCCCGGCGTGGATCGCCAGGAGCAAGGCGGCGTCGTAGCGCTCAGAGCCCAACGAAGTAGTCGAAACCTCTAGGAACTGCCTCGCCTTGCCCAGGTACGACCGGGCCTTGGTCTTCGGGACCTCGTGCGTCTTGAGTTCAGCCACGCCGCAACCTCTTCGGCAGGAGCTGGAGGCCGTCGCGCTCGATCCGCCGCCAGAGCTGAGCGCGTCCACGGCTGCGCGCGCTGGGGCCGACGATAACGTTGAGCTCGGTGCCGAAGCGCTCGCGCACGCGGTCGGCGAGCTCGCTCAGCGGCTGCTCCAGTTCGGCCTCGGGTCGTTCCGACCCCACGACGCCGACGTCGATGTCGCTCGTGGGCCGCGTCGCACGGCGTCGCACGCTGCCGAATAGGTAGGCCCCCTCGGCGCGGCCGACACGGCGGGGCAGCTCCGACCGCAGGTAGTCGATCAGCCGTTCTCGGACCGCGCCCTCGCTCTCGAAGAGCGCGCGCATCTGCCCTGCGAGGACGTGCTGTTCGTTCAGCCGGTAGAGGTCGGCCCGGCCGGCGCGCTGCCTCTCCACCAATCGTGCCGCAGCGAGTCCGCGGAGGACGCGCGACGCCGTGGTGTGCGCCACTCTGGCGCGTCGGGCGATGTCGCGCGCGGATGCGGTGAGGCCCTGGGGCATCGCCACGAGGGCCCGCAGGACGCGCACGTGCCCGCCGGTCTCAAGTACTTGGTCGAGCGGCGTTTCAAGTTGCATGTGAGGACCCGCGCGGGCGGCGCGACTCGCGGTGCCTCTCGTCTGGAGCGTTCACGCTCCATATGGTGCGTTGGCGTTCCATCGCCGTCAAGCCTCCAAACTGACCGGCGCCGTCGACCAATGTCGTGGTCTTCGCGATCGGCCCGATTCCGTGGGACGTGGACGGAGCAGAAAGGATCCGTTTCGGCGCAGGGAGGATCCGTCCGGCGGTGAAAGGACTCGAATCTGCTCGAGTTGTCGAGGGTCTTCAACCGGCGGCTGGGGAGAGAGGATTCGAACCTCTAATCGCCTGATCCAGAGTCAGGTGCCTTACCGTTTGGCCACTCCCCAGTGCGGGGACATCAATTGTCCCATGATCGGCGCAGACTGAGCCACCGATGCGACTCGGGATCCTGACCGGCGGGGGCGACGTGCCCGGGCTGAACTCGGTCATCAAGAGCGTCGTGTACCGCTCCACCGAGCTCGGCCATGAGGTCGTCGGCATCCGTCGCGGCTGGCAGGGCCTCACCCACGCGCGGGTCGGGAACGAGCTCGACGACCGGTTCGTATGGCCGCTCGACCGCGCGAACACCCGGACGATCGACCGCACCGGCGGCACCGTTCTGCACACGTCGCGGACGAACCCGAAGCGCATGCGCGCGGACCGGCTGCCCGCGCACATCGCGGATCCGGACCGGTACCGCCAGGCCGACGGCACCTACGACCTCACCCCCGTCGTCCTGTCGAACATCGAGGCACTCGGCATCGACCATCTCGTGGTCATCGGCGGCGACGACACCCTGAGCTTCGCGCAGGTGCTCGCCGCGCGCGGCGTGCCGCTGGTCGCGATCCCCAAGACGATGGACAACGACGTCCAGGGCACCGAGTACTGCATCGGGTTCTCGACGGCGATCACCCGCGCCATGGAGATCATCGACCGCGTGCGCACGACGCTCGGCTCGCACGAGCGGATCGGCATCTTCCGCATCTTCGGCCGCGACTCGGGATCCACCGCGCTGCACACCGCGTACGTCACGTCCGGACGCTGCCTCATCCCGGAGGCGCCGTTCGACGTCGAGCACCTCATCGAGGTCCTCGTCGAGGACAAGCGGCTGAACCCGAGCCACTACGCCTTCGTCATCGCCGCCGAAGGGGCGATCTGGCGCGGCGGGTCGCTCCCCGAGTACGGCGAGCCCGACGCGTACGGGCACCGCAAGAAGGCGGACATCGGCACGGCGCTCGCGGACGAGATCCAGAAGCGCGTGAACGAGCCGGCCATCGTCAGCGAGCTCACGTACGAGCTGCGCAGCGGCGACCCAGACGCGTTCGACCAGCGCGTCGCGACGACGTTCGCGAACATCGCCGTCGACATCACCGAGGCCGGGATGTCGGGCCGCATGGTCGCGATCCAGGACGGCAAGTTCGCGCACACCGCGCTCCCCGATCCGTCCCTCGGCGCGCGGCGCGTCGACGTCGGGCGTCAGTACGACGTCGATCGCTTCCGCCCGCGGTACACGGGACGTCTCGGCTCCTCGTTGCTCCTCGAGAGCTCCGACTAACATCGAGGCGTGACCCTGCGCCTCCCTCAGCCGCGCCAGGACCTCCGCGCCTTCACGACCTACGGCGCCCGGCCCGTCGCCGACGCCGTCCGCCTGAACGCGAACGAATGGCCCGAGCCGACGCTCGCTGGGGCGTACCTCACGCAGGAGGAGCTCGACCGCGTCGCGCTGAACCGCTATCCCGGGCCGGCCGCGGAGATCCGCGCGATCCTCTCGCAGCGCTACGGCGTGCGGCCCGACCAGCTCATGTTCGGCAACGGCAGCAACGACACGATCATGCAGCTGTTCCTCGTGTTCGGCGGCCACGGTCGGACGACGCTGCTCTTCCAGCCGACGTACAACCTGCACGGCCGCTTCACGGTCATCGCCGGCGGGATCCTCGCGAACGAGACGATCGGCCTCCCGTACCACGTCTCGCGCGAGCGCGCGCTGGAGGCGGCGGCGCGCGTGCGCCCGGACATCGTGTGCTTCTGCACGCCGAACAACCCGACCGGCACGCTCATCGCGGACGACGTCGTCCTCGCGGTGGCCGAGCGGCATCCCGAGACGCTCGTGCTCGTCGACGAGGCCTACGCGGACATCCCGGGACGCACGCTCCTGCCCGCCATCGCGGACCACCCGAACGTCGTCATCAGCAAGACGTTCTCGAAGGTCCACGCGGCGGCCGGTCTGCGCTTCGGCATCCTCGTCATGCACTCGTCGCTCGCGGAGTCCGTGCGCGCGATCCAGGTCTCGTTCAACGTGGGGGTCGTCACCTACGCGCTCGCCGCGAAGATCGCGAAGGACGAGGAGAACGTGCGGCGGCGGATCGCGTTCGTGCGAGAGGAGCGCGAGCGCGTTTTCGCAGCGATGCGCACGGTCCACGGGATCGAGCCGTTCCCCTCAGAGGCGAACTTCATCCTCTTCCGCGTCGGCGGTGACACCGCCGCGGCACAGGCACGCTTCCTCGAGCAGGGCGTCGCGATCCGCGACATGTCGCCGTGGACGGCGTGCGAGGGATGCCTGCGCGTCTCCATCGGCACGCGCGGGGAGAACGACCGGTTCCTCGCGGCGCTGTCGTCGGTCTTCGCTCCGGCCGCCGCGTAAAACTGGGCAACGAGTGAGATCCGGCTCCGCCGGTCGAGCGAGCGCACCGACCATGCACGCGGCGGAGCCGCGAGCCTAAGCGGATGGCGCACGGCGCCACGCTCCTCATCGACGGATCGAGCCTCGCGTACCGCGCGTACCACGCGATCCCCGTCATCACGGCTCCCGACGGCGTGACGGAGACGAACGCGGTCCACGGCTTCCTCAACTTCCTCGCGCGGCTCATCCCGGACCGCCGTCCGTCGCGCCTGCACATCGCCCTCGACGCCGACTGGCGTCCCCAGTTCCGCGTCGACGCGCTCCCCACGTACAAGGCACACCGCGTGGCGGGGCCCGACGACCCGGCCGACCCGGTCGAGCCGCAGATCGCGCTCATCATCGAAGTGCTCGAGGCATTCGGCATCTCGACGGCGCGCTCGGAGGGATTCGAGGCCGAGGACGTCATCGCGTCGATCGCGAAGCGCGCCGACGGGCCGGTCGAGGTCGTCACGGGCGACCGCGACCTCTTCGCGCTCGTGCGCTACGCGCACGTGCGCGTCCTCTACACGCTGCGCGGCGTGAGCGAGCTCGCGAGCGTCGACCAGGCGTGGGTGAGCGCGAAGTACGGCATTCCCGGCGACCGCTACATGGACTACGCGATCCTCCGCGGTGACCCATCGGACGGGCTGCCCGGCGTCGCGGGCATCGGCGAGAAGACCGCGAGCGAGCTCTTGCGAAAGTACGGATCGCTCGACGGGGTCCTCACCGCGAAGGACCTCTCCCCGACGATCAGCGCGAAGCTGCATCGAGGCGCCGAGTACCTCGTTGGCGCGCGCACGGTCGTCGCGCTCGCCGAGGACTGCCCGGTCGAGGGTGGCACGGGCGCGATCCCCGCCGCGCCGGCCGACGAAGCGCGCCTCCGCACGCTCCAGGAGCGGCTCGGCCTCGCCGGTCCGGTCGACCGGCTGCGGGGAGCCACACGGCTAGCATGCGCGACGCCGACATGAGCGACCTCGATGCGCGCGCGGTCGTCATCGGATCGATCGTCGACATCGTCGGCTCGTTCCTCATCGGCGGCGTCTTCTTCGCGGTGCTCGCGGCGACGAACGGGGACCCGTCGGCGGAGGAGCTCGACCGCATCTACGGCGGCTCCGTCCCGCTGCAGCTGCTGACCCTCGCGCTCGGGCTCGCGATGACGGCCGTCGGCGCGTACGTGGCCGCGCGCCTCGCCGCGAAGGGCGGCGAGCGCCTGCACGCCTTCGCGGTGGGCGTGGTGTCCACCGTGCTCGGCTTCACGGTCGTCCTCGCCGCGCCGGAAAGCTCGCCCTTCTGGTCGCAGGCCGCATCCCTCATCCTCACCATCCCGGCGGCCTTCGTCGGCGGCGAGGTCCGCCGTACGATCGCCGGGCAGGGAGGGAGCACGCCGTGATCGTCTACCCAGCGATCGACATCCTCGACGGGCGCTGCGTCCGCATGACCGCGGGCGACTTCGCCACCGCGGAGGACGTCGCGCCGGATCCGATGACCGCGGCGAAGCGCCTCGTCGGCGGAGGCGCCGAGTGGCTCCACGTCGTCGACCTCAACGGTGCGCGCACCGGGCATCCCGAGAACCTCCCGGTCATACGCCGGATCGCGGACCGCTTCACCGTGAGGATCCAGGCCGGCGGTGGAATCCGCGACTTCGATACGGCCGAGGCGTTCGCCGAGGCCGGCGTCTCGCGCATCGTCGTCGGGACCGCCGCCGTGCGGGACAAGGAGCTCATCGGCCGTCTGGTCGACCGTCACGCCGACGGCATGGCGGTCTCCGTCGACGCGCGGAGCGGCTTCGTCGCCGCGTCAGGCTGGACCGAGACGACGACCGTCAGGGCATCGCAGCTCGTCCAGGAGCTCGCGGTGGCCGGTGTGCCGACGATCATCTACACGAACGTCTCGATCGACGGGACCCTGCAGGGCGTCGACCTGCACGGCCTCGAGGAGACGGCGCGCGCCTTCGGCGGCGACGTCATCTACTCCGGTGGGGTCGGCTCGGTCGACGACATCCGCGACGTGGCGCGCCTGCGGCATCGCGGCATCCGTGGGATCATCGTCGGGCGCGCGCTCTACACGGGCCGCTTCACGTTGCGCCAGGCTCTCGACGCGTCGAAGGAGACGGCGGGCACGACCGGACGATGACGTCGGCGGCCATCGTCGTCGACGGGCTCGTGAAGCGGTACAAGGGCGCGGACCGGAACGCGGTGGACGGCGTCTCCTTCAGCGTGGACCGCGGGGCGTTCTTCACGCTCCTCGGGCCGAACGGCGCGGGGAAGACGACGACGCTGAACGTCCTCACGACCATCCTCGCGCCGACGGCTGGCAGCGCCCGCGTCGCCGGCTTCGACGTTCGGGCATCGCAGAGCGACGTGCGCCGCCGCGTCGGGATCATCTTCCAGACGCCGAGCCTCGACCAGAACCTCACGGGCGAGGAGAACATCCGCCTCCACGCCGTCCTGTACGGCGTCGTCCCCTGGCGACCGTTCTACCGATCGATGCCGAAGGAGTACCGCGACCGCGTGGGCGAACTCGCGGGCATGCTCGGGATCGCGGGCGACATCTTCAAACCGGTCCGCACGTACTCGGGCGGGATGAAGCGCAAGCTCGAGATCCTGCGCAGCCTCATGCACCGGCCCGCCGTGCTCTTCCTCGACGAGCCCACCGCGGGCCTCGACGTGATGAGCCGCCGCACGCTGTGGCAGTACCTGCGCGAGGTGCGCGAGCGGAGCGGCACGACGCTCCTGCTCACGACGCACTACCTCGAGGAGGCCGAGGACGCGGACGCGGTCTGCATCATCAACAAAGGCCGCATCGTCGCCCAGGGCTCGCCAGCAGAGCTGAAAGGTACCGCGGGCAGCGCCCTCAAGCTCGAGGACGCCTACCTGCGGATCCTCGCGGACGAGGCCGCGGAGTGAGCGCGGAGCCGCACGCGATCCTCATGCTCGCGCAGCGCGACCTCACGAAGCTCCTCCGCGACCGCGCGCGCCTCGTCAGCGAGCTCGTGTTCCCGATCGTCTTCATCGGGATCCTCGGCGCGAGCCTGAACTCCGCGTTCGGGAGCGCGATCGGCTACGACTTCGTGACCTTCACCTTCACCGGCGTGTTCGCGATGACCCTCTTCCAGACGACGGCGCAGGGGATCATCTCGCTCATCGAGGACCGCGAGACGGACTTCGCCCAGGAGATCTTCGTCTCGCCGATCTCGCGCTACACGATCGTCGCCGGGAAGATCGTCGGCGAGACGCTCGTCGCGAGCCCGGTCGCCGTCGGCATCGTCGCGTTCGCGTTCATCCTCGGCGTCCCGCTGACGCTGGAGCGCATCGCGGCGCTCGCGGTGGGCGGCCTCATCGCGGCGTTCTTCGGCGGATCGTTCGGGGTGCTGGTGCTCTCGAATCTCCCGAACCGCCGCGCGGCGCAGAACGTGTTCCCGTTCCTCATGCTCCCGCAGTACTTCCTGAGCGGGATCTTCAACCCGATGGTGCACCAGCCCGCGTACCTCGACGTCGCCTCCCGCCTCTCCCCGATGCGCTACGCCGTCGACCTCGTCCGCGGCCTCTTCTACCGAGGCGCGAGCGAGTACCCGCAGGTCGTCCTGCAGGATCCGCCGCTCGTGATCGCGGTCATCGCCGCCGCGTTCGTCGGCTTCATGGTCGTCGGGACCGCGCTCTTCGTCCGCCGGGAGCAGGACCGCTAGGCCGTCGTGAGGACCGCGGCGGCGCGGTCGAGCCGTGCGAGCGAGCGATCACGCCCCAGCAGCGCGATCGACTCGTACACGCCGAAGCCGACGTTCGTCCCGGTGACCGCGAGGCGGGCCGCCATGTTGACGTCCTTCCACCCCGCGTCGGCACCCACGCGCTTCAGCGCGGCCTCGATGGTGGGCGCGTCGAAGGGCCGCGCGGCCTCGAGCTCGGATCGGAGCCGTTCGAGGACGTCCCGTGTCTCGGACGCGGCCCGCTTCTTCGGGAGGTA
>Ga0233425_10010376_pt1 | contig 11379 bp, 10 predicted proteins | sample Watercolumn_Towu_2_FD_181712 | JGI IMG/M metagenome (GOLD analysis project Ga0233425, IMG submission 181712) | Freshwater microbial communities from Lake Towuti, South Sulawesi, Indonesia - Watercolumn_Towuti2014_140_MG | ecosystem: Environmental > Aquatic > Freshwater > Lake | place...
CCCCCGCTACTGCGTCGCCACAGAAGGTGCAGCCGAAGCAAGGGGGCGTCTTCACCGCAGCGCACCAGCAGGCCCTTCAGGACTTCAACGGCGTCAACTACGCGGGCGCCCAGTACCCAATCATCCGTGCGCTTTACGACACTCCGGTCAGGCTCGATGACGATCTCAACCCCAAGCCAGAGTTGGCCCAATCGTGGCAGTTCTCGCCGGATGGACGCGCGCTCACGGTCGATTTGCGCCCGAATGTCACCTTCCACAGCGGCAGAGAGATGACCGCCGAGGACGTCAAAGCATCCTGGGAGTTCGCCAAGGAGACTTCGCCACAGCTCAAGAATCTTTTCTCGCTCGTCCGTGCCGTCGAAACCCCCAAGAAACTGGTCGCCACATTCGTGTTCGAGAGCCCTTGCCCGCTGGTCTTCGACATCCTCGATTCCCTTAGCATCCAGGACAAGACGGCCGTGGGCAACCTCAGCCAGAGGGATGCCGGCTGCGGCCCCTTCACGGTCGTGTCCTACCAACCGCGCTCCGAGGTCCGGATGAAACGCTTCGATGGCTACTGGCAGAAGGGCAAGCCGTTTGTCGAAGAGTATGTCCTGAAGGACATCCCCGACCCCGCGGCGCTCGTCCTCAATCTGGAGAGTAAGGCCATCGACGCCGCCGAACGGCCGCCGTTAAACGAAGTTGCCAGGCTCAAGGGCCATGCAAAGCTGGTGGCAGACCCCGGGCCGCCGGCCCCGCTGATTCTGCACCTGGGTGCCAATGTCGAGCGGGGCCCGCTGAGCAACAAGTTGGTCCGCCAGGCGATCAACTTCGCCATCGACCGCGAGCGCGTGTGCCGGACGATCTTTAGCAGCATGGCCGAGCACACCTGTCTGATGTGGCCGAAGGGCTCCTGGGCCTACTTCGCCGATTTGGAGGGCAGGTACAAGTATGATCTGGAGAAGGCGAAAACTCTGCTGGCTCAGGCGGGCTTGGCGAGCGGGTTTCAGACCACCATCCTCACGTCCCGCGCCCAGAAGGCGTCGCTCTTCGGCCTCGCCCAGATCGTTCAGGGAGATCTGGCGAAGCTCGGCATCAAGGCCGAGATTCAAAATGTGGAGAGCACGCTGTACAACACGCGACTGCGCAAAGGCGACTTCGACCTCTGCACGCAATTCTACGGCCAAGCCAGCCGCGACCCCGGCACGATGCTGGCGGGGGCGATCGCGTGGTACCCCAAGTCCCAGGGCGGCCCCTACATGTTCGAGTCGCCCAGCTTCAAAGCATGGCGCGACGAGGCTGTTACCACCATCGACAGGGAAAAGCGAAAGGCCCTGTATCGCAAGGTACAAGAATGGGTGCTGGAGGAGAGCTTCTCGATGGCGGTAACGGGCGAGCAGACTTTCTGGCTCTACTGGGACCACGTCAAGGGTGTATGGTACAGCCGGGAAGGCAGTCCAATCGTGGCTGACTTCTGGCTCGACAAGTAGAACGGGCCAAAGGATAACGACCGGGTCAGGCGGCTGCGGCGCAGGCCTCTACAGCCGAGACCTGCTTGATGAGGCGCTGAGCCTGCACACGGGGCCGGTGTAGGCGCAGAGTTTGAATCTTGCGTAACGTAGTATATCCGGCATGAAAGAGGCTTCGAAGAACAGAATCCCGAGGCGTGTCTCCCTTTTTCCGAAAACAGGAGATACTGGCCCCGGGAAACGAACGTACGCGGAGTGGACCTGTGGAGAAATCCAGCCTATCGTCCAAGCAGAGGGCCCTCGCAGCCATTGAGCACCGAGCGCTGGATCGGGTTCCCATCGACTACTCGGCGAAGCCGGAGGTCACGGAGAGACTGCAAAGCCGCCTTGGAGCTGCCTCCCTCCAGCCGCTGCTGGAGCAGCTCCACGTGGACTTCTGGTACGTGGCCCCCGTGGATCGGATCGTCTTTCAGCACCAACTCTACTGCGGGCCGGATCTGCCGAGGTACCCGGATGGAAGCTGGGAGGACATCTGGGGGGTCCGGTTCAGGCCCGTGGAGTACGAGACCACAACCGGCCCAGGGGTATACCAGGAGACGGTGCGAGCGCCTCTGGCCGAGGCTACCACGGTAGCCGAGGTGGAGAGGCATCGGTGGCCGAAGGGCTCGTGGTACGACTACTCGGGGGTGGCTGCCGAGTGTGACCGGTTCGCCGACTGGGCCACCGTAGGTGGAGCCTGGGCGACCATCTTCGGAGATGCTTGGCGTCTCCAGGGTATAGAGGTCTTCTTGACGAACATGGTCTACGCACCTGAGGTCATCCAGGCTATCGTCGAACGGGTAGAGCAGTTCTACACGGAAGCGAACACCGAGATCTTTCGGCGTGCCCGCAGCAAGCTGGATATCTTCTACATGGGCAGCGATTTCGGCACCCAGAAGTCGATGTTCATGAGCCGGAAAATGTGGAAGCAGTTTTTCGCCCCCGGTATAGCCCGGGCGACGGCTCTCGCCAGGAAGCACGGGCTGAAGGTGATGTTCCACACCTGCGGGGCAATCCTGGACCTGATCCCAGACTTCATCGAGATGGGAGTGGACATTCTGGACCCGGTTCAGGTGGCAGCCGACGGGATGAGCCTGGTGAAGCTGAAGCGGGAGTTCGGGCGAGACCTCTGCTTTCACGGAGGGATCAGCACCCAGACCGTGCTGCCCTTTGGAACCGCGCAAGAGGTCCGGGACGAGGTCCGGAGAACGCTCGACATCATGATGCCCGGGGCGGGCTACATCTTCCAGCCCGACCAGTCCCTGCAGCCGGATGTGCCGCTCGATAACATCCTTGCCATGTACGAGACCGCGTGGGAGCACGGCCTCTATCGATGATTCAGCGGGTAGGCACACCGGATACCGGACCCGATAGTTACTATGGAAGCCGGGTGCGGCCGGCAGCGACGAGCCTGCGACTGTAAAGTGTCGCTTGACGGGATACATTATGCCTGCTATTGTTCTGGAATGAACATCCGGAACGTCATCCACCGGGGCTTGCGGGGTTTTCTTGAGCGTGACGACGCTTCCGGGCTGCCTCCTGCTGTTGTCGAGAAGCTCCGCAACATCGTCACCTTCCTGCAAGAGATGGGAGACGTCAAGGAGCTGCGGGATATCCCGAGCTGGAACGCCCACCCTCTCACCGGAGACCGGAAGGGGACCTGGAGCTTGACCGTCACCCGCAACTGGCGGATCACATTCGGGATTGACCAGACCAACAAGGAAATCGTCGACCTGGACTACGAGGATTCCCACTGAAGGAGACCCAAAGCATGCGGATGGCACGTCCCGCGCATCCAGGACAGTTCATCAGGATGGAAGTGATCGAGCCCCTCGGGCTTTCGGTGACCAAAGCCGCCGCGGTGCTTGGCGTGACCCGGCCGGCCCTTTCGGCGCTGCTGAACGGCCACGCGGCGCTGTCTCCCGACATGGCGCTGCGGATCGAGAAGGCGTTCGGCCCGAAGATGGACACGCTGCTTCGGATGCAGACGGCGTACGAGATTGCCCAGGCCCGCGACCGGGAGGAGGCCATCAAGGTCAAACGGTACGTTGCGAAGGCGCGCCCGGCGCCGGAGACGATCGCCCGGTGAAACCGAGGATGCGCGGGCGAAAGAGGCGGTGGGAGCAGAACCCGGAGTTGAAAGCTGGCCACCCCGGGCAAGGTCAACCACCGGGAACTGCCAGCCGCAGGAAGGGGCCCGCAGGAGACGGGACCGCCCCGCACGCCGAAGCTGGGGGGGACGCTGCCACCGGCCGAGCGGGCAGGTCAAGCGGAATTCTCGTGGCTCTTGCGGTTGCTTGGGGAGGGGGGTACCACGCAGGGCAGACTAATCGGTGTCATCGCGGAAGATGGTCGTTCGCTCGATGCCTTGCGCCATTGGTTCCCTGCGACATGGAGTTCCAGACAGCGGCGTTCACGCCGGGTGCATCCAGTTTTCTATTTGGAGGCCGGGAACCCCTTCGAAATGGCGCTCGTTATTGGTCACCAGGGTGTACCCGAGCACGAGGGCGGTTGATGCAATCACAAGATCGAAGTCATCTATCCCCCTCCCTTGCTGTTGCATCTCCGCCTTGAGGGATCCGAAGGTTTCCATAATTGCGCGCGTTACCTCAATCACTGGGAAGAGTTCCGCGACCCGTCGCACCTTGGCGAGATTTGCCTGCTGCGCCGCAGATTTCATTGCCCCAAAGAATAGCTCCCCGTAGGTGATAACTGAGAGCGCCTTGGCCTGGCTTGCCTTCTCCTCCATGCGTCGCACGACCCGCGGATCACCCCTGAGCGCAAAGATAACCGTGTCGGTGTCAAGCAAATACATCGCGCTCCCCCTTGAACCGCCTGTCAGACCGTCGGGACTTCCGGATGGTGGCCGCGATCTTTCGGGCCGAGCGAGGGTCTTCCCAGGAGCCGCACAGCGCGAGGAAACCTCGCGTTGCCTCCTCTGCGGAACCTCCCGAGCGTCCCAGGGAATCCTGAATCAGCTTCACCACTTGCTGGCTAATCGAGCGATGGTCCTGCTTCGCACGCGCACCTAACGCCCTATACAATCCATCGTCGATTCCCTTGACTTGGAGCGTCGCCATCCTCCCCACCTCCTCGAAATGGGCCGGATCCGGTTGGCAAGTAGGATAGCAGGGCCTTCATGAATCTGCAACCAATATTCATGACCGATCATGGGGGACCCGGCCGTTGCATCTTTCGTATCCCAGAAGATGCCAACTCACAACCCAGGGAGTCGGCACCGCGATTTCGCTGGAGGTCTACCGCGTGATCGTGCGGGTGATCGGGCGATAGGCCTTCAGGCAGAAGGCTATCCATTGCACCGAGTCCGTCGCCTGGCTGGCCAGCTTCGCCGAGGTGGGCGCTCTCGCCGTGCACAAGCGGAGCCTCCTTCTTACCTCCGGCGAGTTTCTGGAGCATACGGGAACTCGCCCGCCGCCTACGCTTGGAATCTTCGCCGCCGCTGGCTCATGATCGCCAGGAGGCATAAGATGCCCCCTGTTACGCGTCCTGTTACGTCCCGGGGGCCAGCATGGCGCGGTTCCTGCGGGTCACGACCTCGTCGGTCAACCGGCTCTCCACCTGGGCGGAGCTCGCCGAAGTCCAGCGGTACCTCAATGCGCTTTAGAACCTACGTCCCCTATCATGCCGCATATGCGGTTACCTGTCCAGTCTGACGAAGTTCGGCCAGACCTGCGCATAGAACGCCCGCTGGACGCCTCGCACGCTTATGCCGCCGTCAACAACGATGTTGGAGCCTACGCTGAAGTTGCCCGCCCGCGAGGCGAGGAATATCGCGGCTCCGGCGATATTCTCCGCCTCTCCTATCCGTTTGGCCGGTATCATCTTTTTCATCTCGTCCGTGCGATCCCGAGCCGCCGTATTCAGATCGGTCGGGAAGTCTCCAGGAGAGATCGTGTTGACGTGAATCCCCTCCCAGGCCAAGCTGTCACCAAGGTGCCGACCCACCTGGATCACGCCCGCCTTGCTGGCGCCGTAGGCGTAGTTGTACGCCGAATTCAGCTTACCACAGCCGTCGATAGAAGCGATGTTGATCACACTCCTCGGGGTTTCAGGCGAAGCCCCCACCCGCAGGAACGGCAAAAACGCCTGGATCATGAAGAAGACGGTCTTGATGTTGAGGTCCATCACGGCGTCCCACGTTTCCTCGGCGATATCCTCAATCTCCCTGCGCCCGTCGCTGATTCCGGCGTTGTTGACCAGGATGTCGAGCGACTTCTCCCGTTCACCGTATGCCTTTGCCAGCATCTCGATGCCGGAGACTGAGCTCACATCGGCCTGGATGTACTCGCAGGGGCCGATTCTCGCCAGCTCCTCCTTTTTCTTTCTCAGGACGTCTTCCCTGCGCGCCACGAGGTAGACCCTCGCTCCGAAGTTGACGAAGCCCTCAGCTATCATTGCCCCGATGCCGGCCGAACCGCCGGTCACCAATGCGGTCTTTCCCTGAAGTGAAAACAGGTCTTTCATCTCTGGACCTCCTCGAGATTCATGTGAGTACGATTTGGAGATGACGCTCACCGCTGGAACGGCAGCTCTGCGGCAGGTATTCTTGCTCGACCTGGTCCACTATCTGATCTCCTCCGATGAGGTCCCACCCGGAGGGCACAGGCGTCCCCTGGCATACCCACCGGAGCGGACGCGTGGGCTTCGCGAGGTTCACGGTCGGGCGGAGGACCAAGAATTTCCCGTTCACTCCGAGGCCCGTCAGCTCGACAACAATAGTCCCCCCCACCACCTTCACCGCCTTGATCGATCCGCCTTGCGCGGCTCGTAGTTGAGCCTCCCCCAGCTCGGCTTTGTCCTCCGGCATCTTGCCGGTGCGAAGGAAGTATCCCGAGACGGCTTCTGATACCGGCGTCACCCTCTTGAGCGCATCCTGGGTCGCCCCACGAGCCTTGAATGAGACGAAGGCGGGGATCACAATGGCGAGGACAACTCCGACCACCGCCAGCAAGATCATCCCTTCCATCTGCCACGCAGGAACGAAACCTCTTGATGTCCTGGACGCCACAATTCTCTCCTGTAGAACTGTGCCTGAGCATCCGGACGCACGGCCACCTTACGAACTACCGAACCCCCGAACTCCCGAACCGCCGAACCCTAACCCAGCCGCCGCGGCCTCGTCCACGTCCGCCGACGTCACGTGTCGGTGGAGCACCCAGCGCAGCGTGTCTGCCTGCTGGGCGTAGCAGTAGACGTTATGCTCCGCTAACGCGGCAGCGACCTTCGCGGCCGGAACCCCGAGCCCGGTCGTCTTGCATCGGACGATGTTTGTCTGCACCTTGCTGGTATTCACCGAGAGGCCGTCGATCTTGCTCAGCTTCTCCGCCAGGCGCTTGGCATTGGCATGATCATCTGCAAGACGATTCACCATTGTTTTCACCGCCACCAGGCCGGCGGCGGCCAGCACACCCGCCTGCCGTAGAGTCCCCCCGAGCATCTTGCGCATCCTCTTGCAGTTGTCGATGAACTTCTTCGGGCCGAGGATGACCGATCCGACCGGCGCGCTGAGCCCCTTGGACAGGCAAAACGTGAGCGTATCAACGTGGGCCACGAGATCACGCGCGGGGACCCCAAGGGCCACGGCAGCATTGAAGATCCGGGCCCCATCCAGGTGGACTGGAATCCCGCGCCGTTCGGCCACGGCCTTGATGGCAGCCATCTGCGCTACGGTGTGAACCATACCGCCAGCGATGTTGTGGGTATTCTCGACACTGATGAGTCCGGTCACAGGAAAGCTCGGATTGGCGACACGGATGGCCGCCTCGACATCCTCGGGCGCCATGACGCCGTCCTTCCCGACGACCTGGTTGATCACCAGGCCCGCCACCCGGGCCATGCCGCCGACCTCGAACACATAGATGTGCGCGTCCTTCTCCAGGATCAGCTCCTGGCCCGGCGTCGTGTGGGCCATGAGCGAGATGAGGTTCCCCGCCGTACCGCTGACGACGAACAGCCCCGCCTCTTTGCCGAGCAGGGCAGCCGAATACTCCTCCAGTTCTTTGACGGTGGGGTCCTCGCCTCGCCCGTCGTCACCGACTCGGGCCTTGTACATCGCCTCGCGCATCTCGTCCGTCGGTTGGGTGATGGTGTCGCTCCGGAAATCGTTCTTGCCGTCCAGCATCCATGTCTCCTTGATGGGAATGTTTCGAAATAGCCCCAGGGGCGTTTCGCTGTGTAAATGCCGATCCCTTGGGCTGGGGCATCTTGCCGGCGGGGGGTCCCCGAAAACTAGAACGTGACCAGGGCCGACCTTGGGGCCGGCGGATCTGTTGGCACCTGCGCCACCGGCCCCAAGCCCTACTCCCGTTAGGCGGGGGACATCTCCTTGTACCAGATCATCTCGTCGGCACGCGGGGTCCATTTGATCCTGTTGTTGACACCGTAGACATCCTCAATGGCATAGGCGAAGACGTCCGGGCATTCATCCATGAGGATCTTCTGGGCCTGGGTATAGAACTGGCACCGCTTCGAGCCGTCTAACTCATAGCGCGCCTGCTCGACGACCCTGTCAAACTCCTCGTTCTTCCAGCCTCCCCGGTACATGCGTGAGGCCTGGCTGGCGCTGAAGTAGTTGTTGTGGAGGGAGTTGTCGGGCTCGTGCATCCAGTTGCCGTGGCTCCCGAACATCAAGCCGTCCAACTTGCCGGCGGCACCCTGGCTGACGTACGTGCCGACATCGATGATCCTGACGTTGCACCGGATGCCGACTTTCGCGAACATTCCCGCCATAGCCTCTCCAACTTCCTTGTCTTTCGGCACTCGACCCTGGACCACGTGGAAGGTGATCTGGAATCCGTTGGGAAACCCTGCCTGCCTCAAGAGGTCTTTCGCCTTCTCCGGGTCATAGGGGAACGGCTTCACCTCAGTGTCGTAGCATTGATACCAGGGGTTGAGAAGAGTCGCTCTGCGGTAACCCCGTCCGGCGAGCACGTACTTGATAACGCTGTCCCAGTCGACCGCGTAATTCATCGCCTGACGGACCAGCTTGTTGTCCAGCGGCTTCGTTGCGACGTTGATGCGGTAATGCACCACGCGGTTCCCTGGGATGTTGATGGCCTTGGCCCTTCCGCTCCGGTTGATCCGATCGATGTCGTCGGGCGGTGCGGCATTGATGATATCCACATCGCCTGCCAGCAAGGCCGCCACCCGGGTGCCGGCCTCGGGGATGCCCCGGATGATGACCCGCTGGATCTTGGGCTTCGGTCCCCAGTAGTTGGCGTTAGCCTCCATCACTAGGTCAGCGTCCTTCACCCAACTGACGAGCTTGTACGGTCCGGTGCCGGCCGGCTTGGTCGCCAGATCCTCGGCCTTTGCCGTTGAGAAATACTTGGGTGGGACGATGATGGTGTGAAAGCCGCTCATGCGCTGCAAGAGCGCCGGATCCGGTTTCTTGGTGACGACGTTCACCGTGAATTTGTCCACCACATCGGCGCGGACGATCGAGCCGTAAACGCTCAGGAACGGGGCTTTTGTCTCCGGGTCCAGCATCCGCTTGACACTGTAACTGACGGCTTCGGCGTCGAAGTCCTCGCCGTTATGGAACTTCACGCCCTGGCGGAGCTTGAACTGCATGGTCAGATCGTCAATGCGCTTCCACTCCGTCGCGAGCTGTGGCTCCAGAGTCTTCAGGTCGGGACTGAAAACGACCAGACACTCGTACATGTTCCGCAGCACGCTCTCCTGTACCGTGAAAGAGTTCTTGTGCGGATCCAAGTCGTATACTGACGCACCATACCCCATGATGACCCGGGATTCGCCGCTCGTTGTCTGGGCCGCAGCGAAGAGCGGAGCAGTCAAGGCCACGCCGGCCGCTCCCGCCGCTGCCTTTACCAACTGCCGGCGACTGAGTTGGATGGACTCCAGACGAGCAAGCAGTGGATCTTGGTGTTTGCGTTTCATGATGGCCCTCCTTGGAGATGAGTGGATGTGGAAAACGCAACGCGGCCGACGGCCTCCATCACACGCGATCCCCCGGCAGTCCGCTCGGCGCCGGACCAAAAGCGAAGAAAAATCCACGATCGGCAGGCACGCTACCACCGGCAGGCTGGCGCGTCAAGCGGAATCCCCGCGATGAACGAGCCGTTCGTCGGCGACATTTGGCTCGAACGCTAGCGCGCAGGCGAACGCTTCCCCGTCCTCTTCGGGCGTTCGACCTTGCGGCGTCGAGAGTTCGGTCCCTTGGCCCTGGCATCTGGATTCTGGAGCGCCTGGTAGATCACGGCGCCCTCACATTGCGTGGGCACCGGCAGGTCCGTGAGGTAGCAGATCGTGGGCACGATGTCCGTCAGCCATACGTTGCGCTCCAGCACCTCGCCCTGTTTCACGCCCGGTCCGGCCATGATGAACGTGCTGTGCAGATCCCCTATGCCGTAGCGGGCGGTCGTCAACTCAGTGCCGTGCTCGCGTCCGAACTCGGGGTAAATGGCGTAGATCACGTCGCCCGAGCGGTCGCTGTAATGCCCGATTATCCGGCGGTCCTCGGGCCCGAGCGCCAGCGCCACCGGCCGCTTGCCCGAGGTGGGGTCGCGATAGGTGTAGAGCGCGTCGATCACCTGCCGAACCACCTCATCGTATTCGGCGCCGGGCCCCACGATACCCTGGGGATCGCGTCCCTTGAGATTAACATAGACGTGCACGGCACGCTGCGCGACCGCCTTGGTCTTGCTCCAGTCCACGCGCCGCAGGCCGAGATATGCGCGAAGCGAGCGCAACTGTCCTCCGGTCAGCCCCTTACTCAGTTCGGCCTGGCCGGGCACCTGGTCATCCGGCAGATAGTGCAGCAGTCCAGCCTGCTCGAGGATCGCATTGGCATCGAAGGAGCGCGTCTCGGTCTTGGCTCCGTGGTCCGAGACGATCGTCACCAGCGTCTCCTCGTCGGCGGCCGCCAGGATCTTCCCGATTGCCTCGTCCACCGTCTGGTAGAGTTGCATCTCGACCTCTTGCCAATAGGCCGACTCGGAGGGGTCCTTGGCCGTGGCGGGGTCCACCTTCTCGGTCAGATAGTGATAGAACCAGTCGGTGGCGTGAATATGAATGAAGAAGACCGACCACGGCTTGTGCTGCAGGAGGTGTAGCGAGGCATCCGCCAGCCATGCGTTCTGGATGCGGTGCGCCTCGACCAGCGTGTTCCCGTCGAGCCACTCGAGGGCCAGCCCCTCCCAGGCGATCTTCCCTGTCGGCAACCCCTCGGCGGAGGTGATCTCGTCCTCGATCTCGTTGGGGGAGCCCCAGCCGTGCAGGGCGCAGGGCCCGATCACATAGAGGCGGAACACCTGGCCATCCGGAGAGAGGTCCACGAGCTTCATCTTCAACCCGGCCTTCTGGGGACCAATCTCCGTGGCGAACTCCTCGTAGATGTTGGTGCTCCACTCACCCGCCTTCAGCCGTGCGTACACCCCTTGCGCGTCTTTGGTCTTGGCCACGATAACCGTGTCGTAGGCACGCCCCTCGGATCTATCGATGAGAATATGCCAGACGGTGGGATTCATCTTGAAGCGCGGGCGACGCCACTCGATTGTGGCGGTGGCCTCCAACGCCGTCGGTCCGTGCTGCACACCTTGCCACCCGGAGGCCTTGCGGAGCTCTACCTGGGTGGCGTAGGGGTAGTAATCGGTCGTGATCAACGCGTCCACGGCCAGGACACCACGGTAGATAGCCGGGGAGGGCATCTCGTACTGCCAGTCATTGGGGGCGAGACCGAATCCCCCGATCTGGCAACCGCGGAGGACGCAGGGAGGCCAAGTCGTCGGCCAGTTGACGACGATGGCCGATTTGTCCTCGCGGGCCACGGCGTTCCAGAGCGGCTCCGCCTGCATCTCGGCGAAGGCGTAGCCGTTATGCATTTCGTAAAACGGGGTGCCTGGCACGTGCA
>Ga0233425_10010377_pt1 | contig 11377 bp, 9 predicted proteins | sample Watercolumn_Towu_2_FD_181712 | JGI IMG/M metagenome (GOLD analysis project Ga0233425, IMG submission 181712) | Freshwater microbial communities from Lake Towuti, South Sulawesi, Indonesia - Watercolumn_Towuti2014_140_MG | ecosystem: Environmental > Aquatic > Freshwater > Lake | place: Indonesia...
CGCCGCGCTTGCTCGAAGCCGCGCTGGACCTGGGTCGCGATCTGCCTGAGCTCGTCGAGGATGCGCCTGTCACCCATGCTCCGAGCCTATCAGATCGGCGCCGGGCGCTCAGTCGAGCACGGATTGTCGCTCGCGCGAGCTACTTCACGTCCACTTCGAGGGCCAGCGCGCGTTTCTCGATCAGGCACTTGTCGTCGGTGCAGACGGAGAAGTGGAAGACCCCGTGCACGCGCTTCTTGCCCGCTTCGGCGCTGAAGGCCACCGGCATGGTCACCTTCATGTTCTCGACCTTGGCCTGGTCCTTCTTGACGATGGCCGCCGGGAAGGTCACCCCGGACGTTGGCGCGGTCTTGAACTTGTAGGGGTACTTCTCGTTGGCGTGGAACGGCGCCTTCGCCTCCAGCACGATCTCGACCGTCGCCGGCTGCCCAGCCTTGTACTCCCCGGAGGGCTTGATGCTCAGCGCGAACGTCGTCTCGGCGTAGGTCGCCTTCGCGGCCTTCAGGTCGACCGCCTCGCCCTCGCCGGCGGTCTCCTCGGCGCCCTCTTTCTGCGCACCCGCGGGCTCGGTGCCCGCCTTGTCGCCGGTCGCCGCCGCCGGAACCACCGCCGCGGGCTGTCCCTGCGCCGGGGCCTTCGGCTGCTCCGCCGTCGGCGTCGCTTCCTTGCTGCAGCCCAAGGCGACCCACGTCGCGGCCAAGAGGAGCGCCGACCAGCGCCCGGTGGAGGTGGAGAGTGCCGTCATGAGGGCTGTCGATACCATAGCGTCGAGACCGAGGCCATGGGCGGTCGGAGCGCGCATGAGCCCGGGCATTCCCGGGGGCCTAGCGGAACAGCACGACCACGATCACCACGCCCAACACGAGGGCGATGCCCCCGACGGCGAACGCCAGGATCAAGCCGAAGTTGCCCGACTTCGGCACGCCCATCGGGACCAGGTCGTCGGGATACTGGGCGTAGGGCATGGGGCTCGAGCCGGGCCCGGCGGCGGGTGCTTGGCCGAACGCCTCGCTCTCGCCGAAGAAGTTGTCCGCCGCGTCGGGCGCGGCGATGCCCGCGGACTGCATCATCTGCGGCAGCGCGGCTTGCACGATCTGTCCGAGCTGGTCCTGCGGAACCGTGGCCCAGTCGCGGTGCGAGCCGGCGAGGCCGAACGCTTGACCCAGCGCGTCGGCGAAGGCGCCCACCGACGCGATGCGCATCGACGCGTTCTTCTTGAAGGCGTGCACCATCACCCGGTCCAGGCTCGGGGGCATGGGGTGCGGTTTGCCCTGCGCTGCCACGCTCGGCGGTGTCGGTTCCTTGGTCAGGATCTCCAGCAAGATGCTGGGGCCATTGTTGCCCTTGAACGGCACCGTCCCGACCAGACACTCGTAGCTGATGGCGGCCAACGCCCAGACGTCCGCGCGGTGGTCCAGCGTCTCGAGCCCCTGCGCCTGCTCCGGGGCCATGTAGTAGGGCGAGCCGATGGTGGTGCCCATCACGGTGAGCTTCTTCGCGGGGTCGCTCTTGTCCTTCACCGAGCCGAAGTCGAGGATCTTGACGTTGTCGCCCTCGCGGGTCTGACACAGGAAGACGTTGTCCGGCTTCAGATCGCGGTGCACCAGCTTGCGCGCGTGGGCCTCGTCGAGCGCCAGCGCGATCTGGCTCACCATGCGGATCACCCGCTCCGGTGGCAGGACCTGCTCGCGCTTGAGCGTGGCGCGGAGCTCCTCGCCGTAGAGGAACTCCATGACCAGCGCGTAGCTGCCGTCGTGGGTGGGCTGGAAATCACTGACCTCCACGATGTGGCTGTGCGGTAGGAGCTTGCTGACCTCGAACTCGCGCTTGAAACGCTCCAGCGAGATGCTGTCGGTCGCCACGTCCGGGTGCAGGACCTTCATGGCGACGTTGCGCCGGTCGACCATGTCGAGCGCCTCGTAGACGCGCCCCATGCCGCCATCGGCGACCACGCGGCGCACCTGATAGCGGCCGCACATCATCTGCCCGACTCGTGCGTCGCCGTCCGCGGCCGCGACCGGCGCCTGCGTCGCGCTGACTAGCTCGCGCCCATCGATGGGGCAGAAGCCCGCGTCGTCGGGGTACAGCCGTGCGCACTCCGAGCAGGCTTTCATGGCCGCAAGGGCCCCTCTCCCTCGGGCGGTGCCACGGCGCTCACGGTCCCGTGGACGGGCCTTCTTCGGATTGCGACTCCGCGCCCGGCGGCGCGTCGAGCCGGAAATAGAGGATGCGGTTGCAGCTGGGACACTGGCCGAACTCCTCGTTGCGCCTGAGCTGCTGGTAGAGCATCGGCGGCAGGCGCATGTGGCACTCGCTGCAGGTACCGTCGGTGGTGAACGCAAGCGCCGTACCACGCCGCTTGCGCACCAGCTCGTAGCGCCGGTAGAGGGCAGGCTGGACCTGCGAAACGATGTCCTTTCGAGACCCCTCCTTGCTGGAGGCGCTCGCCTCGACCTCACCCAGGCGGCTGGTGGTCTCGCCCTCGGTTTCACCGAGCTCCGCGCCGATCTTCTCGCGGTCGGCGGTCGTGGCCTCGATGACGGCGCGCGCCTGGTCGGCGAGCCCGTTCAGGCGCTCGATCTCGATCTCGCGGTCGCGGTAGAGCTTGCGCAGCTCCTCGACCTCGCGCTGGGCGGCATTCGCCTCGCGCTCGGTGCGGCAGCGCGCGAGCTTCTCTCGGGACTTCTCGATCTGATTGCTCATCTGCCGAAGCTCGAGCATCAGCTCGTTGCGCATCCGCTCCATGTCCTCGACGCTCTGTCGGTCCCGCACCAGCTTGCCGTCGAGCTCCTGCAGCGCCTGCCGCTTCTTCGCCAACGCCTCCCGCTCTCGTGCGAGCTGCTCTTGCAGGTCTTTGATCTCGGAGTCGAGTGTGGCGAGGCGTTCCAGTGCGTCGATTTGGGATTGCAGTTTCACGGGCAGACACGGCTCCTTGTCGCCAAGCATTCCCCCGAAAGCGGTTGTGGGCCCACCTGGGTTCGAACCAGGAACTGCCCGGTTATGAGCCGGGGGCTCTGACCGATTGAGCTATGGGCCCGGCGAGACCGAGGAGCGCACCTACGGCCCGAGGCGGCTGACGAAGGAAGAACGCGGGCCCATGCAAGCTCCACGCCGGGGAACCTAGTCGAACGGCGCGGGTGGGGCAACAGCGGACAGGTCGGTCAGCCCTTCACATCCGCGCAGCACCGGAATCCGACCTGATAGAAGCGGAACCAGCGGTTGTGGGAGTTCGTCACCGGGCGGCAACGCGCTCGAATGGGCCCCCAGTATCCCCCCTTGAGGCTCGATACGTCCTCGTCCTTGTCGAGCTTCGGGTCCTCGTTGACGACCCACTCGTCCACGTTTCCCGTCATGTCGTGGACCCCGAACGGGCTCACGCAGCGCGGCATGGCCCCGCTGGCGACACGCTGATCGAGCCGCGAGATCTCCTCGGAGATCATCCTCTCGTGGGAGAACGCGGAGAAGTTCGGGTCGCGGTAGTGGCGATCGATGTTGCAAGCGCTCGGATCGCGCTCGAAGCCGTAAGGGTACGGGACCTTCTGCTCGCCCTCGCACGCGAACGTCCACTCGCTCTCGGTGCAGAGGCGCTTGCCCTCGCCCTGGCAGGCCTGCTCCGCCTCGACCCAGCTGGTCATCACGGCCGGGAAGGCGCCGGCTTGGTTCGGGTACTCGTAGCGGTCCATGCAGAAGCGCTTCTGCACGTTGAGCCCCTCGCACAGGATCTTCTCGTCGTACTTGCGACAGCGGTCGCGGTTCTCCTCGATCCACTCGACACAACGGTGGCCGACATACGGGCAGAACGTGCCCTGCACCAAGAGCATGTCGGGCCCGCATGGCCCGGGCGACGCCGGCGCCGCGGCAGCGGGCCGCGCCGGGGGGGTCGCCCGCGCTGCGGCAGACGCGAGCCACTCGCGGGGCGAGTGTGCGAGGCGCGCCGGCCGAGGCGGAGCGAGCCAACGCGGGCCGAGCACGCCGGCGCTCCCCAAGGTCAGAGCGCCGAGCCCACAGGCGACCGCGATGCGCAGCGTCAGCCGCGTCGGGCGCTCCGTGGCTCGGGGGGTGGCGACGGCGGTGGGCATCGGGATCGCGGAGTCTAACCGCTCGGCTCCGCCCCCGCCCGCCGCTCTTCGCTCACCGGAACGGGCCAGCCGTCAGGGCCCTTGCGTCGCTCGAGCTCGTGCTTCGGTCGCGGGTCGGGCGGAAGCGCCGCCGAGATCCCGTCTTCCGGGTCGGAGCAGCAGCGGAACCCGATTTGGTAGAACTGGAACTCCGGCCCGTGGGTCTTGGTGGTCAGCCGGCAGGTGTTCCGTACCGGCCCCCAGTAGCCGCCGTTGAGCGTCGACACCTGCGCGCCGCCTTCGTCGGAGTTGTCGGTCCACTCGTCCACGTTCCCCACCATGTCGAACGCGCCGAACGCGCTCACGCATTCGGGGTGACTGCCGATGACGTCCGCCTGCCAGAGGCGCGCCAGCTCGGCGCTGCGTGACCCCGGCGAGATGAGCTTCTTCGCGTCCGCCTCCTCGACAGGGCGGCTGACGTTGCAGGGGCTGGGGAAGCGTTCCCAGCCATACGGGTAGGGTGCCCGCTTGGGGCCCTCGCAGGCCAGGGTCCACTCCGCGCGCTTGCACAGGCGTTTGCCGACGCTCTCACACGACTTCTTCGCGTCGTACCAGGTCACGAACACGGTCGGCTTCTCGCCCGCCCGGTTCGGCCACTCGTGCCGGTCCACGCAGAACCGTCTCGGCTCCTCGTTGTATCGGCACTCCGGCTTGCGCGCGTACTCCGCGCAGCTCGGGCTCGCCTCGTCGACGAAGCGGTCGCACTGGTACTCGAGCAGCGGACAAGAGCTGCCGTCCACGAGAACCATGTCGTCTGGGCAAGCGCGCGGCAGCGCTGCCACCACCGGCACGCTCGCCACCGACGCCGCCGCGAGCTGCGCCTCCGGCGGCACCGCGGCGGGCAGCGGGAGCAGGGCGATCAAGAGAGGAACGAGCGGGCCGTACTCGGGCGAAATCACGACCGCCCGGTTATGTGAGAGGCCCAGCCGACCGGCCAACTTCCCGGAGTGGCCGGACGTTTGGACAGGTCCCACGAGGGGGCGAATCCGCTCTAAGCTCTCGTTTCCCCCCAATGCTCGACAAGCTCGTGGTCCGCAGTGCCTCGCAGCACAACTTGAAGGACGTGAGCTGCGAGCTGCCACGCAACAAGCTCGTGGTCATCACGGGCCCGAGCGGGTCCGGGAAGTCGTCGCTCGCGTTCGACACCATCTACGCCGAGGGGCAACGCCGCTACGTCGAGTCGTTGTCGGCGTACGCCCGGCAGTTCCTCGATCAGCTACCCAAGCCGCGGGTCGAGAGCATCGAGGGCTTGAGCCCGGCCATCGCCATCGAACAGCGCGCGCTCGGCAAGAGCCCCCGGTCCACGGTCGGCACCGTGACCGAGATCGCCGACTACCTGCGCCTGCTCTATGCGCGAGTCGGTGTCCCCCATTGCCCCGTTTCGGGCAAGGTCCTGCGCGCTTACACCGTGCAGGAGATCGTGGACGCGGTCGTCGCACGCGGCGAGGGCGCTCGCGCCGCCATCCTGGCTCCCGTCGTCCGCAAGCGCAAGAGCGACCTGTCCGCGGAGCTCGAACAGCTCCGCCGCGACGGCTTCGTGCGGGCGCGGGTCGACGGCACGCAGGTCGACTTGGGCGAGATCCTCGATCTCGACCGCAGCAAGGCCCACGACCTCGACGTCGTCGTGGATCGCATCGTGGTGAAGGACGGCGTGAAGGGCCGCGTCACCGACTCGGTCGAGCTCGCCTTGAAGCTCGGTGACGGCACGGTGCTCGTCGACCCGGTCGACGGCAGCGAGCCCGTGGTCATGAGCGAGCGCCTGGTGAGCTGGGAGCACGGGATCACGCTGCCACCGCTCGAGCCGCGTCTGTTCTCGTTCAACAGCCCCCACGGGGCGTGCCCGGTGTGCGACGGCCTCGGGATGCGCTCGGGTATCGACGCTGCCCGCGTCGTACCGGACGACACGCGCACGCTACGCGAGGGCGCGGTAGCCGCATTCGGACGCAGGGGCTCGGTGGCCACGGCGACGGAGGTCGCAGCGCTGGTCGAGGCGTTGGGGGTGAACCCCGACAGGGCCTGGAAGGACCTGCCCGAAGAGCAGCGCCAGGCCATCCTGTTCGGAGCCGCGCCCAAGGGCAAGAAGAAGGGGCAGGCGTACGAGGGCATCGTGGTGCGCCTCGAGCGCATGCTGGAGACCGGTGAGCTCGAGGACCAAGAGGACCACGACGACTACGAGGGCTCCATCGGCCCCGAGGATCTCGGGCGCTTCACGGTGAGCCAGATCTGTTCGGAGTGCGAGGGCCGCCGCCTGCGCCCCGAGGCGCTGGCGGTGAAGCTCGGTGGCCGAGCCATCTCGGAGGTCACGGCGCTGCCGCTGCGCAAGCTGAAGACCTTTCTCGGCGAGCTGGCGGAGAGCGACGCGATGGTCGGGCGCGACGCCGCCATCGCGAAGCCACTGCTCAGGGCGGTCATCGAGCGCGCGGGCTTCCTCATCGACGTCGGGCTCGACTACCTGACCCTCGACCGCCCCGCGCACACGCTCTCGGGCGGGGAGGGCCAGCGCATTCGGCTGGCGACGCAGATCGGCGCCTCGCTCGTCGGCGTGTTGTACGTCCTGGACGAGCCCAGCGTGGGCCTGCACGCCCGCGACAACGAGCGCCTGCTCCAGGCCGTGCGTCGCTTGGTCGACAAGGGCAACAGCGTGATCGTGGTGGAGCACGATCGCGACGCCATCTTGGCCGCAGACCACGTGGTCGACATGGGGCCGGGGGCGGGCGCGCACGGCGGCACCATCGTGGCGGAGGGTGCACCCTCGGAGTTGATGCGCAATCCTGCCTCGGTCACCGGGCCCTACTTGTCCGGGGAGCGCCAGCTCCCCGTGCCGAAGACCCGGGTGAAGCCGGGCAAGAAGAAGCTCTCGGTGGTCGGGGCCCGCGCCCACAACCTGAGGGACGTGACCCTCGACGTCCCGCTCGGTTGCATCAGCGCCATCACCGGCGTCAGCGGCTCGGGCAAGAGCAGCCTGATCGTCGACACCTTGCTGTCGGCGGCCCGCGCCGAGCTCTACGGTGCGACGGGTTGGGTCGGCCCCTGCGATCGCATCGAGGGCCTGAGCCACATCGACAAGGTCATCAGCATCGACCAGGCGCCCATCGGACGAACGCCGCGCTCGAACCCCGCGACCTACACCGGCATCTTCACTCACCTGCGCGAGGTGTACGCCGGGTTGCCCGACGCCCGCGCGCGCGGCTACAAGCCCGGTCGCTTCTCGTTCAACGTGAAGGGCGGGCGCTGCGAGGCCTGCCAGGGCGACGGCGTCCTACGCGTGGAGATGCACTTCCTGCCGGACGTCTACGTGACCTGCGACGCCTGCGGCGGCCGCCGCTACAACCGCGAGACGCTCGAGATCCGCTACCGCGGCATGTCGATCGCCGATGTCCTCGACAAGACCGTCGACGATGCTTTCGACCTGTTCGAGTCCCTGCCGCGCATCGCACAGCGGCTGAGCGCGCTGCGCCAGGTCGGCCTGGGCTACGTCCAGCTCGGACAGCCGGCGACGACGCTCTCGGGCGGTGAAGCCCAGCGCGTGAAGCTCGCCACCGAGCTCGCGCGCAAGGCCACCGGCCGCACGCTCTACGTGCTCGACGAGCCCACGACGGGTCTGCACTTCCAGGACATCGAGCTCCTGACCCATGCGCTCACCGGGCTCCGGGACGCCGGGAACTCCATCGTGCTGATCGAGCACAACATGGACCTGGTCGCGTGCGCCGACTGGGTCATCGATCTCGGTCCCGAGGGCGGCGAGGGAGGCGGACGCATCGTCGCGCAAGGCACCCCGGAGGAAGTCGCGACCGCCGACGGCAGCCACACCGGCCGCTACCTGCGCGAGGTGCTGCGCCGCGAGGAGCGCCCATCGGTCAAGCCCCGCTCGGCGCCCCAAGCGCGCGCGGGCCTGCCACCCAAACGCGCACGCGGCCGCTGATCCTACCCGAAGTCCTTCTCGACGCGCTCTTGATCCTCTTTGCAGCGAATGCACAAGGTCGTCTCCGGCCTCGCCTCCAGGCGCTTCACGGAGATGCGCTCGCCGCAGTCGTCGCAGACACCGAAGCTACCCGCCTCGATCTTCTCGAGCGCCTTCTGGATCTTGTCCAGGAACACCTTCTCGCGACCACGCAGCCGGAACGTGAAGGACTGCAGGTACTCGCTCGACGCGAGGTCCATCTCGTCGGGCAGATCGTTGGCGTCGAGGGTCATGTCCTCGTCCAGCGTCTGCTGGGCCTTGCGGATGATCTCCATCCGCTTTTCGTCCAGCAGATCCTTGAACTTCTTGAGCTGCGCTTTCGTCAGCTTCCCTTCAGTGCTGGCCGGGCCGGCTTTCTCGCTCGATTTCGTTGCCATCTCGCGCTCCGAGAGCCCCCGAACCTAAGGCGCCGCCTCCGCGTCGTCAATCGGCGTCATCGATCCTTCCGGGGTCGGCCCGGGCGCCCGCATTTTCGCTATGCTGCGTCGCATGCTGCGACTCGATCCGGCCCGCCCGCCCGCGGAGCCGAAGGACGCGGCGACCGTCGTGGTCATCCGACCGACCGGCGCCGACATCGAGCTCTTCTGCGTGAAGCGCCACGCCGCGTCGGGCTTCATGGGCGGGGCCATCGTGTTCCCGGGCGGCAAGGTCTCCCCCATGGATCGCGCGCCGGACTGGGAGCGCGCTTGCACTGGGCTCGGCGAACGGGCTCGCTCCGTCGCACCCGACCTAGTGGCGTGCCGAGCGTTCGCCATCGCCGCGCTGCGCGAGCTCTTCGAGGAGGCGGGCATCCTTCCCGTCGCGCCCGCCAGCCTCGATGATGTCGCGGTCGAAGCTCTGCGCGGCGAGCTCGTCGCCCGCACGCCCGAGAAGAGCGACGGCGCGCGCGAGTTCCTCGAGCTCATCACGGAACGAGGGCTCGTCCTGGACACCGCCGGCCTCGAAGCGATGGCGCGCTGGATCACGCCGGCCGCGGAGGAACGGCGCTACGACACGCGCTTCTATGTGCTCGCTGCACCGCCCGCCCAGCACGGGCGCCACGACGAGCGCGAGACGACGTCGAGCTTCTGGGCCACGCCTTCGGCGATCCTGGCGGCATGGGAGCGAGACGAGATCTTCCTGGCCCCGCCGACGCTGCGCACCGTCATGCTGCTCGCACAGGCCCATGACCTCCACGCGGCACGCGCCACGGCGCGTCAGCATCCGCTGGAGCCGATTTGCCCCTTTTTCGCCATGGACGGCAGCGACGCGGTGCTGGCGCTGCCCGGTGACCCGCTCTACCCCGAGCCTGGCCCCGTGCGCGGCGACGCCGATGCCCCGACCCGCTTCGTGCTCGCGGAAGGGCGCTTCATCCCGCGGCGAGCGCCTTGATCAGCGACCTTCCTTGTACGCGCGCACCGCGTTCACGATGGCGTCGGCGAGCTTCTGCCGGTAGTCGCCGGTATTGAGCCGCGATTCACCGGTCGGGTTCGAGATGAAGCTGGTCTCGAACAGCACGGCGGGCATGCGCGCACCGGCGAGCACGTAGAAGCCCGCGCGCTTCACGCCGCCGTCCGGCTCGTCGGAGTAGGACTGAGAGAACGACGCGTGCGCCGCCTTCTGAATGAGATCCGCGAGGTGTACCGAGCGCGACACCGACCCCGCGTCGAGCACGCGGCTCATGGCGTTGGCTAGCTCCGCGGCGGCGGCCGCCGACGCAGCGTTCTCGCGCGCGGCGATGGCCGACGCGAGGGCGTCCCGGGAGTCGTCCAGCACGAAGGTCATGAACCCGCGTGCGCTCGGATCCTCACTGGCGTTGCAGTGGATGGAGACGAAGAGGTCGGCCTGAAATGCGTTCGCCCGCGCCGTGCGCGCGTCGAGCGCGACGAAGTCGTCGGAGTCACGCGTCAGCAGCGTGGAGACGCCCAGCTCGCGCGCCAAGATCGGCGCGGCGCGGTGCGCGACGTCCAGCGTCACGTCCTTCTCGCGCAGCCCCGCCGGGCCCACGGCGCCGGGATCGTGGCCGCCGTGACCGGGGTCGAGCACCACGCGGCGCAGCGGTCGTGGCCCTGCAGCTGCGGCGCCCGCCGGCGCGGGGGTCGGCGCCGCTTCGGTCGAGACGTCGATCACGAGCCGGAACGGCTCGGGCAGGTAGAACACCTTGCGCTGAGCGGGCGCGCCGAGATCGAGCACGACGCGGGTGCCCTTGTCGCGCTTGCCAATGCGCACGCGCTCCACGAGCCCGCCGACCTTGTGCTCGAGCGGACCCTTGTAAGCCGCGCCGTCGATGTCGACGTAGAGCCGGGGGCCCCGGGCCGCACCCTCGGCCGGGATGAAGCCCACGTCGAACACGGTCGGGTGCGTCACGAAGACCACCACACGCGCCGCGTCCTTGGCGCCGTAGCGCTCGATGTTCGTGATGCGGACCGGTCCGCTCCGTTTGGCCACCGCAGGCATCACGACGGGACCATGCGCGTCGATGCGGACGGCTGGGTCGCCGGCGCCCACGACGCCCGAATCGCCTGCCCCTGCGTCCGCTCCCCTGGCCTGCCGATCGATTTCGGTCAGAACGTTGGGCAGGGGCCGGAACGCGCCCAACGTCGCCAGCACTCGGTCCGCGCGATCGCGGCAGGGTCCCTGCGACGCGCCCGCCTTGACGCGATAGACCCTCGCGAAGGTGTCCGCCGGCGCCCCGCGCAGCTCGCCTTCGAGCAGCGCCCGCTCGATGCGAGCGAGGCACGCGCTCTCGCCCGGACGCGTCTCGACGCCGCGGTAGAGCTCGAGCGCTTCGAGCGCATCGGTCTCGCGGTGCTCCACGCGCCACAGCCTGGTGCGCATCTCCGCCGCTCTCACATTGAGCGTGATCGCTTCGTCACCGCTGGCACGCGACGCAGCTACCGCCAGGGCGTCGGCCTCGGCCACCGCCTCGGCGCGGACCGGCAGCGCGCCGCTCGGTCGCGGCGCAGGCGCGGGGGCGGAGACGGCGCTCGATGGCGCCGCGGACCCCGTCCCGCACGCAGCAGCGAGCACGAGCGGAAGGAGGGAACGGGCGACGCTCATGCTCTAGAGTTGCCACGAGGCAGGTGGGTCGGGCCAAGCTGACGCCCCTGGGCCCTGCGTTTCTCTAGGGAATTCGCGGAGTCCGTGCATTGCCCGGGGGGGGGCGCGAGTGCTAGCCTTTCAGCGTTTGCTCGAGGATGACGGCCATGGCGAACCAGAATCAGGGCGTCGATGCCGAAGAGGCTGACGAGCTCGCGAGCCAATTCAAGCCGATGTGGGAAGCGGAGGACGAGCCCGCTCCGGCGCCCGCGCCCAGCGC
>Ga0233425_10010378_pt1 | contig 11376 bp, 9 predicted proteins | sample Watercolumn_Towu_2_FD_181712 | JGI IMG/M metagenome (GOLD analysis project Ga0233425, IMG submission 181712) | Freshwater microbial communities from Lake Towuti, South Sulawesi, Indonesia - Watercolumn_Towuti2014_140_MG | ecosystem: Environmental > Aquatic > Freshwater > Lake | place: Indonesia...
TTCCCTATCCACTCTCTTTGTGCTGTTACTACTCTTTTACTCCAATCTATTTTTTCAAGACCATCAAGTAGTCTGTCTGCATATTCTGTAATTTTAAAAAACCATTGGTCTAAACTTTTCTTTTCTGCAATTGTTCCGCATCTCTCACAAACTTTCATATCGTCTGTTTCAGGTACTATATTTCCATCTTTATCTTTTGGTTCTTTCCCAGCCTGTTTTGGTGTCATTACCTGCTCATCAGCTAGAACTGTTTTACATGAAGGACAAAAATTAACTTCTGCTTTTTTCCTGTAAGCCAAACCCTTTTCCCACATTTTTATAAACAGCCACTGTGTCCATTTGTAATAATCCGGATCAGAAGTAGTCACTATTCTCGTCCAATCATATCCATGACCTAGGGATCTCATCTGTTCTTCATAATGTTTTGTTGTTCTTTTAACAACTTCCTTTGGATTTTCGTTTATTTTAATTGCATAATTCTCACTGTGTATCCCAAAACTGTCATATCCAATTGGTTGGAAAACAGTTTTACCATTCATTCTCATAAACCTTCCAATTACATCAGACCCAGTTGAAGCAAAGGCATGACCTGCATGAAGTCCTTCTGCAGATGGATATGGAAACATCCAAAGATTGTAGAATTTATCTTCTTTTTTTGTATTTTTAATGCCAGGGGAATATAACTTTTCGCTCTCCCATTTCTTCTGCCATTTTTTCTCAATCACCTGAAAGTCATAATTCATGAAGCCATTATACCACTACTTATAACAAGCATAAAACAATAATCATGCCATATTAACTTGTAGTTTTATAGTTTTTTGCAAACTCTTCTCTAACTCTTTCATCTAAATACACTTTCATTAGAGATTGATACGGCACATCTTTTTGATTTGCAAGCATCTTTAGTGAACCCAAAAGCGATTCTGTTACTCTAAAAGTTATAACTTTTGTAGACATTTTAAGATTCGGGAAAATTGGATTAACAATTGCGTTATCCCAATCAATATAATCAGTAGTATCATGGGTCTCCCAAAACAAGGCCTCTTCGTCTTCATTCTTAAACTTTGGTAATACTTTAAATTTTTTCTTTAGCATATTTCACCTCCTGTTTTTCATATTTTAATCTTTCTTTTTTATTTTGATCTCTAGCTGAAACAATTCTGATTTGTTTTCTTCGTTTTGTAAAAACAACAACTAACTTTCTACCTAAAATTGTTTTCCCTAAAACGTAAAATCTTTTTTCTGTCTTTGAATGTAATTTATCGTTGCTAACAATAATTGGTTTGTTTGCAAAAACTTCCTCACATTCTTTTGGTAATACTAAATGTTTCTTTATATGATCAATATTACCCAAATCCCATTCAAAACCTTCCAAACTTAAAAAAAATTGTTTCATATTTAAACCATATGTATTTAACTATACAATACAGCTTGTATATTTGTCAATATGTCGATCCTACGCTAGTAGAGTTGAGGTCAGGCTTCTCACACGATCCTCTACTAAATTACCACACTAAAATTGATATTTTATTTGTGTTAAACTGGAAGCATGCTCTATATTTTAGCCTTAATCATCATTTTATATACTGCCAGTCATTTTATTTTTAAAAAAAATGTTATTTATTTGAAGGTTCGCAAATATATAGACATCGCAACTATTTTAGTTACTACTATTTTAGTTTTTACTTGGATAGAAATTTTCCACTACTCTATTTTATTTTTTATTTACTTTTTGATTTCTCTTTCGCTAATTTCATATTTATTTTTTAGACTGCGAAAATTAGAAGAAAAGAAAAAAAACGCAGAAACTGTAATTAAAGAATTAAAAACAGAAGAAAAAGTACTAGAAAATGAAATAAATAACCTAACTAACAGTAAAATATTAGAAAATGTTAAAGCTTAAATTAGTAGTTTTCAGTTCAATTCTGTTTTTGCTATTTACTAATAACTATTCATTAATTACTGTCTTAGCTCAGGAACGAGTTGAATCAGCCAACTACAGAATAATTTTCCCTAATTTTAATTCAGGCGCAGGAATACCTACTTCAAGTAACTATGAACTTAATACAACCCTGGGGCAAACTGCACCTGGTTTGTTTTCTTCTAGTGGGTTTAGAGTTAAATCAGGTTTTCAGTACATAAGCTCAATTATCCCCTTTAGTTTTTCAATTAGTGATATCCAAAAAAACTTTGGAGCACTAACTCCCAATACACCATCAACCACAACTTCGACACTTGTAGTTAGCAGTGGTGGCGCTAGTGGTTATAGTGTCAAAGTTTCAGAAAATAATCCACTTAAAACTCAAGATAATTTAAACACAATCATTGATACGCTTTGTGATACAACTTGTTCTGAAACTACAGCTGCTTCTTGGACATCTACAACTAAATATGGTTTTGGTTTTAACATGAGTGGAGATGATGTGCCTGCTGATTTTATAAACTCTAATTATTATAGACAGTTTGCAGATAGAAGTTCAGCTGAATCATCTGCAGTGGTTATGACATCAAACAATGTAGGTAGAAGCAGAACCGCAACAATTACCTATAAAATAAATATCGGCAGTTTACAACAAGCAGGAAGTTATCAAAATGTTTTACAATTTACTGCAATACCAGGATACTAAAATTAATAATCAATGACCAATTATCAATCACCAAACAAACATAAATTTATTTTTTTTAGTTTTTCATTATTTTCTAGTTTGATTATTGGCTTTTGGTTATTGGTTATTGAAGTAAGCGCACAAAGTGCAATCTCTCTTTCCATCACTCCACCCTTAACTGAAATAATTATCCAACCGGGCAAAGAAGTTAGGCAAACATATATATTACAAAATGGTGGTGGGGATACAACACTTCTACCAAAAATGGTATATTTTACAACTTCAGATGACTTTGGAAATGTAAATCTAACAGAAGAAGCAGCTCCAGATTGGGTAAAATACAGCAAAGACCCAATTAATTTAAAATTTGAAGGACAAAAAACATTTAGTGTAAGTTTTAATCCACCAGAAGATACGCCAGAAACCGATCATTACTTTACACTAGTTTTTGAAAGTCAAACACCTGTAGATTTACTTAGTATAACAAGCACCTTCTATAAATCAGTTATTGGGTCAAACATCTTAGTTACTATATCAAAAGATGGCAATCCAAAAAAATCTGCTGAAATCGTAAAGTTTGAGGCACCAAAAATTATTGATTCTATGTTTGGAAAGATTAATTACAAAGTAATCATTAAAAATAACGGTAATTATTATTGGAAACCTGTTGGTAAAATAAATATTCAAAACAGTGATTCAATTAAAATAGCTCCGCTTAATATTTTATCAGGTAATAATAGGGAGATCTCATGCTTAAAGAACGAAGAATTAAAAAGTTGCGAGTTTGATGATTTTTTTTTGTTTGGGAAGATAACTTCAACCTTGGAATTTAGTCTTGACGAAGATCCTAAAATATATAAACAGTCTGCAACGACCATTGCTCTACCATTTGGCCTTATTATACTGCTCTTAATACTCTTGACATTAGTTAGAATTAGGGGCATATTTATATTTAGGGTATGGGGAAGAAAAAAATAGCCTTTTTATCAGCTTTAATTTTAATTTGTGGTGTTGGTTATACACTTTACAGCAGACCTAAAATATCACATTCAGCCAACTTCACGAGCGCTTCAGCAACACTTTCAAACGCAAGATTTTCGTATAAAGCAGGAGTTGCAACAGGAACTTCGGGATCTTCAACTGTAACAATAGATGGTTCAGGAAATGCCGATAATGATACAAATCACCTCTTCTCCAAAGATACTGTCTGTTTTGCTGGTAGTTTATATACAGGTTGTCTTGGGGATACAAGCTACACAGTTGCCAATATTATAAATCCAACAACTTTTAATTTGACAACAGCACTTTCTACCACTCTTGAATCTACTGCCTATGTAATTGCAACACAGTCTGGAAGTTTAGTGCTTAGCTTTACAACAGCTACTCAGATTCCATCAAATGGAGATTTATTGATTACAATCCCCGCAATTGATGTTACTGATCAAACAAACGATGGCTTTCCAGATACTGCCGGAACTAAAGCCACAAACGGTTTTGATATCAAAGGGATAACAACGGGAGATATAACAGTCACGGGCTGTACTGATGTCAACTGGACAGTAGCTTCAATTACAGCAGGAACTGCATCAACAGATCACACAATTTTAATTAATAGATCAACAGCCGTATGTAATGCGGGTAGTGCCATAACAGTTACGATTGATAGTAGTCCAGGTTTAATTAACCCAGCCCCGTTGACAACACATACACAAGGCCAGGCTGATAGTTATCAGTTAAATATTAAATCAAGAGACGGTGGCGATAATACATTAGACAATTCAGATGTATCCGTTTCACCTATCGAAGGTGTACTAATTTCAGCCACGGTTGATGAAACATTATCACTAACAGTTGCGGGGATTTCTGCAAATTCTGGTTCATATTGTGGAGTTACAAGAACAGCAAGCAGTCCTGATACAACAGCCACATCAGTCCCATGGGGAACATTATCGCCTACGTATTTAGCTGCGACACACAATACCAATCATCAATTAACAATTTCTACAAACTCTGCTGCAGGATATAAAGTGTATGTTGAAGAAAATGATCAAATGGGTAAAGACGGTGTAACTTGTACAGGAGCTTCTGCTGGAGAATCAGTTAGTTGTATTCAAGATACAGTTTGTGACGGAACAGGATGTACACATCAAACATATCGCGACTGGGGATCAGATCCTTCAAGTTACCCAGGACTTGGATATTCGCTTGAGAATGTATCAGGAACTGATGCAACTTTTACATATAATACAGGTGGTGGAACATTTAATGCCAAACAATTTGCAGATCAAGAAGCTAGCGAATCAAGGAGTGCTGCCAATGCCCATGTCATGAGTAATGCTGGGCCAGTTGACTCATCAAGTACCTATATTTGTTATAGAATAGATATTACAGCAACACAACCTGCTGGATATTATTACAATAAAGTAATATACACAGCTGTACCAACATTTTAAATATGAAAGCGTTTAGCGTAAAGTACATGGCGTTTAGTTTAAAACAATTTATTGCTTCTGTTTTGATGTTTTCTCTATTCTTTATACCCTCTACGCTATACCCTAGCGTAGTTAGCGCCCAGGCTCGTATCCCATTAGTCGTTGCCCCAGCAAGACAAACAGTGGCACTTGACGCTGGAAAAACTGAAAACATGCAAATTAAGTTTTTCAATGAAAGTATTAGTACTATTACTGGAAATTTAAAGGTAGTTGATTTTATAGTTACTGGTAGTGATGGCTCCCCTATTTTACTTGAAAATCAAGTTAATGACTGGATCAGATTACCATTTGACAAAGCTTCAATTCCATCAGGAGATGTTTTAAAAGTTAATTTTAAAGTTGAAGTACCTAAAACAGCTACTCCAGGAGGTAGATATGCAGCGATTATATTTGAACAAACAGGACAATTGACACAAGAATCTGATAACGAATCGGCTTCTTTGGTTGCACCTCGAATAGTTGGTCTTGTCAGTATTAGAGTCAACGGGCCTGTTGCAGAATCAGCTTTTATTAATATTTTTAAACTACCAAAGTTTTTAGAGTTTGGTAGTATTCCTGTTTATTTTGAAGTAGCAAACAAAGGTGGTTATCACATTACTCCACATGGACAAATTACGCTAACTAATTGGATGGGGAAAGAGATAGAAATGAAAATTATAGAAGAAAAAAATATCTTTCCAAATGCAAAAAGAACATATGAAGAAAAATTGGGATCAATGTGGATGTTTGGAAAATATAAAGTAGATTTAACACTAAGTTATGGTGAATCAGGAAAAACACTTCTTACAAGTAGTTATGTCTGGGTTGTTCCTGTAACTGTGATCGTTATCGTTATATTCTCAATTTTAATCACTGTTCTTACCGCCTATTTAATTTCAAGGAAAGTTAAAGCAAGACAAGAGATACTTGAAGAAAAACTAGAAGAAGAAATAAGTGAACTAGAGTCCCTAAAAAACAAATTCAAGGATAAGTTACCGAAGTAAATTTCTCACACTAATCTATAAATCAAGTTGTATTTTAGCGTACTTTTTACTAATTTAGCTTAATATCTTCGTAAATTCTAAATAGTCACTTTCGGAATGCCTTTTCTTGCCTCGCTTAGTTGATTTTAAAGCATTTAAAAACAAAATGACGAATACTAGTATTTCTAACATAATAACTGCTAGAATTTTGTTTTGGAGAAGAAATTCAATTAGTTTTTCAATATATGTTTTAAGTTTTGTTAAAACAACAAAATCTAGTGTGTTACTCTTGTTTGTCAAATCTCCCCCAAACTTACTTGATGTGAATATTGTATACTCTGCGGAATCTGTAGTTGGAAGCGTAATATTATATTCACCATCGCTATTTGCTTTTATAGTTAGCTCAGGTAAAGTATATGCATAGGTTTCTTTAACAAAGGATAATCTATTAAAATTATTTTCTTTTTTAGCTAAAAAAACATTTACATTACTACTAGGAATAGTTTTTCCTGAAAGTATCACCTCTTGTCCCTCCTCCACTTTGTTATCTGAAACTGAAATTGTAGGAGATAAAAGTATCGGACCCACTTCTAAAGGTATCAAACTGTCATCAGGTAGAGCTGGAATACAAGATGATTGGGTTACTCTTTTTTCATTATCTACAGCCTGAACACAGAGTTCAGGATATTTAGGAGTTAAACTATATATCCCACCAAAAATAAAAAGACCAGAATCATCAGATATTGTTTTTTCAGATACCCCAAAACCTTTTAACGTTACTTCTGCTTGTTTTGGCCCATATCCATATATGATGAGAGCATTTTGTTTGTATCTTTTAATTGGAGGCAGAGTTGGTAACGAAATTGTAGTTGCAGTTGGTGTTGGTGTTGGTGTATATGTATAAATTGGCGTAGGCGTTGCTGTGGAAAAAGAAGTGGCTGTTGGAGTAGGAGTAGCAGTAGGAGCAACAACTACACTACCTATTGTTGCATCAATTATAATTTCTGGTGCTTGAGTAAACATAATCAGTCAAAGGTAAGTTTTAACCTCGCATTAAGTGGTGTTCCATCAACAAAAGCTTCGACTGTATAGATATTCTTGTAATCCGAACCGACATCAAAAATCGCCCTTCCTACTTCATCGGTTAAACTTTGTATCTCTTTAATTTTTAAACCTTGATCGTTCGCCATTAATGAAACTTTTTTGTCAAATAAGCCCTTCCCATCAGAATCTAAAACAAAAACAGTTATTCTAATTAGATCTCCTCCGGTTTTAGCTCTGACAGGAGAGGCAAAAACATATGAATTTGTAACTGAAGTAGCTTTTATAGTATTATAACTGCTAGCACTAGGTGTCAAATCCGTTCTAAATCTTATAAAATAAACCAAAATACCAAGTGTTATTAAAAAAATTGTTAATATTATAAATAATACAATGTAATTTCCACTTAATACGCTTTCTTCTCTTCTATCTTCTAACATATATAAAATATACTCAAAAAACATGGGCTAAACAAGGTTCTATTTAGCATTAGCAGTCAAATTAAAAAAGTGCCAGTTGGGTCAACTATGGGAATCTTTGAACCTAACATTATAATTTCAAAAAATATATAAAAAACACGTAAATATAATACTTATCTTCCGCAATAAATACAGGAATAATTAATTCCCGAATATCTTTCGGTATTTAAAACAGTTAAAATAAATCTCCGCAAATAACCGCAAATGCAATCTCTTTAGGTATCTAGGCACACATTTTTTAATCCTATATACTACATCCTACGTACTATATACAAATATTTTATATAGTTTGATATGTTGAGGGTATTAAATCGCATTGCGGAAATAAAACTATATACACAATGAAATATCTTCTCACTTTTTGTTATTTTTGTCGATATTTAGCCTCTTGACAGCCTCACGCGGTATATTAATATTAGTATATAGCGGTATAATGAGTATAATCTGAAGCTAAGAAAATTATTGCGGAAAATGAATCATAATCTAAAATTAGTCAACAATTTTTTAAAATATTTAAAAGAGAATGGAGTCTCTTCTAATTCTTTAAAATTTTATAAATCTGATATTGTTAATTTTTTGAACTGGAAAGGTGAAAAAGAGATTACCACAACCGTCGTAAAGGAGTATTTAAATTCAATTAGATTTGTTACTCCCAATTCAACAGTGAACAGAAGGCTTTCTACTCTTCGCAGCTTCTCTCAATTTATTAAAAGCAATTTCATGGACGGTGTCGAGAATGTAAATAATTCAAGAAAAGTAATCAAGTCGTGGCAAAATAATATTTTGACAAAAGTCAGTAGTAAACCAAAACTTTACAACTTCTTAAATAAATTATTTTTTAATCGACCTAACTGGTACAAAAAGTATCATAGCTATCCAATTTCAAACTATTTGCACATTGCAATTTTAATTATATTTTCATCTCTTTCAGGATACGCTGTTTACGATCAGGTTTTTTATTCAACAGACAGATCCCTAGCCTACCCAACCACACTAACCAGGCCTAATAGATATTTATCATTTCAAGGTAGGCTTACTGACAATTTAGGCAATCCTGAAACCACAGCAACAAACATGGTTTTTAAACTTTACAGCGTTTCAAGTGGCGGAACTGCACTTTGGAATTCAGGTACTTGTTCCATAACCCCCGATCAGGATGGAATATTTTCAACACTTTTGGGAACTACAACTCATTGTCCATCGGCTTCGGAAATAACATCAGATGTATTCAGCGAAAATGCATCAGTCTGGGTGGGAATTACCGTAGGTACTGATCCTGAAGCAACACCTAGGATACAAATAGCAACAGTTGCGTATGCCCTAAACGCTGAAACATTACAAGGTTTTCCAGCAGGTACAGGAACATCAACAATTCCATATATCGATTCAACTGGAAAACTAGCCATTGCAGCCAGCTCTCCAACCGTTGAGTCTACATCTGGAACTTTTGCAATCAAAGGTCAAGCTATGACAATTTCAACGGCTGATACAACAAACGGAGACATTATTATAAATCCAGATGGAACTGGAACACTTAATTTAACATTCGAGGGGGCATCCCCCGATGGTGGAGCAAATGGATTTGTGAATGCTACTAACGCAAATATTACATCTGGAACATTATATGGAGGGACAGTTGCTTCTGCGGCGACTGGATATAATTTTATCGACTTTAAATCAGGTGTCTCCCCGACTACAAAATTTTCAGTAGACTCAACAGGAGCGATTAATACTGCATCTGGTCTGACAATTGGAACAACTTCACTATCTGAGACAACTTCTGCTATAGATTCGGGGGCTTATTTGATTGGAGCATTTGATGAATTTGACAATAGTAACTCAGCAAATGTGCAAGCGGTTTTAAATGACTTAGATAGTGCACTTACTACGGCTTTATCGGGTTCATCAATTTGGACATTAAATACCGGAATAATATATCCAACAACAGCTACTAATAATTTTGTAATTGGGGGAACTACATTAGCCGCTTCAATTTTTTCAATCGATGAATCGACAGGAACTTTTCTATTTGGGGGGGATCAATCAGCTAATCCAACATTAACCTTTGAAGCAACAGACAACGATACTGCTAATTTTGGATTTAATACAAACGATTCATTTTATTTTAGTGGTGGTAACGTTGGTATAGGAACTACTATTCCAGGTTCGCCACTTACAGTTACTTCGACATCTTCGACAAATTATATAAACGCATTAAGATTAGAAAATTTAGGCTCTGGCGCCGGAACAGGAACAGGTATGCTGTTTCAATCTGTGTCAGGGACATCAGGAGCTAAAGCTGGTATTTTTGCTTTAAATACTGGAGGCGGAAATGGAAGAAGTACATTAAATTTTGCAACAGATAATACTGGTGATACATCAGATGCTACTACTGCAGATATTAGAATGACAATTACTCCCGCTGGAAATGTGGGTGTTAATAACACTAATCCAAGCGCATTATTTGACGTTGTTGGAACAGCGTCGGTATCAGGAGCCTTAACTATGGGAGATGGCACAACGAATGTGATCAGATCAGCCTTTGGACCACTAGCACTTCAAGCAAAAACAGCAGCTAACACATGGGGTACTCGCCTATCCATTACAGATACTACTGGTTATATTGGGATAAATGGTGAAACTAGTCCTGTGACACCACTTCATATTACGACTGCTTCAGCTGCCAGTTTAACAACAGCATTAACGCTCGACAATAATTCAGCTGGGGGTGCAGGTACTGCCACAGGTTTACGATTTAAAGCTGTAAACGATACAGTTTATGACACTTATGCAAAAAGTGGAATCTTTTTTGAAAATTCAGGTGTTACATCTGGAATAGGAAAATTATATTTTGCTATGAATTCAACCGCAGATTCATCTAATGCAACTATTTCAGATGCAAAAATGACACTTGTCTATAATGGCAATCTCGGAATTGGAACAATCTCACCAACTTCAAAACTACATTTATCTGGAGCTGTAACTGGTAAGGCGCTTGCAATTTTTGACGAAACCGGGAACCAATCAATGTTCACAGCAAGTGCGAGTGGTATCACAAAATTTGAACTTGATAATTCCGGAAACGCAATTGTTTATGACCAAGGAGATTTAAGATTAAATGAAGCGACAGCTAATGGTTCTAACTACGCAGGTTTTCAAGCACCAACTAGTTTAGCAAGTAATAATATATATACTCTTCCAACAGCTTATGCCGGAGCTGCAACAGGTTATTTTTTAACTTCTGATACATCTGGTGTAATGAGTTGGTCGAACTCAATCTCTGCTGGCTCACTGAAATGGAACGCTTTATCTACTCCTGATGGGAGTCTAACTTTGGACCACGGCACGAACGCAACAACCTTTGGTTGGACACCAACTGGAGCTTTGGATGCGTTTACTTTTAATATAAACAACAATGGTGGATCTGCTACTAACCAAAATGGACTGATTATTAATAATGCAGATGTTGGATCATTTACTGATACTGCAACAGAATCTCTTCTTAAGTTGCAACAACTTGATGCAACAACTACAGGAACAACTGCAGTAACTGATGCTTTGTTAATTAATTCAGCAGGTAGCTCAGGGATTGTTGACGCGATACACATTGCAAACACCGTTGGCAATTTAACCAATGGTATAAACATAGCCGACACAACAGGCACCATAGACAAAGGTATAGTTCTTTCGGGTACATTTACAACTGCAGGAATAGATGCAGGAAACTCAATTATTACTAATATTGGTAATGCTAACACTGACTTTGATTCAACTGGTGGTTTAACTTTAGCTGGTA
>Ga0233425_10010379_pt1 | contig 11376 bp, 10 predicted proteins | sample Watercolumn_Towu_2_FD_181712 | JGI IMG/M metagenome (GOLD analysis project Ga0233425, IMG submission 181712) | Freshwater microbial communities from Lake Towuti, South Sulawesi, Indonesia - Watercolumn_Towuti2014_140_MG | ecosystem: Environmental > Aquatic > Freshwater > Lake | place...
GGCGAGGAACGTGTCGCGCGTGTCGGCGGCGTGTTGGAAAGCGCGGTCAACGCGACGCAGGTTTTGCCGGATGAGCGTGCGGAGTTCGGGGCCGAGTTCGGCGTTGCGTTGTTGGACGTGCGAGAAAACGCGGAGCAGACGGTGCGGATCGTCCTTGAAGATGCTGTTCGAGTGCGCGGTGAGGACGTTGTTGCGGAGGACGAAACCGTCGAATTCTTCGGGCTTGCCCGCGCGGCGGCCGAGGAGCGCGGCGAATCGCGACGGCGCGGCGGCGGTCAGCGCCATGCGCTCGGCGAGGGCGTTGGTGAGGAGGAAAACATTTCGCGCATGCGTGTAGTAGTCGCGCATGAACGCCTCGGTGCGGCGTAATTCGTCGTGGTGACGATAGCCGAATTCGGTGGCGATTTGCGGCTGGAGGGCGAGGAGGATGGTATCGTTGGCGCGCCCCGCGAGGTAATGCAGCGAGGTGCGGACGCGGAGGATGAACTCGTACGCGCGTTCGAGGTCGCGTTGCTCGGCGCGTTCGAGGAAACCTTTTTGGCGAAGCCCATCGAGCGTGAGGACGCCGTACTTGAAGAATGCCATCCACGCCAGGTTCTGAAAATCGCGGAGACCACCGCACCCGTTCTTGACGTTCGGTTCCTGCATGCAAACGGAGTCGCCGAATTTCTCGTGGCGGACGCGCTGGTCTTCCATGCGCGCGGCGATGTAGTCGCGTTCGTGGCCGCGCACGCAGTTGCGGAGCAGTGTTTCACGGAATTCCTCGTAATGTTTTTCGGAGCCGACAATGAGGCGCGATTCGATGAGCGAGGTCTTCGATTGCATGTCGGTGTTGGCCTGTTCGACCGCCTCGTCAATCGTGCGCGTCGAGTGCCCAACTTTCAGTCCGCTGTCCCAAAGCAAATACAACATGACCTCGACGATGCGCGCCAGTTCCGGATTGACGCGACCGCCGCGCGACGACGCGTCGTGCAGAAACATCACGTCAATATCGGAAAACGGATTCAACTCGCCACGCCCGTACCCACCGATGGCGACGACCGAGACCGGCACGAGCGGCGCGGAGGAATTGGGGCGGGACTCGTCGCAAGCGATTTGGAAAACGCGCCGCGCCAACACATCCAACACCGCCGCGCGACCGCGCGCGACCTCGCGACCGTCGGCGCCGCCACGATGTTCAATCATCAGGCGGTGCGTTTCGATTTTCAGAAACTGTTTGCACGCGCCGACAACCTCCGTCTGTTTCGCGCCCGGCTTGAGCGCGAGACGGCGGTCGGCGTGCGCCTGAAGTTTCGCATGGAACAAATCCTGTCGCATCGCCGTCCACCATAACGAACCGACGCGCCGCAAGCAAGCCATTGCCATCAAAGCCATTGCATCGTCACGGAAAATTCACACGGCGTGGAGTTGAATTTTTCCGGTTTTTGAGTATGGTGTGCGCGCTTAATCCTAAGGAGGGGTTAACCATGACGCTCCAAAAGCGAAACCGAAACCCTCTCGCTGAAATCGTTCGATCCCAGCTTGAGGAGATTAACAAATACAAATGGATCGAAAGCGAAAAGATCGGCAAGGACATCGGCATGGAACGCGCAACCCGCGAATGGATGGCGAAGTGTTTTCCGGAATGGAAAAAACATCGCTGGAATAAAGCCATCGCGGAAGCGCTCCGCACGTCGAATGTCAGCCTGAACTGACGCTTCGACCCAACAATCGGTCGGGGCGGGCCTAACAACCCGCCCCGACTTTTTGTTGTCATCGCCGCCCGCAACCGTTACGTTCCACTCATGCTACAACTCGGCGTAAACATCGATCACATCGCCACGCTCCGGCAGGCGCGCTACAAATCCGGCCACGGCAACATGACGCCCGAACCGGACGCCGTCGCCGCCGCCATCGAAGCCGAGGCCGCGGGCGCGCACGGCATCACCGTCCACCTCCGCGAAGACCGCCGTCACATCCAGGACAACGACGTTCACGCGCTCCGGAAAATTCTCCGCACAAAACTCAACCTCGAAATGGCCGACGCGCCGGAGATCGTCGGCATCGCCGAAAAAATAAAACCGGACGAAGTCTGCCTCGTCCCCGAACGCCGCGCCGAACTGACCACCGAAGGCGGCCTCGACGTCATCGCCGGAAAAAAATCCCTCGCGCGCACCGTGCCGCGATTGCGCGACGCCGGCATCGTCGTCAGCCTTTTCATCGCGCCCGACCTCGACCAGATTCGCGCCGCCGCCGGAATCGGCGCGCAATACATCGAACTGCACACCGGCTCGTACGCCAATGCCGGTTCCGCCGTCGCCACCGAATTGGAACGCCTCGTCGCCGCCGCAACACTCGCGCACGACCTCGGCCTCCGCGTCAATGCCGGTCACGGCCTGAACTACCGGAACATTCACGGAACATTTGCCGTTCCGCACCTCGACACGCTGAACATTGGCCACTCGATCATTTCGCGCGCCGTGTTCGTTGGCCTGCGTCAGGCCGTGCATGAAATGCGGGAAGCGATGAAACCGTACCGCGGCTGACGATGAACGAACCGTCTTATATTTACGGCGCCGGCATCGACATCGTCGAAACCGGGCGCATCCATGACTCCATCGAGAAATTCGGCGACCGGTTTCTGAACCGGTGTTTTCTTCCCGGCGAGATCGCGTATTGCCGCGGCATGAAATTTCCCGCGCTCCATTTCGCCGCGCGGTTCGCCGCGAAAGAAGCGATCTCCAAGGCGTTCGGCACCGGCATCGGAAAAAATCTCGGCTGGCGCGACATGGAGATTTGCCGACGCGACAGCGGCGAGCCGTTTGTCGCGTTGCACGGCGACGGCGCGGAGTTTGCGCGGCAACACGGCATCACGGAAGTATTCGTCAGCCTTTCGCACTGCAAAGAGTACGCCGCCGCGCAAGCGGTCGCCGTTGGCTCGTCACCGCGCGCGGAAAAATAATCCGACGCCGACGGCGCCGAAGAGAATATTCGGAATCCACGCCGCCACCCACGGCTCGATGCGTCCTGCGGTTCCGATCGGCGCGGTGAGTCTGCTGAGAATAAAAAACGCGATGACCAGACCGAGCGCCAATCCGATTCCCATCATCGGCCCGCGTCGGCTCACTTGCATCCCGAGCGGCACGCCGAGCCAGACCACGATCAGACACGTCAACGGCATCGCGTACCGGCGGTGCATCTCGAACGAGTACGCGGCGGCCTCGCGACCGCGGCCCGACCCGCGCAACGCGCGCGCGAACCGGCGCAATTCCGTCGTTGTCATTTCCTCGCGTTGTTTGCTCTCCAGCGCCATCCGGTTCGGGTCCTCCTTCAGGAACGGAAAATTCGTCGCCGCCACGAAAACGTCCGCCGCTGGCGGATGAACGATGCGCACCGATTCGAATTGCCAGCGGTTTGCCACCCACGTCACGCGCCGCGCGTACACATCCATCGCCGGTTTGCCGTCGGCGGTTTGCGTGTGGAACTCGGCCGCGCTCATCTCGCCCGTCGTCGGATCGAACTCGCGCGCGTACCAGTCGCGTTTCTGCTCCGCGTTCGAGAAAAAGAAATTCATGCGTTTCACCGTCGGCGGCTGGCCGCGCATTTGCCGTTGCAACGACTCCGCGCTTTCGCGGGATTTCGGCGCGAAATTTTCGTTCACCCAGAACGACAGGAGCGACGCGGCGACGCCCGCGACGAAAAACGGCGTGGCGAGCCGCCAGACGCTGAGGCCGTTGGCGCGCATCGCGAGCAGTTCGTTGTGGCGGCCGAGCATCGAGAGGCAGAAGAGGATTCCGAGCAACACCGCCAGCGGCAGGATCAACACAATCGGTTCCGGCAAGATGACGAGGTAATATTTCAGGATCATGCTTGCCTTCGCGTGTTGACGCAGGAACTCGCCGAGATTTTCCAGCAGGTCGTACACGACAAACAGCAGCAAGAACGCGTCGAAGCTGTATAACAGCGGCCACGCGAACTCGCGCAACAAATATTTATCGAGGATCCTCAAACGCACACCCGCAGAGTAGGCTGACAACGCCGTCTCACGCCAGCAAAAAGAGCGCGCAACATCGAATTGAAGTGACCGTTAGGGTTGCCAAACGAATCGTTTGTTGTTACAAAATCAGCCGATGCTTCGCAAAATTACCATCCTCGGCCCAGGCCTGCTCGGCGGCTCGATCGGCCTCGCGGCGCGACACCGCAAGGTCGCGCAGCGCGTCGCGCTTTGGGCGCGCCGGCTCGAGGCGGCGGACGAGGCGTGGAAACTCGGCGCGGCGGACGAGGCGACGACGGATTTGGCGAAGGCGGTGGAAGGCGCGGAGCTTGTCGTGCTCGCGACGCCGATCGGCGTGATGAATCCGCTTGCGGAAAAATTCCGCGCGTCGCTCGCCGACGGTTGTGTTGTTACTGATGTGGGCAGCGTGAAATATCCGGTCGTGTCGGCGCTCACGCACACGCTCGCTGGCAGGGCGCGTTTCGTCGGCTCGCATCCGATGGCCGGCTCGGAACAATCCGGCATCGAGGCGGCGCGACGCGATCTGTTCGAGAAAGCGGTCTGTATCGTGACGCCGACGGAGGCGACCGACAAGGCGGCGTTGGAGCTTGTGCATAATTTTTGGAAAGCGATTGGTTGTAATGTCCGGACGCTCGCGCCGCAGGAACACGACGAGATGATCGCGCGGATCAGCCATTTGCCGCACGTCGTCGCGGCGGCGGTGGTGAACGTGGTTTGCAGCGACGGCGTGAATCCGTTGAATTTTGTCGGACCTGGTTTCAAGGATTTCACGCGGATCGCGAGCGGGCCGCCGGAGATGTGGACGGAGATTTGCCAGGAGAACCGGCAGGAGATCGGGCGCGCGCTCGACGCGTTGATCGCGGAGCTCGGCAAAGTGCGCGCGGCGCTGGAAAACAACGACGGCATCGAGTTGAAGACGATGTTGAAACGGGCAAAACATTTCCGGGACGAACTGAGGTTCCGCGTATGAAAGCCATCGAAATCAGCCCGCCCCTTCGTGACCAATTACGAAATGACCAACGTCTTGCCCCCCTCCGCTCCAACCCACGTTTCCAAAAATATTGATCCAGTCGAACCACCAATGACCAACTCCCCCACCATCGTCGCCGTGGATGGCCCGTCGGCCAGCGGCAAGAGCACCATCTCGCGCATACTCGCGCAACAACTCGGCTTCAACTACGTGGACTCCGGCGCGATGTACCGCGCGGTGACATGGAAGGCGCTCGAAGAAAATCTCGACGCGGCCAACACCGACGCCGTCGTCGCGATGTTGCACCGCGTGACGATCACGTTTGAAGTCGTCAACCACGAAGCACGGATGTTGATTGACGGCGTTTATCCCGGCAACGCGATCCGCGAGCCGCGCGTCGCCGAAAAAGTCAGCTTCGTCGCCGCGATGCCGGAAGTGCGGCGCGTGTTGGTGGACCAACAGCGTTCGCTCGCCCACCTCGGCAGCCTCGTGATGGAAGGTCGCGACATCGGCTCGGTCGTGTTTCCGGACACGCCGCATAAATTCTACATAGACGCCAACGCCGCCGAGCGCGCAAAGCGCCGCCAACAGGATTTCGCCGCGATGAAAATCGCCGCGAGCACCGAAGGCGTCGCGCAGGCGCTCGCGCAGCGCGACAAACTCGATTCCTCGCGCGCCGTGGCGCCGCTGCAAGTCGCGCCGGGCGCGACCATCGTGGACAACTCGGTGAATCCACCGGAAAAAACCGTGCAGATCATCCTCGACCACATCCGAAAGAAATAAGCACGAAATCCGAAATCCGAAATCCGAAACAAACACGAATGACCAAAATTCAAAAATTCCAAAACCCACTCCTCCGCGTTTCGAGCATTGCCGCATTCGGATTTCGGATTTGTTTCGAGTTTCGGATTTCGGATTTCGGATTTTCCCGCCAATGACGAGCCAAGGCACACTCTGGTACCGGTTCTGCCGGCAACTCTATCGGATATATTTCCGCGTCTACCATCGCGGCGCCATCCGTCACCGCGACCGGTTACCGCTCGACGGCGGCGTCATCCTTGCCGGCAACCACGTCAGTTTTCTCGACCCGCCGTTGTACGGCGGCGCGTGCCGGCGCGAGGCGTTTTACATGGCGCGCGACACGTTATTCCGTCATCCGATCGCGAACTGGATTTTACGAAGCTGGAATTGCGTGCCGATCAAACGCGACGGCGGCGACATCGCCGCGATGCGCACGGCACTGCGGATGCTCGAAGAAGGCAAAGCCGTCCTGATGTTTCCCGAAGGCACGCGCAGCAAGGACGGCCAACTTCAGGAAGGGCGTGCCGGCATCGGCATGATCGTCGCCCGCTCGCGCGCCACCATCGTCCCAATGCGGATTTTCGGCGCGGACAAAGCGATGCCGCGCGGCACCTCGATTCCGCGCCCGGCAAAACTCACCATCACTTTCGGCGAACCATTCCAATATCCGTTCCCGGAAAATTTCGACGCGCTCCGCGGCGACGCGTTGAAAGCCGTCTACCTCGACATCGCCCGTGAAATCATGCGGCGCATCGCCGCACTGGAGCCAACACCATGAAAAAAACCACTCTCCTCGCAATCCTCATCGTCGCGCTCAGCGCCGTCCGCGCGCTCGTCGCCGCCGACGCAACCAATCCCCTCCTCGCCAACTGGGCGCTCACCATACCCGGCGGCTGCGCGGGCTGGCTCGGCGTCGAACAAAAAGACGGCACGCTCAAAGCCAGCCTCCTCTGGGGCGGCGGCAGCGTCACACCTGTTAACGACGTCAAAATCGAAGGCGACAAACTCATCGTCACCCGCATCCACAAAACCGAAAAGAAAAATCCCGACGGCAAAGTCATCAAGAGCACCGTCACCGAGACCATCACCGCCACCGCCAGCGGCGACGACCTCAAACTCGTCACCGTCAAGCGCGACAAAGCCGGCAAAGAATCCGGCCGCGCCGAATTCACCGGCAAACGCACACCGCCACCACCGCCCGCGCCCGACCTCGCCAAACTCAAATTCGGCGACCCGATCCAACTCTTCAACGGCAAAGACCTCACCGGCTGGAGCCTCATCAACCCCAAAGCCGACAACGGCTGGAGCGTCGCGGACGGCGTCCTCATCAACCGCGTCGCCAAAGGCAAACACTGCGGCAACATCCGCACCGACCGCGAATTCGAAGACTTCAACCTCACCCTTGAAGTCCGCACCCAGGAAAAAAGCAACAGCGGCATCTACCTCCGCGGCATCTACGAAGTCCAGATCGCCGAGACCTACGGCAAGCCCGTGGACTCCCACAACATGGGCGCCATCTACAGCCGCATCACCCCGTCCGTCGCCGCCGAAAAACCGATTGGCGAATGGCAAACCCTCGACATCACCCTCGTCAACCGCCACGCCACCGTCATCCTCAACGGCAAAAAAATCATTGATAACAAACCGCTGCTCGGCTGCACCGGCGGCGCGCTCTGGTCCGACCAATGCAAACCCGGCCCGATCTACCTCCAAGGCGACCACACCAACATTGACTACCGCAACATCGTGTTGCGGCCGGTCGTGAAATGAAAGAAACGCCCGTCGCTTCGCGACGCCGGACGGTTTGATCGGTCGCATAGGACTGATACGTCCTGTTTCGGCATTGCCGGAACATTGACGGAACAAAAAGTTTATGTTCCGTCAACGTCAACGCCGTGTTCCGTCAATGTTCCGTCACCGTCGGCGCTGGGAATTTGTCGGTCCCCTTCCCTGCCGGCAACGCCAAGCGCAACTTGCGGACAACGCTTTTTGGATTGTACCGGGCGGTCAGTACGGGAGCGGGAACTTCGCGGTCAACGCGCGGACTTTCGCTTGGACAGCAGCGGCAACAGCGGCGTCTTCGGGTTTGTCGAGGACTTCGTTGATGTAGCCGGCGATCAACTCCATTTCCGCTTCCTTCATCCCGCGCGTGGTGGCGGCGGGGGTGCCGACGCGGATGCCGCTGGTGACGGTCGGCTTCTCGGGATCGAACGGAATCATGTTTTTGTTGACGGTGATGCCGGCTTTGTCGAGGGCTTCCTGCGCGATCTTGCCGGTGAGTTTCTTCGGGCGGAGGTCAACGAGCATGAGGTGGTTGTCGGTGCCGCCGCTGACGATGCGCAAGCCGCGCTTGGTGAGCGCGCTGGCCATCGCGGCGGCGTTCTTGACGACTTGTTGCTGGTAAACTTTGAAGGCCGGTTGGAGGGCTTCTTTGAAGCAGACAGCTTTGGCGGCGATGACGTGTTCGAGCGGGCCGCCCTGGATGCCGGGGAAGATTTGGGAGTTGACGGCTTTGGCGTGGATTTCTTTGGAGAGGATCATGCCGCCGCGCGGGCCGCGCAAGGTTTTGTGCGTGGTGGTGGTGACGATGTCGGCGTGCGGGACGGGATTCGGATGCAGCCCGGCGGCGACGAGTCCGGCGATGTGCGCCATGTCCACGACGAGGGCGGCGCCGACTTCCTTGGCGATGGCGGCGAACGCGGCGAAATCGAGCGCGCGCGGATAGGCGCTGGCGCCGACGACGATGATGCGCGGTTTCTCGGCGCGGGCGAGTCGCGCGACTTCGTCCATGTCAATGCGCTCGGTGGTTTGGTTGAGGCCGTAGGGGACGACGCGGAAAAGTTTGCCGGAGAAGTTGACGGGCGAGCCGTGGGTGAGGTGGCCGCCGAAGTTGAGGCTCATGGCGAGGAGTGTGTCGCCCGGTTTGGCGAGCGCGAAGTACGCGGCCATGTTGGCCTGGGAGCCGGAGTGCGGCTGGACGTTGGCGTGTTCGGCGCCGAAAAGTTGTTTGGCGCGATCAATGGCGAGTTGCTCGGCGACGTCCACGCACTCGCAGCCGCCGTAGTACCGCTTTGCCGGGTAACCTTCGGCGTATTTGTTCGTGAGGACGCTGCCCGCGGCTTCGAGGACGGCGGGCGAGACGAAGTTTTCGCTGGCGATGAGTTCGATGCCGTTTTGCTGGCGCTGGGTTTCGTGTTGAATCGCGGCGAAAATTTCCGGGTCAATTTGCGCGAGCGCAGAGTTGGCGGATGTTGCAGGGCAAGTCGGGGGATGATCCATTTTCGTTATGCGCCGTTCGTGGCGGCCTCCTTCAAATTCGGTTTTGAGCCAGACATCGAGGATCGCGGCGGCGCGCTCGTCGGTCATTCCGTCGGCGTCGGCGCTGAGAATCATGATGTTGGCGTTGTTGTGTTGGCGGCTGAGTCGCGCCCAATGTTCGTCGAGCACCATCGCGGCGCGAATACCGATGACACGGTTTGCCGCGATGCTCATGCCGATGCCGCTTCGGCAAATCAAAACGCCGCGCTCGAAGTTTCCGGCAACGATCTCTTTCGCGATGGCAAAAGCGTAGTCGGGATAATCCACGGGGTCGGTCGTGTTCGCGCCAAAATCAGTGCACGGGTAATTGTGTTGGGTGAGCCAGTTTTTCAGCGCCGTTTTCAAGGCGACTCCGCCGTGATCGGCCGCGATGGCAATGCGCAGTGTGTTCGCGGGCGGCGCGGCGCTGTCGCCGATGGCGCGGTGCGCTGCCTCGGCTTGCGCGATGAACGTGAGAATGCTCGGCAACGCGCCGCGAATCTGGTCGCGCGTGCGACGGTAAACATCCAGTGGTTGCCCGATCGGGTCGGAGATGTCGCGCTCGGAAATTTCCGTTTCCTCAAACTCGCGGACGGTGAAAACCTTTTCCGCCGTGGCGGGATAAAACGTCTGGATCGCGTCCTGTTGCTGGCGGGTCATCGTGAAAATGTAGTTCGCTTCCTCGACGAGGCGCGAATTCAACGACTGACTGGAGAACCCGGAAATATCCACGCCGATTTCCGACATCGCGCGCACAGCCGCGTCGGTGGCTGATTGGCCGTCGAGCGCGCCGAGGCCGGCAGAGATCACGCGAATATCGTTGCGTCCCTTGAGTTGTTGGCGCATCAGCGCCTCGGCCATCGGACTGCGGCAGACATTACCGGTGCAGACAAAAAGAATCGTCTTCATCGCCACGAGAGCAACACCCGTATTCCCTTCAAGATATCCACCGCGCGCTGCAACACCACGTCGCGCGCCGCGCCGTTGTCCTTGCCGTTCTTGCCGTTTTCCTTCGCCGACGCATCGTTATTCTTGTTCGTTTTGGAAGTCGAGTCCGGCTCCGGCAAATTCAACGCCTCGCCGCGATGATACTTCACAAGGTCGGCTTCGCGCATCATCTTGTGCCCCTGCTCGATCTTCAAACTCGCCGTCAACGTCACGTTCGTCGCCGCATGCAACACCGCGTCCTCCTCGATTTGCGCGTCAATCTTCACCGGCACGTCCGGCGTCACGCCACCGGGAAAAATTTCGCCTTTCGGTAGCGCGACCTTCGCCGTCGCGACGCGCAACACACGCCCATCGCTCAACGCCACGTCGTCCCACGACAACGCGTTGCCCGCCGTCGCCGCGCCGATCACGATGCCGCGGTCCTGCGCGCGCAACGCGCCCGCGAGCGCTTCCGCCGCGCCGCGCGTCTGCGCGTTCACCAAAATCATCAACGGCGCGTCCACGAGTTTGCCGGACAACGACGACGGTTTGCCCGCCGCGTCAACGCGGAACGGTTCCGTTGCTTTCCCTGCGCGCTTGATCGAGAAAACCTCCGGCGATTCACGCAAAAATCTTCCCGCCAAGGTCGCCGCCGCCGCGTAATTTGTTCCGTCGGCAAAACGCAAATCAAGAACGTACTCGACCACGCGCGCCACCGCGAACCGCGTCAACGCCGCGTCCACTTCCGCCGCCGCCGCCGCCTCGACATCGGCCAACCGGATATAACCGATGTTCGGCTCGATGATTTCCGCGCGAGCCAGCGGTTGCCCGGCTTTTGTCTTCGGCTCCACCGGCGCGACCGGCTTCTTCGCCTCGTCCGCCGACAAAATTTTCGCGCCCGATCCCAATAACTTCAGGAGACCGGCGACCGACGCGTCGGACACGCGTTTCTCGTCGAGCTGCGCGCCGTCAACATAACGCGCCCGTAACAGTCCGATGATTTCGCCCGACTGTTTTAAGTCCGCGCCGGTCTCGGCGGCGACGACACCGACGACACCAATCGCCGCGACAAGAGCGATGATAAATTTCTTCATGGATGTTTCCTCTGGGCGCCCAACGCGCGGGCGGCAATATCGCGCCTGTAATGCATTCCGTCAAAACGAATCCGCGCCACCGCGTCGTACGCGCGCGCCACTGCTCCCGCGATGCCGTCGCCGAGCGCCGTCACGCCGAGCACGCGACCGCCATCGGTCAGGATTGCGCCATTCGCGCCGGCTTTCGTACCGGCGTGAAACACCGTCACGCCCGGTAATTTCGCCGCGTCGTCGAGACCGGAAATGATTTTGCCTTTCGCGTAATCACCGGGATAACCGCCCGACGCGAGCAC
>Ga0233425_10010380_pt1 | contig 11375 bp, 7 predicted proteins | sample Watercolumn_Towu_2_FD_181712 | JGI IMG/M metagenome (GOLD analysis project Ga0233425, IMG submission 181712) | Freshwater microbial communities from Lake Towuti, South Sulawesi, Indonesia - Watercolumn_Towuti2014_140_MG | ecosystem: Environmental > Aquatic > Freshwater > Lake | place: Indonesia...
CGTGTCCACCAGCACCGCCTGTGACGGCACCGGCATCGCGCGCAGCACTACCTCGGTGACCACACCGGTGAGGCCCATCCCGCCGACCGTCGCGCGGAAGTGCGCCAGGTCCTCGCCCGACGAGCTGGGCCCGATCCGCTGCACGGCGCCGTCGGGCGTGATGACCTCGAGCTCGACCACGTGGTCGCCGAACGACCCGTCGCGGTGGTGGTTCTTGCCGTGGACGTCGGCGGCCACCGCGCCGCCGAGGGTCACCCGGCTGGTGCCGGGGGAGACCGGCACGAACAGGCCGTGCGGCTCGAGCGCGTCGATGACGTCGGCGAGCACCGCCCCGGCGCCCGCGCGCACCACGCCGTCGGAGCCGACGTCGATGGTGCCGAGTGACGACAGGTCGAGCACCGTCCCGCCGGCGTTCTGCGCGGCGTCGCCGTAGGAGCGGCCGAGCCCGCGAGCCAGCACGCCGCGCTGGCCGGCGGAGGTGAGGGCTGCCACGACGTCGTCGGTGCTGCGCACGGCCACCACGTCGGCACGGCTCGGCGCAGTGCGGCCCCAGCCGGAGAGGACGGTGTCAGGCATTGACGGCCCCGAGCGCGAAGAGCACGACCCACAGCAGCGCGAGCACCTGCAGAGTGCGGTCGCGCAGCGCGACGTCCTCGGGCGCCTCGGCGCGCCCGGCGTCGATGTCGACGGCGTAGCGCAGCACGGCCAGGACGAACGGCGCGACCGACCACACCGCCCAGCCCGTGCCCTGACCGACCTCGAACGCCCAGAGGCAGTAAGCCGTGATGGTGACGCCCGCCGACACGCCCCAGACGAAGCGCAGGTACTCGCGGGTGTAGCCCTGAAGGCTCACGCGCGCGGGCTCCACACCCTCGGGCAGCGAGACGAGCTCGGAGTAGCGCTTGCCCGCCGCCATGAACAGCGAGCCGAACCCCGCGACGATGAGGAACCACTGCGACACCGGGATGCCGGTGGCTGCGCCGCCCGCGACCGCGCGCAGCAGGAACCCGGCCGCGAGCAGCGCCAGCTCGATCACGGGTTCGCGCTTCAGCCTGGTGGAGTAGGCGAAGGAGCAGGCGAGGTAGCCGAGCAGCACCGCGACGAGCGCCGGCTCCGTGAGCCACCACGCGAGTCCGAGGGCCACGACCAACAGCACGGCCGCAGCGATGAGAGCGGTGCGCGCACCGAGTGCGCCGCGCGCGACGGGCCTGCTCCGCTTCACCGGATGCACGCGGTCGGCCTCGGCGTCGACGACGTCATTGACGAGGTACGCCGCGCTCGACACCAGGCAGAACGACACCAGCGCCACCAATGTGGGCACGAGCACGTCGCGCTGCAGCAGCTCGCCCGCAGCCAGCGGGACCGCGAGCACCAGGACGTTCTTGGCCCACTGACGGGGCCGCATCCCCTCGAGCAGCGGGGGCAGCGCCCGGCTGCGCGCCCCGGCCTCGGTGGTCATGCCGCCAGCCTGCCACGCGAGCGCCGCAGCACGGCCCCGCCGACGACGAGCGCGGCGGAGGCCGCCACCACGCACCAGGCGAGCGCCAGCGCGGACGAGCGCCCGACCACCGCGGCGAGGACGATCAGCAGCAGCACCGCGGCCCAGACGAGGACGGCGGCGCCGCGGTCCTCCGCCGCCAGCCTGTCGTACACCACGAGGTACGCGAGCGACTGCACGACGCCGGCTGCGACGAACACACCGGCCGAGACCGCGGCGACCGTGTAGTCGGCGCCGAGGATGGCCGGCACCACGACCGGCCCCAGCAGCGCGGCGAGGGCGACGCCGACCGCACCCACCGCCGCCATGAGCACGGCCGCCCGCCGCAGCACTCCGGCCTCGCCCGCCGACAGCCGGGGGAAGGCGGAGACGACGACGGCCTGGGGGAGCCAGAAGGCGATCTTGATGAGGATCGCGCCGGCGGCGTACTGCCCTGCGACGTCGGGCAGCAGCAGCGCCCGCGCCACCAGGACGTCGACCGAGGTGAGCGTGAACATGGCCAGCAGGGCCACGGCGGCATGCGCAGCCTCGACCACCACGGGACGCTCGGGCCGCGACAGCCGCGGCCACGGCGTCCGGGCGAGCAGCAGCACGGCGACCAGGCCCACGACGGTGCCGACGAGCGTCGCGGCGGCGGCCGCCCGCACGCTGTCCCAGACCAGGAGCGCCACGAGTGCGGCGCCGATGCGCAGGCCCGCAGCGACGGCGTACATGAGCGCGAGCGCGCCGAAGCGCATGCCTCCCTGCGCTGCGCCCAGCGTCCACCCGGTCAGGGTGAGAGGCACCAGCGTGACGGCGATAGCGACCAGCTCGACGACGTCGAGGCGGAGCACCGCGGCGAGCACCGGGATAGTGGCCAGCGCGCCTGCACCCACGACGAGCGCGGCGGCCAGCGCCGCCGGGCCGAGGCTCGCGGGATCGGCGCCGAGCGAGACCCGCCTCGCCGTCATCGCCTGGATGGCGAGTGCGACGACGTTGCCGATGACGATGAGGCTGAGCAGCGCGCCGAGCTCGCTGTACTCCGCCGGACCGAGGACGCGCGCGCCGGCCACGTTGAGCGCGTAAGCCAGCACCTGGGCCACGCCGAGGCCGACGGCGAGCAGCGCGCTGCTGCCGACGAGCCCGGAGCGCGGCGCGCCGGTCGACTCGCTCACCGGACTCCTCGGTGCTGGGGGTGGACGCGCAAGGATAGGTCGACCGCCACCCCCGTCGCCTGGAGGCCGAGTGATCCGCCGCGCCGCGCCGCTGCTCTGGGCGTTCGGGCTCGCGGTGGTCGTGCTGGGCCCTGCTCTTGCCCCGGGCTATGTCCTGCAGTACGACATGGTCTTCGTGCCGCAGCAGGCGCTGCTGCCGGCGTCGTTCGGGCTCGGCGGTCAGCTGCCGCGCGCGGTGCCGCAGGACGCCGTCATGGGTGTGCTCACCTCGGTGCTGCCGGGCTCGGTCTGGCAGCACATCACCCTGCTTGCGATCGTGGTGGTCGGGGCCCTGGGCGCCTCGCGGCTGCTGCGCGGGCAGCCCGTCCTCGTGCGCGCTGCCGCCGCGATGCTGTTCGTCTGGAGCCCCTACGTCGCGCAGCGGCTGCTCATCGGCGGCTGGTCGCTCCTGCTCGCGGTGGCGCTGCTGCCGTGGATCCTGCAGGCCGCGATCGACGTCCGGCGGGGTGCGGCGGGGGCGGGCTGGCGGCTGCTTCTCCTCGTCGGCGTCGCGAGCCTGACGCCGACCGGGGGCCTGCTCGCCCTCGCGCTCGCCGCACCCGTCGCCGCCGGTCCGCGCAGCCGATCGCCTCTGCCGCACCGGATCGCGCTGACGGCCGGCATCCTCGCCCTGCAGCTTCCCTGGGCCGTGCCGTCGCTGCTGCATCCGGCTGCCGCAGCCTCCGACCCCGGAGGTGCACTCGCGTTTGCGCTGCGCCCCGAGGGTGGCTGGGGCCCGCTCGTGACGGCGCTCGGCACCGGCGGCATCTGGAACGCCCAGGCGGCCCTGCCGACCCGTGAGCTGCTCCTGGCCCCGGTCGCGGCGGTGCTCCTCACGTGCCTCGCCGTCGCGGGTCTGCGGCCCTTGTCCCGGGTCCTCGGGCGTGCGGCTGTGCTCTGGCTCGGCACTTGCGCCGTCGTCGGCATAGCGGTCGCTGTGCTCGGCGCCTGGTCCGCCAGCAGCGGTGCGATGGAGTCGATCGTGTCGGCGGTGCCCGGTGGCGGTCTGCTGCGCGACGGCCAGAAGTGGCTGGCCCCGTGGCTCCTGCTCATGTCGGTGTCGGCGCCGCTCGGGCTGCAGCGGCTCCTCCGGCACGTCACCGACCGGACCGTGCTGGCGTCCCTCGGCATAGGGCTGGTGCTGCTGCCGGTCGCGGTCATGCCCGACCTCGCGTGGGGAGGCCTGGGCCGTATGCGCACCACCGACTACCCGCAGGACTGGGCCGAGGTCCGCGACGCGCTGCAGGCACCCGATGCGCTCCAGGGCGACATCGCAGTCCTCCCGTGGTCGGCGTTCCGCGCCTTCACCTGGAACCGCGGGCGCACGTCGCTCGACCCGGCGCCGCGCTACCTGCCGCGCACCACCGTGGTCGACGACTCGCTGCTGGTGGCGACGCCGGACGGCGTCGTCCGGGTCAGCGGCGAGGATCCGAGGTCGCGGGACGTCACGGCGGCGCTGGCAGCGGACCGGCCGCTGGCCGAGGTGCTGCCGCCGCTCGGTGTGGCCTACGTCGTCGTCGAGCTGACCACACCCGGGCCGGCTGTCGGATCCGCGGTGGACGGCCTCGACCCGGTCGTGCTCGGCAGCACGCTGCAGCTGTACGCCGTCCCCGGACCGGTCGGCCCCTGGCCGCCGCCGAGCCGTACGTCCGTCGTGGCGGTGGCGCTGGCGTTCCTCGTCGCAGGTCTCGTCCTGATCACATCTGCGGCGCGGACGGGCGCCTCCTGGGCGGGAGCGCGACGAAACCGTGGACGTCCTGCTACCGTCCCGGCAGTCGACCGGTCCAAGGAGGACACGTGAGCGGGATTCTTGCGGCCATTATCGCGGCCATCGTGGGCGGCGTCGTGGCCGGCGGGGCGTCCTTCGGGCTCGTGCAGTCCCTGACCGCCGTGCCGGAGCCCGTCACCGCCGAGTACGTGGTCTACGGCACCACCGGCTGAGATCAGCAGCCTCAGAACAGCCACGAGGCCCGTCCCCTCCCGGGGACGGGCCTCGTCGCATGAAGGGCGGAGGCGACTAGTACGGGTCGTAGGGGGAGTCATGGCCCAGCGCGCGCAGCACCGGTGCCGCGTGAACCCTGCGGGCGGCCTTGATGGTGACGTTGCGCGTGAACCACGGCAGCTCGCCGGCGAGCCGGCGGCGGTCGGCACCGGTCGGCACCGCGCGGTCGAACACCGCCATCGTCGTCTCGCGCCGCAGATAGCGCAGCCGGCCGCGAACGAGCACCTGGTCGAGCAGGGCGGAGGTGACGCCGATCGAGCAGAACGAGTCATGGATGAGCGTGAGCGCGCCGGGCACCAGGTGCTCGGTCCACCCGAGGTCGTCGACGACCGTCCAGTAGTCGTGCTTGCCGTCGATGTAGAGCAGGTCGATGGGCTGGTCCCAGCCGACGAGGGCGTCCTGCGACTTCATCGGCAGCAGCTCGACGACGTCCTCCAGACCGGCGGCGGCGATGTTCGCCTCGAACGTGGCCCGCGTGCTCTGGCCGCCGAACATCGCGCCCTCGACGAACGGGTCGATCGCGGTCACCTTCGCGCCGACTGCCTGCGCCGCGAGCCCGAGCACGGTGGTCGACCGGCCCTGGTGGCTGCCGATCTCGACGATGCGGGCACCGGGTGTCAGATCACGCGCGCAGTCCCACAGCAGGCGGCCCTGCGCCTGCGTCAGCCAGCCGCCGACGTGGTCGGCTCGGGCCCAGGCGGCGTCGAACGCCGCATCCGATGCAGCATCGTCACCCGGTCGTGATGCGGGATCCGTCGTCGGCACGGGCGTCACCTTATGCTGCGCCGGTGGTGCTCACCGACGACGCGCGCGAGACCCGTCGTGAGCCCGCAACCGCTGCAGCGGGGCGGCATCCGGGACGGGTGGCCGATGCTGCCGTCCTGCTGGTGCTCGCCATCGTCCTGCTGCTGCAGGATCCCGGACGGACGCGTTTCGACACCAAGCTCGACCTCGTCGTCGACCCGTGGGGCTTCCTCGCCCGCTCGTTCAACGCCTGGGACGCCTCAGCGGGCTTCGGGCAGCTGCAGAACCAGGCCTACGGCTACCTGTTCCCGATGGGGCCGTTCTTCGGCGTCGCGCACTCGGTCGGCCTGCCGCCCTGGCTCGCGCAGGCGCTCTGGGCGTGGCTGCTTCTGTCGTGCGCTTACCTCGGGCTCAGGGTGCTGGCCGCGCGCCTCGGCCTGCCGTGGTACGCCGCCGTCGTGGGTGCCCTGGCCTATGCGCTCGCGCCCCGGCTCGTCACCGTCGTCGGGCCGCTGTCCGCCGAGGCGCTGCCGGCTGCGCTGCTGCCGTGGGCGCTGGTGCCGCTGTCCGGCCCCGCGTCGCGCACCCCGCGGCGGACGGCGTTCCTCGCCGCCGTGCCCGTGCTGCTCATGGGCGCGGCCAATGCCACGCTCACTCTCGCCGTGCTGCCCGCCGTCGTGGTGTGGATCCTGTGCCGGCGGCAGGGACGCTGGCGGCTGCTGGGCTGGTGGTCGCTGTTCGTGGGGCTGTTCAGCGCCTGGTGGGTGGTGCCCCTGCTCGTGCAGGCCCGCTACTCCACGCCGTTCCTGACCTTCATCGAGACGGCGCGCGACACCACGGGCGGCCTCACTCCGGACCGCGTGGTGCGCGGCGATGTCCACTGGGTCGGCGGGATCGTCGACCGGGGCGTGCCGTGGTGGCCGGCGGGCTTCGAGTACGCCGCGACGACGTGGGTCGTCGCCGGGACGCTGCTCGTCGCCGGCGTCGGGCTCGCCGGGCTGGCATCGCGCCGGATGCCGGAGCGGCTCGCATCGGGCATCACGGCCCTGATCGGCCTGTTCGCCATGGCCGCGGGATCGCTGCTGTCGCCGTCGGCGACCGCGGCGTGGGCGCTGCTGGACGGCCCGCTCTCGCCGTTCCGCAACGTGCACAAGCTCGATCCGCTGCTGCGACTGCCGCTCGCCCTCGGGGTTGCGGCGGCCGTCGTCGTCGCCGGCGCCGCGGCCACGCGGATCGCATCGCGGCGAGGGGCGCACGCGCCGAGATCCCGCTGGGCACGGGCGCTCCCGGCCGCCGCGGCCGGCGCTCTCGTCGTCGTCACCGCGGCGCCGCTGGTGTCGCCGGGCGTCTCGGCGGGACGCACGTGGACCGAGATCCCGGCGTGGTGGGGCCAGGCGGCCACCTGGCTCGGCGCCCAGCCCGGCGACGGGAGGGCGCTCGTGGTGCCCGGGTCCGGCTTCGGCCAGTACGTGTGGGGGCGCACCATCGACGAGCCGATGCAGCCGCTCGCCGAACGGCCGTGGGCGATCGACAACGGACTGCCCCTGGGCAGCGTCGGCAGCGCACGGGTGCTCGACTCGGTCTCCTCCTCGCTCCGGCTCGGCCGGTCGGTCCCGGGCCTGGCCGAGACCCTCGCGCGATCCGGCATCTCCTACGTCGTGGTGCGCAACGACCTCGACGTCGACCGCACCTCGTCGCCGTCGCCGTCCGTGGTCGCGGCGACCCTGACCCAGTCGAGCGGGCTCGAGCTCGCCGCCGCCTTCGGAGCCACCGGCGCCGGGTCCGGCGGCATCACCATCACCGACTTCGACCGCGACGGCGCACGGCCCGCGGTGGAGATCTACCGGGTGTCCGTCCCGGTCGCGGGTGTCACCGCGACCGCGTTGTCGTCGGTGGGTGTCATGACGGGCGGCCCCGAGGGTCTGCTGCCGGCGACGGCGTCCGGGCTGCTCACGGCCGACCGTCCCGTCGTGATGGCCGACGACCGAACCGTCGCCGGCCTCGGCGGGCCGCAGCTGATCACCGACACCCTCATGCGCCGGGACCGGGCCCTCGGCCGCGGCGACGAGTCGCTGTCGTCGGTCCAAACTGGAGACGAGCCCAGCCGGCTGCGCCGGCGCAGCCCGGACCTCGTGCCGTTCTCCGACCCGCACTTCACCGTCGCGGCCTACCGCGGCATCGCCGGAGTCGCCGCGTCCACCGCACGCTCGTACGCCGACACGTTCGGCGACCTGCGCACCGAGCGGCAGCCCTTCGCGGCCGTGGACGGCGACGCCTCGACGTGGTGGCAGTCGGGCGGTTTCGGTGGCCCGGTCGGGCAGTGGCTGCGCGTCTCGCTGCGGTCGCCTACGGATGCGCGCGGCCTCACCGTGCGCCTCATCCGATCCGAGCTCGTCGGCAGCCCAGTCACGCGTCTGGCGCTGTCGACGGGGTCGGCGACGTGGGACGTCGATGTCAGCGCGGACGGCGTCGTCGGGCCGCTGTCGGACGAGCGCCTCGTCGGGGTCAGCGCGCTCACCATTACGGCCTCCGCGGCCGACGGCGCGCTGGGCGACTTCGGGATCCGCGACGTCACGGTCCCCGGCGTGACGGCGTCCATGCCGCTGCTGACGCCCGTGCCGCCGGCCTCGGACGGCCGCAGCTCGAGCGTGGTCCTCGCCGCCCGCGTGCCCGCGCGCCCCGCGTGCACGACGGCGTCGGGAGACCTGCGCTGCGACCCCCGGGCTGCTCGTGGGGAGGCCGACAACGGCGTGCTCGACCGGCTGGTCGCCGTGCGCGACACCGTCGCCGGTGCGCTCGTCCTTGCCGGTCAGGTACGGCCCGGTGCGGCGGCGTCGGAGCTGTTCGACCCGGTCGGAGACGGCATCAGGGTGCGCGGGTCGTCGTGGCTGGCCTCGGACGTGCGGGTGCGGCCGTCGGCCGCGGTGGACGGCGATCCCACGACGCGCTGGGTGGCGGACCTCTACGACCCGGAGCCGGCGCTGCAGCTGTCGTGGGGGAGCACCCGGACGATCAGCTCCGTGCGGCTGGTCGGCCCGGACGGCGGCCAGACGTTCTCGACACCGCTCGCCGTGCGGATCCAGATCGGCGGCCGCACCGTCGATGCCGACCTCGGGCCGGGCGCCACCGTCGCCCTCCCGCCGACGCAGGCGCGCTCGCTGCGCATCACGGTGACGCGAGCGTCCCCGGTGGCCTCGATCGACGGCACCACCGGGCTCGTGACGCCGGTCCCGGTCGCGATCTCCGAGCTCGAGGTCGGCGGAGTTGCGGACCTCGTGTACAGCCCTGATCTGCTGGCGTCGACCGGTGCCGCGTGCGGCCTCGGCCCCGAGCTGCAGATCGACGGGGAGCGTGTTCCCACCAGCGTGGTGACGACGCTCGGCGATGTGCTCGCCGGCGGCGAGGTCGGGATCGAGCCGTGCACGCGGAGCGGCGCTGTGCTCACTCAGGGCACCCACCGGATCGTGCTGCGCCGCACCGCCCTCGTGGACCCGCTGCGGGTCGTCGTGGGCGCGCCGACACCAGCGGCCGCGCCGGTCGAGCAGCGTCAGGTGTCGGTCGTGTCCTGGGATGTGTCGGCCAGGTCTGTGGACGTCGGGCCCGGTGCTGCCGCCGTGCTCCGCGTGCCCGAGTCGGCCAACGCCGGCTGGGCGGCCGAGCTCGACGGCACGGCCCTCGCGCCGCTGCGCATCGACGGATGGCAGCAAGGGTGGATCGTGCCCGAGGGCGCCGGCGGCCGGGTCGCGCTCATCTACCGGCCGACGGCGACGCAGCAGCTCGGTCTCGCCGCCGGTGCAGCGGCAGCGGTCGCGGGGCTGCTGCTGGGGCTCCTGGGACGACGTCGCGACGAGGCACCGCGCTGGTCGCCCGAGGCGATCGGCGGCCTGCCCCGCTTCGTGCCCGAGGGCGTCGCCGTCTCGGCGGGCGGCCTGCTGCTCGGGCCGGCCGGGCTCGCAGCCGGCGCCGCCGCCGCCGTGCTCGGCCGCGGACGGGTCGCGGTGGTCGTCTCGGGCGCCGCGCTGGCTGGTGCCGCGGCTGTGGCGGGCAGCGGTCCGGCGCTGCTGACGGCGGCGCTCGCGCTCGGGGGCGCGCTGGTGGCGGTGGCCGCGGCGCTCAGGCGGCTCGGGAGATGAGGATGCGGCGGTAGTGCCAGTGGCCGCCGTACGACGTGTCCTCCCAGTCGGCCAGGATCCGGCCGCCCGAGGCCGCCGCGGTGGCGGCGACGTCGTCGAGCGTGAGCTGCTGCATGCGCATCGGAGCGGGGTAGCCGAGCAGCCGCTGCTGCAGCCAGCCGTAGAGCCCTGGCGGCAGGAAGCGGAAGGCGCGGCCCTTCACCGACGTGTCCGGCCGGTCGGCGACCTGGACCATCGCGGTGCCTCCCGGCTTGAGCACGCGCAGGAACTCGCGCAGATAGCCCACGGCCAGCTCGGCGGGCATGTGCTGCAGCACGAGGCTCGTGTACACGAGGTCGATGCTCGCGTCGCGCAGCGGGATCGACGCGGACGAGCTCAGCACCGGCTGCATCCGCGGCCGCACCGCCGCGGGGACGACGTCGGGCCACGTCCGCAGCATCGGCTCGGACAGATCGACGCCGATCACGCGCCGCGACCGTGCCGCCAGTGCTGAGCCGAGCCGCCCGACGCCGCACCCGAAGTCCAGCACGGTGCCGTCGGCCGGCGGCGGGCTGCCGACGACCTCGGCGTGACGCGCCCAGGAGTCGGCGATCTCGCGCTCGCCCGTGGCCAGGAACTCCGTGACGTCCCAGCCGCCATCGCGGGCGCCGTCCTTGACGTAGACCGCCCACAACGGGTCGGCGGCGCCGAGGGTCTCCCAGTCCGCGCGCAGCCTGCGCAGCTGCTCGTCCCTGCCGTCGACCGCCCCCACGGGGGTCACCGCGCGGACCGCGAGGCGGCTGCTGTGCGCCGGCCGCGCGTGGCGGTGCGCACCGCGACCAGCGCGTCCTCGAACCCGTCGACGGCGGCCTTCCACGAGTGCGCGGCTGCGTGGATGCCGCAGTCCATGCCCATCCGCTCGACCAGTGCACGGTCGGAGAGCAGCGCGTCCAGCCGCGCCTCCATGTCGGCCTGGTCGTCGCAAAGGTAGCCCGTCACGCCGTGCAGCACCGACTCGTTGACGCCCCCCGCGGACCGGTAGGCCAGGGTCGGGGTGCCGCATGCGGCCGCCTCGACGGCGACGAGGCCCCAGCCCTCCTTCAGCGAAGGCAGCAGATGCACCCACGCCCGCGCGAGCTCGGCGTCGCGCTCTTCGTCGGTGACGAATCCGAGGAAATCGACGCGGTCGGCGACGCCGAGGCGCTCCGCGAGATGCTCGAGCTCGGGCCGGTGGTAGCCCTCTCCGATGATCCGCAGACGCACCTCGGGGTGGTCGCGGCGCACCCGTGCGACGGCCTCGATCGCGTGCTCCACCTGCTTGTGCGGCACGAGCCGCGAGACCACGACGACGCGCGGCTCGTCGTCGCGCGGCGGCAGGGACTCGGGGATGTCGCTGCCGTTGCGCACGATGAGGAGCCGGTCCTCGGGGTGGCCGAGACCGACCATCTCGCGCGCCGTGCTCGTGCTCACGGCGACGGCGTGGCTGGCGCGGTGCACGAACGGGCTCACGCGCGACTCGAGGAACCAGCCGACGCGCGCGGTGGCCGGCCCGACTGCGACGGGCCACTGCTCGCGGTGGATGTGGTGGACGACCAGGAGCGTGGTGCGGGGGCGGGCGACCGCGGCGAAGAATGGGATGCCGTTCTGCACGTCCACGACGACGTCGTAGCCGGCGGCGCGGGAGTGCACGAGCCCGAGCGGGTAGACGCTGAGGCGGCCGCCGCGACGGCGGTAGCGGACCCCGCGGTCGATCTCGTCGCGAGGCCGGCCGTCGTAGGCGGCGGTGGCGATGGTGACGTCGTGCCCGCGCTCCGCGAGACCTCGGG